>Ga0222712_10007615_pt1 | contig 10421 bp, 14 predicted proteins | sample C33_657DmetaG_FD_165043 | JGI IMG/M metagenome (GOLD analysis project Ga0222712, IMG submission 165043) | Estuarine water microbial communities from San Francisco Bay, California, United States - C33_657D | ecosystem: Environmental > Aquatic > Marine > Unclassified | place: USA: California...
ACCCGTTGTATTGCCAACCACGCCCACAGAGCCAGAATACACTCAGCCAGAAGAAACAGAGACAACCATTGTAGTGACGCTTCCCGAAGAAACAGAAACAACAGTGATACTCCCGACAATAGAAGTTGGACCAGTAGAAACAGAGCCTGAAGCGGTAGTAGTAATAATTCCACCAGATAAGTATACCGTCACCGATGTAGAAGACAACGAGCCAATCACGACAGCCATACTGGATAACATTCTTGAAGATACATTCACGCCTGGCGTTGAAATTACTGCTGATGAAGTTGGTGCTGTTCTTGACACACTTCTTGGGGCGGAGCTTACTGGTACTCAGTTTGACAATGTTTTAGAAGCCGTGTTTACCGAAGATGTTTCGGCAGATGTATTCACCGAAGCACTAACAACAATGCTTGATGCAGACCTCACCAGCGAACAGTTGACGGCAGTTTTGGATTCGGCATTCTCGGAAGATACTTCTGCCGAGAATATGGTGACGGCTTTGGAATCAATCTTTGATGGTCCGCTTAGTTCTGGCGATTTAGATAAAGTTATGGAAGCTGTGTTTGATGAGGACATTTCGGTTGAGGACACTATGACCGTACTTGACGACTTGCTTGAAACAAATCTTAGCCAAGCAGAAACAAAAGCAATTTTTGACAACGTGTTTGACGATGACCTTTCCGATGCAGAAACCATTGACCTTATCGTTGATGTATTGAAAGACGGTCTTACCGCAGAGAATTTGGGCGCTGTTCTTGGCGCAGTCTTTGACGAAGAAGTAAGTACCGAGGTTTTGATTGAAACCTTTACTGCCGTCTTGGGTAACGAATTGAACGAAGAGTCAGTCAGTGTCATCGTGGACGTCTTGGAATCAGACACGATTACGAGCGAGCAAGTTTCACAAGTTGTCACATTGGTAATTGAACAGGAAGGTGGTATTCCTAGTGACCAAGCAACGGAACTGGCAACGAGCCCCAAAGTGCTTGAAAGCATTGATGGTGAACAAGCAACAGAAGTTTTTGCCGCAATCGTTGTTGCCGAAGTTTCGGCAGAAGATGGAGCGGCTATATCTGAAGCACTTATAGACGCACCTGTTGAAGTTAAAGAATCATTTGAAGAAGAAATAAATGTTTTTGCTGGAGTGTTTGATACTTATATTGCTATTGGTTCAGTGGTTGACACTGGTGATCGTAGGTCTTTGATTGCAGCAGCGGCAGCAGTTGCCACTATTGCTGCAAACGCTGTAGCTGGTGGTGCTGGTTCAAATGGTTCTGGGGGAAATTCTGGTGGGGGAAGTCCTAGCGGAGATTCTAATCGTGCTGCAAGAAAAGAAGAAGAGCAAGAAATGGCTGGAGAAATATCTGGCGGAGAAGATGATGATACAGATTATGCTAAAAATAGCATTTTCAAGTATTATATTGAGGAGGGTATAGAGATGAAAAAATTTGATTGGTTGGGGTTTGCTAAAAAACTTTGGGATATAACAGCTGGTTTGGCTTTTACAATTGCCGGAAGCGTTGTTGTTTATTACACACTTTCTGGTATGACGCAAAAGATTGCTTTATTTTCTACGATAACTGCTTGTGTAATCCATTATCTACACCAAATATTCAAAAACGATACTGACTAATTTACCTTTAATGTCTGGTGTTGTATAATGATAGTCGGCACCAATGGGTGTTAGGAGGATGATCAATGTCTAGTTTATTGAATGAGAATAATAAGAAAATGTTAGCGTCTTATGCACGGTCTTGTGTTGGAGCAGGTCTTGCAGTTTATATGACAGGAAACACAAGTCCAAAAGATATCGCAACAGCGGCATTTGCTGGTTTAGTTCCAGTAATTATGCGATGGCTGAATCCAAACGATCCAGCTTTTGGTCGCGGTAAATAATTTAAATTAAGGAGTCTACATGAATAAAAAAGTTGAATGGGATATTATTGTTCCGGTTAAATTACCAATTAGTTTAAAAAATGTAGAACCTGGCAAACTCCACCCATCGCTACTCCGTGATATTCCGCAGGGAGGTAAGTTACATTACCTCGCTGCTGATGCATGGAATGCGATGGTGGATGCTGCTAAAAAAGATGGTATTGAATTAAAGCCTACAAGTTCGGGCGATACTTATAGAAGTTACGATGCTCAAAAAGCTGGATTTTTACAAAGGTATCAATTAGAACCAATTACTAATCAAAGTACAAAAACTTTTGAAGGCAAGACTTGGTATCTTAAAAAAGGTATGGCTATGTTGGCCACACCAGGCAAGAGTCAACATAATTTGGGCTTGGCTGTGGATATTCACACCGCTGGAGAACCAAAGCGTTTGAAATGGCTTATTGCTAATGTTTTGAAATTTGGATTTTCATGGGAAGTGGTTCCGAGCGAACCATGGCATATACGCTATACAGAGGGTGATGCTGTTCCTCAAGCTGTTAAAGATTGGCTTGCTCTTAACCCCAAACCAGCAGGTATGTTTGGCACACCAGCAGATCAGAAAGCTGCTGCTGAAAATAAAATCGTTGAGCAAAATAAATCTAATGTTTCTTCTGAAGCACTTGAGGAAGCAAATTCTAAACCCAATTTGAGATTGGGGCAGACGGGTCGTGATATTAAACAAGCACAAAGGCTATTATCCAAACATGGATTTCAATGCAGTCAAGATGGTGATTTTGGAGCTAAAACTGAACAATTAGTTAAAAATTTTCAAGAAAAAAATAAACTTTCAGTAAGTGGCATCATTGATAAAGAAACATGGGTTGCTTTGCTCTCTTAAGTAATTTGATATAAAATTACATAGGAGAAATTATGGCTGCAGAACGAAATATTGAAATCTATCAAGGCGACACTTACGCTCATCAGTTATCTCTAAAAAATAGCTCTAATGCTGTTATCAATATTTCAACAAGATCTTACGCCGGTCAAATTAGAAAAAAAAGGTCTTCTGATATAATTACAGCAACATTTACTACTCAAATAACAGATGGGGCTAATGGAGTTGTTGTATTTAGTCTGGCACCGAATATTACTTCAAATATAGCTTCTGGCAGTTATGTCTATGATTTTCAAGAAACTAATGGAGCTACTGTTACAACACTCATAACAGGGAATGTTGCTGTAACAGCCGAGGTGACAAGGTAATGGCCGATTTAACTACAGTTCAGATTTACGCAAACAATATCTCTAATGTTTCTCAAGTTACAAGCACTACTGTTTTAAGTCAAAGTAGTGGTACAATTAATTTAGCAAGTATAAGCATGGCTACAACTGTTACTGATATTGCAAGAACTGGGGTAGTCGGGGTAAGCGCTTTGGCGGCTAGGGCGGATCACGTTCATAGTGCAGCTGATTTATTAATGGATGGGGGGAATTACTAATGGCTAATACGCTGAGAATTAAGAGAAGGTCTTCTGCTGGAGCAGCGGGTGCGCCAACGAGTTTGGAGAATGCAGAGTTAGCATTTAACGAAGCAGACAATACTTTGTACTACGGTACAGGAACTGGCGGAGCTGGCGGTAGTGCGACATCTGTTATCGCAATCGGTGGTTATGGTGCATACACTACACTGGGTACATCTCAAACTATTACTGGGAATAAAACATTTTCGGGGACAGTCATTGTTCCAACACCAAGTGCAAATACTCATGCTGCGACAAAAGCATATGTTGACAGTTCACTTCCAACTCTGTCTGGCACAGGGAATCAAATTACTTACACATCTGGCACAATAGCACTCGCTGCTAATGTTGTTACTCCAGGTAATTTGACTGTAACGGGAGATTTGACCGTACAAGGTAATACAACAACTCTTAACACAGCAACACTCGTTGTTGAGGATAAGAATATTGTTCTTGCCAATGTTGCAACACCAACAGATACAACTGCCGATGGCGCTGGTATCACAATTCTTGGTGCAACAGATAAGACACTGAACTGGGTTGATGCTACCGATGCCTGGACATCTTCTGAGCATTTCAATATTGTTGCTGGCAAGTCATTCTATATTGGTGGCTCAGCTGTTCTTTCTAATACAACTCTTGCTTCAAGTGTTGTTACATCAAGTCTTACTTCGGTTGGAACAATTGGTACAGGTGTATGGCAAGGTACTGCTGTAGGTCTTGCTTACGGTGGTACTGGGTCAACAACTGCCGGAGCTGCAAGAACTGCATTAGGTCTTGCTATTGGTACAGATGTTCAGGCATTTAGTTCTTTCCTTTCTAATGTTGCAGCTAATACGGCTACATACGATGGCGGAACATTTTAATTAAGAGGCAAAATGGCTAATGTTATAAAAATAAAAAACTCAGGCACAGTCGCAAGCGCTCCGGCTTCTTTGGAATATGGGGAAATTGCTATCAACTATGCTGATGGTATTTTATTTTACAAAGATGCTAGTAATACAATTGTTTCTTTTAACATATCAGAGGCGATAGGAAATGCAAATCTTGATACTGATGTTGCTGATTTAGAAGTATCAGTTGCTATGCAAACCTTCTAAGGGTTGGAACAGCTTTTCTGTTATAATTGAATATCATGGATGATGTAAAAATAAACACAAGTAAGACATTAACTCTTACTTTACCAAGCGACCCTGCATCCAATATTGTATCAGCAAGCCTTTATCATGAATTTGGTTCATTGGTAAGTGGGCCAACTAATGCTACAAGAACAAGTGCTGGTGTTTACACGATCAGTTATGGGCAGCAAGCTTCTGGTGTTTATGTTTTAAATTCAGCAGGAAGGCATCGTGTTGATTTCACATACACCGTAAGCGGAACATCATATACGCAATCTCAATACATAAATGTTTACACTCCGTATATTGATAGTGATACATTTTTTGAAGATCATCCCGAATTGGAAACAAATTGGTTTGACAAGTTTGATAAAATGGAAAAAAAAGTTAGAAATATTATTAACACATTTTGTGGTCAAGCATTTGATTATTATCCAAATAAATATATAGAAATTTCAGGTTCTGGCAAGAAAATAATGCATCTGCCAATGCCGATTACAACTTTAAGAACTGTCACTATGAATACAGGTGATGATGATGAAACTGTTGTTCATGATTATACAAATTCTGCAATAAATAATATTGAAAAAGTAAAAGAACCACATAATTTTGGCACTACTTATTATATTCAATATAAAAAATCTTTTTTAGATAGTATTCAAACTGTTATTTTATCCAATAAATTTGAAAGAGAAGATGACTATAAAATTGAAGGAGATTTTGGGTGGCTTTTTGTTCCTAATAATGTTGAACAAGCAGCTGATTTACTTCTTGAAGACATGATGAATGAAGATTCAATTTATCGTAAACATGGGATTTATAGTGCAGACATGGATGTTTTAAAATTTCAAACCGGTCAAAATTTTTATGAATCAACTGGCAATATTGATGCAGACATATTACTTATGGACTACACATTGTTTGTTATGGATTATGTGGTTTAAATGCCAACGCAAACATATTTTAAATTCTCTCATACTGGAGATATTTTTCAAAAGACTACGACTACAAATGATGCAGGGCAGCAGTATGCCGCGTATACTCAAGTAGAATCTATAAGTTTTCAATTTCAAACTCCAAGCACAAATACATCAACTGGTGACGAAAGAAGAATGACCCCCTACCAAGAAAGTATTCCAAAATTTGAAGCAATTGTTCCAGTTACTTATTCAACTTATATTGATTATGGCAATAGATTTCAAAATATAAAAGATAGAAATAATACTGCAATTGATAGTAATAAATATGAAATAGTTGGTATACAGCCAAAATTTGGAATAAGTGGTAAAAAGCATCATATTGTTGTTTCTTTAAGAAAAGTTGTGGAGTTGTGATGATAAAAGTAACAGGTGATTTGCAACCTATTTTAAATAAAATTGAAAAATTTCCAATTGTAATAGAGGCGGCAGTTGCTGAATCGCTTATGGCGAGTGAAAGTTCTATTAGACAAAATATATTTGATGAATATGGTGATATTTTTCAAGACTACACGATTGAAACAAATGAAGATTTAAGTATCAATATTACTTTAAATAAAAAAGATTTATGGCATTACCAAAATGTCACTGGAAATTCTTTTGAAAATATTAAGGAATCTATTAGGAACTGTGTAGCCCAAAATATTAAAAACAGTTTGTCTAAGAATGTAGGAGGGGGTTAATGGCTCTTAGTGTTTATGATATTAACACTGCCTTACGAGCAGACACCGATCTTTCCAATATTGCTGGAAAAGTTATGAATTTTTTTCCTGTTGTTGCAACTAATGGAGAAACAGCCCCGTATGTGGTTTATTATTATCAACCACTAGCCCCCAGTGTTGAAGCTTATTGGATGAGAAAAGATGGAATTAGGTATTCAATTTTTGATACTGATGTTAGTCGTTTATTCTTGATAGCTGAAAAAATTATTGAAAGACTTGCTATTTCTGATCAAATAGCCCAGCCTGGCGGTATAACTGGTTCTAATTCTAGAATTTTATCTTCTTATCAAACTGGTTCCGATCTGGCTGCTCCTTTAGAAAAAGAAGGCTGGTTTAGAATGAATTTAGACTTTAAAATATGCAATGTTTAGCTGAGTGTGGTAAAATAATAAGATATGGAGTATAGTACTATTACATACATTGGCAAAACACCAGGATATGTCGTTAAACTTGGTAATACAATTTATGAGTTTGAATGGAATAAAGGTCTCGGTATAGGCAATCGCCAAGGCGAAGTCAATACTAAAGATATAGAAAGGATCGCCAAATGGCGAGACAAGAAGGGTAGGAAGATATTCCGCCTGGATAAATAGGAGGAAGTAATATGGCAGTTAATGTTTCTAACATTATTGTTGGTGAAGCTACAATTAAGCTTGGCACTAACGCAAACGCAACAACTATTGCAGCAATGAATAACTTTGCTGACATTGGAGCAACACAAAACGGTTTGGAAATCTCGTGGGAGCCAGACATGGTTGATATTGAAATTGACCAATTTGGTGATGCCGCAAAGGTGATTCAGTCAAAAGTTAAGGTAATGGTTAAGACAACCCTTGCCGAAGGCACATTGAACAACCTTGCAACAGCTTGGAACTACGACAGCGCAACTGGCGGTGCAGACATCATTGCTAACAATGATGGCGCAAATTCACAGACATTCTTGTTTGGCGCACAGGGAGTAATCCCTTACGAGAAGGCACTCGTTGTAACAGGCACAGCGCCTGGCTCAACAGCTGCTTCTACATTGACACGCAAGTTTTACACAAAGCGAGCAATTTCAATGGAATCGTCTACAATTAGCATGAAACGAGCAGAGGCAACGATGTTCACAGTTGGTTTTAGAATTTTGCCAACAGTAGCCGATGTCGGCTATGAATACGGCAAGATCGTAGATCTAACAGCCTAATTATAAATTAATATAATTTAGCCAAAAGGTTTCGCCCCTTTGTATTTTGTGATAAACTTAATACACAAGGGGCGAAGCCCTTTATAACACAAAAGGATGGATAAATTGAACGATAAAAATAAAGACATTCTTGCCGGCACAGAGATTGTGTTTGCAGATGGTAAAACAAGAACAATTAAACCTTTGACAATTCGTAACCTTAGAAAGTTTATGAAAGTTGTTAAGGATCTCAAGAGTGAAGATACGCTTGATGATAGTGATATTGACATCATGGTTGAAGCTGCCGGCATTGCCCTTGCAGCTGTTGATCCTGAGTTGGGTAATAACAAAGAAAAACTAGAAGATGTGCTTGACTTGCGTTCATTTGGTGAATTAATGTCAGCCGCAATGGGGTCAGACCCTTCCTTATAGGAGAAGAGGGGGCGGGTTCATCCGACCAAAACTGGGAAGATCTCCCTCTTCTAAAATATGAATCAGAAGTTTTTGTTAGAACTGGTGCTTGGGTTAATATTGAATCCTTAGAAACATATTTAACATTAAACGAATTGTTTTTGCTATATCGCGCTTGTATGAATGAAACTGGCACAGCAATGAAAATTGCTGCTGCTGCTCAAGGTGCTGAAGTTGATTTTGATGAAGATTGGTATGATCCTGAACCGCCAAGACAAGCGCAAGCTCATGACATATTGGATATGAAATTCGGTATGGGGTATGAAGTTATTAAAAAAGAAGAAAATTAATTTTGCTTTAATTGACCCAATATGCGATAATTGTTATGGCTAAAATATGTCTGACACTGGTGATTCAACAACTAAAATAGGGATAGATGCTTCCGTCACCGGTACTGGTGAGGTGGCTGGTCTATCTAGTCAAGTAGCTGGATTAACACAACACTTAGCCAATCTTTCCACATCTGCTTTAAAAAGCTTTAATACTCAAGATTCTTTAAATAAAGCCCTTGAACAAACAAGAAAAAGTACAAGCATAATTAGCGGGAGTTTGAACGAATATAGAAAAAATCTTGAATTAACTAGAAAAACAATTGATGAAACAACTAAAAGATTAGATGCCCTAACTGCTGCTCAAACGAGAGCGGCATCGGCTGGTAAGTTAACACCGGAAACTTTAGCTGGCTATGAACAAACAAGAAAACACCTTAATGGGATGGCTGGCTCTGTTTCTGGTTTAACCAAGGTTATGCGGGGCAATGCCATTGATCAATTTGGCGCAAAAATGAAAGCGGCTGGTCAAACTGCTCAGCGCTCTGCTTACTACATGACAGCCGCAACAATGCCAATGCTTTTAGCATTCAAGTCAGCTTTTTTTAATTTTACAAAATTAGAACAAGAGCAGGTTCGTTTAAAGAAACTTATTGGAGACAATTTTGAAGGCATGGCTGACGGTGCAAGATTGTTTGCTGCTGAATTTGCAAAAATTGATAAAGCTCTTGATGCAATAACAAGAAAATTTGGTACATCAAGAGTTCTTATTCAAAGCCTTGCTGGCGACTTTGCAGAAATAGGCGTTCCCGCCGATGCTATAATTAGATTAACAGAACTCACCGCTGCTGCCGAAAAACTTGGCAACCTTGATATTTCAGCTTCTCAGAACTTTATTCAATCTTTGTATCAAAACGTTGTTCGTGTTAGAAGAGAAACTGCTCAAAAATCTGGGTTGAATTTTGATATTTCAAGTGCAAAAGAAATGAATGGAATATTAAACGAAGTTCAAGGACAGCTTGCTTTGTTTAACTTAATTGAAAACAAAACATCCCTATCCCTGAAAGATATTGCAGATGCATTCCCAGAAGTTTCTGCAGCCGCTACAACATTTGGCTTGTCAATGACAGAAACCGCATCTTTGTTAACACCAATGGTTGCTGCTGGTTTTCAAGTTGGAGCATCTGCAAACTCCATTAAAGTTTCATTGCAAAGACTTGTCGCAATGACAAAACAAAATACAGATATTATTAAAGAACTAAATCAGTCAATAGGTGAAGATTTCAACATGGCTGCTGATGTTGGCATGAGTAGTATCCAAAGGCTTGTTGATGGCTATGCGCAATTAAAAGAATCAAAGGGTGAGCAAGGAGCTCTTGAATTTTTCTCAAGACTTTTTGGTGTTCGCCAAGGTCCACGAATGGAAGTTGCTATTCAGCAAATGGCTGCTTTTCAAGCATCATTGCAAAAAACAGGAAGTGCTGAATCGGCTATTGCAAAAAAATTAGAAGAGACTCTAAATCTAAGACTAAGGCAATCCGGTATGGAAGAGATAAGTATTAATAAAGTCATAGATTTAACTAATTTACACAGATCAGCTATAGAAGAAACTAATGGTGAATATACAGACCGAGCAAAAGTTATTCAAGGGGCTCAAAAAGAAGCTGCCGATATGCTTAAAAAAGAATTTGCTGATACTTCTGATTACCTTGCAAAAGTCGGTACCGAAACAGGGCGAGAATTATTTATGCAAAGCATTGGTGGTGTTGCTGCCGCGAATGCAACAATGCAAGCTGAATTGGCTCAAGCAATTTCAACAACTGCAACAAATTTTAACAGATTAAGGGAATCCTTCCTGGGCATTGGCCGTCAATTTGTACCAGTAGTTGGAGATATTATTAAAAAAATTCTTCCATTTATTCAAAAAATTGAAGAATTTGTTACCAATTTAGGACCTGGAGTTAAAAGAGCCATTGGTGGATTCTTATTGCTTTTAATTATTATTCCACAAATAAAAATGCTACAAGCAATATTCAAAATGTTGTTTGGCTCTATTGTTTCATTTTTTGGAAAAGCAGTTGGAGGTTCAAATGGTCTAATTAAATCATTAACAGGTGTTGCTGCAAAAATGATTGATATTGGAGATTTAGTTAATAACCCAAAACTATTAAAAGGATTTAATAAATTAACTCAATTTGGAGATAAAGTTTTATTGGAGCAAAGCCCTACATCTGCCGGGTATGGTCGTGGTTTAATTGGTAGAAGAAGAATGGTGCCAACCGAAGAAAGCACATTTATTTC
>Ga0222712_10007616_pt1 | contig 10418 bp, 8 predicted proteins | sample C33_657DmetaG_FD_165043 | JGI IMG/M metagenome (GOLD analysis project Ga0222712, IMG submission 165043) | Estuarine water microbial communities from San Francisco Bay, California, United States - C33_657D | ecosystem: Environmental > Aquatic > Marine > Unclassified | place: USA: California...
CCAGGTTCTATCGAATCAAACCTCAATATCTATCCCAACCCAAGCCAAGGTACGTTCACGGTGAACACAGGTTCGAATTCAGGCAAGTTGAACATCTTCGTGATGGACAATACCGGAAGGGTGGTGAACCAATTCATAAATGTATCCACCAGCAATACCCGCATCAACAACCTGAAAAAAGGTTTCTACACACTCAAAATTGTCAACACAGAAAGCGGTGAACAATCCGCTCAACGTGTAGTCGTTCAATAGATTTTTCCAACCATAACCATCCTGAGATAAAAACTCCTTCCAATTTGGGAGGAGTTTTTTTTGGCTACCCTAAAAATATTATATCTCACAAAACAGTATAAAATAACCATCATGTCATAGACCAAGATGATACAGGAGGATATGTTTACCGCAAGTAATCCCCTTCCTCTGATCAACCTCATTTCTCATTTAAAACCAAAATGTATGAAGAAGGTTGTTGTATTTATTTTCGTGACGCTGCTCTCTTTCTCAGTTTCAGCACAGGTTCGCCTGAATGAAATTTTCCCTGCCAACAATGGGCAAAACAAGCAATGGATTGAACTGTATTCTTCCGGTGCTTCCATTGTCAATTACAGTTTGGCCATCAGGTATAAGCTGAGTGCTTCCGATTCAGGATTTTATGTGATGAGCCTCTCGGGATCTGCCAACGCTAGCAATTATTTTGTAGTTGAAAACAATGGCAATGTCAATTGGCTGAATACCTCCCAAGTGAAAAAAATACGCTGGGATGGGGTTTCACAGACACTCAATGCAACTGAGTCCAACGATATTTTAAAGTCATCGGGGGAGAACCATGTTTTCCTGGTGAAGAACAACAAGGTGGTTGATGTTTTGGTTACGGGAATATCCGGTACTTCAACACCCCACCTGAAGGCCCAGTTACAGATCAACGCATGGACATCCTTCACTGTGCAAAATGGGGTTGGCCTGGATGGATTCAGCTTGACATTCAATTATATACAGCTGACAAACCTTAACACACCAAACCAAAGTGCAGGTTCGGGAAGTTCTTTCTCTTTCATCTATACTCCGAATGGATGCAGTGCAGCCTATCCCTGGGAAAAAACACAGGTTGAAACCAAGGCAGCTTTGAATACCGGGTCTTCTGTTCCTCAATTTGATTACTGGGAAGTGGAATACAAAATATCAAATGCATTCACAAGGCAGCCAACTGATTTTTATGTGGTCACCAATAGCCGCATTCCTGATGCGAGTCCGACCTTTGATTACAATGCTGCGGGAAATCCTACAATCCTTTATTTAAAGTATACTGTTATAAATACCCTGATGACCGTTGCTTTGGCAAATCCAGTATTTTATATGTATTATGACAAAGGAGGACTCAATGATCTTCCCAATGGAGTGCTTGATGCCACAGATCCAGTGGTGGTCTCTGGAATTTCCAAAACACTTGAAACATCCAATACCATCTACCTGAATGCCAGTATTACCCAGGACATGTTTTATACAGATGCACAGGGCAATCGGAAACTGAGGCCATTTTTCTTGGTTTTGGTGAGCCAAAATACCTGTTTTAAAACACAGGACATCCTGATCTCGGAACAGATTTTTGCCCTGCCGGTTACCCTTGGATCTTTTGATGTCAAACCGGCTGAACAGGCAAACATTCTGCAATGGTCAAGCCTCACTGAATCAAATAATAGGGGTTTTGAGGTGCAGCAGTCGGTTGGCAATCCAAATGGATTCATGAAAATTGGTTTTGTGGATTCAAAAGCGAAGAACGGCAATAGCCAGGCGGAGATTCGGTATGCGTTTGAGGATAAAACCCCAATCAATGGAGCAGTTGTTTATTACCGCCTCAAGCAAATTGATATGGATGGTAAATCAACGTTCAGTCCTGTCCGAAGCATCAAACTGAGCAATGCCCGAAATATCAATATTTATCCCAATCCAAGCCAAGGCGCACTCACCATCAACACCCGAATGTTGGGCAAGCAAGAACTGGTGATGATGGACATGAATGGCCATATACTGTATCGCCTTGATCAGTCTTCAGGAATTGCTCAGCTTAATGGCTTGAAACCGGGTAATTATGTGCTGAAAATAAGCAATGACAAGGGTGAGCAGGCGATGCGCAAGGTTGTCGTTCAATAAGCATTTGTGAATGGAAGGGATTTTCAATTATTTTTAAGGGATGGATTCACTTACACACATTGTTCTTGGTGCCTGCATTGGCGAAATCATCCTTGACAAAAATGCAGGTCGCAAGGCCATGTTGTGGGGAGCCTTGGCCAACAGTGTTCCGGATATTGATTTCATCGCAGGCATGTGGATGCCTGTCTCTACTGAGTTGTTGGCACACAGGGGGATTACCCATTCCTTTTTGTTTGCCATCATCAGTAGTTTCTTCCTGGCCCTGGTTGCCGCCAGATGGCACAAGGCTGAGCCCATCAGCCTGCGCAAATGGTTCTGGTTTTTTCTGATTGAAATTGCCTGCCATCTCTTGTTGGATGCCATGAACAACTATGGGATAGGCTGGTTTGAGCCATTTTCTTCAACCAGAATATCTTTCAATGTCATCTATGTGGCGGATCCACTTTTCAGTATCCTGCCTGCCATTGCCTTTGGCTTCCTGATTTTTTTGAAGACCGATCATTCGCATCGACTGAAATGGGCCAGGGCAGGGGTTTTTACGGCGATGCTCTACATGTGCTTTGCACTCTACAACAAGTATACGATCAACCGCGATGTACGTGAATATGCAGTGGCAAACCTTGGTGGCAACAAGCCCTATTTTTCCACGCCAACCCTGCTCAATAACCTGCTTTGGTTTGTGGTGATTGAAGACAGCTCAGGTTATCAGGTGGGTTATCGTTCCATTTTTGACAAGCCTGGAGACTTCTCATTGCACCATATTGAAAAAAAAGAGTACTTGCTCAAACCTGTTGCTGACCACATGGAGGTCATGGAGTTGAAGCAATTCTCACAAGGCTATTATACAGTGGAGCAATGGAAGGACACACTTGTTTTTAATGACCTGCGTTTTGGTCAGATCAATGGATGGCAAAACCCCAACAGCAGGTTTGCCTTTCATTACTACCTGAGCCACCCTGAAGACAATGACCTGATTGTTCAACGCGGACGCATGGCTGGAGTCAACATAGCATCAGCCAGGGTGATGTGGAATAGAATGCTTGGACGGGGTAGGGGTGAATAAATAAAAAATCCCGGCTCTCTCGAACCGGGACTAATTAATTTTCTATTCTCAAAACCCCTCAACCCTTTTTCCTTATCCCTTCACCCTCATCCCTTCACCCTCATCCCTTCACCCTCATCCCTTCTCCCTTAAATCCCCATCTTCTTCTTCAAATTGCTATCAATCGCATCCAGGAATTCTTCTGTATAGAGATAATGATCACCATGAACAACCTTGTTACCATGGATACATACTGCAAGGTCTTTGGTCATTTTACCTTCTTCTACGGTTTCAATACAAACAGCTTCGAGTGCATTGGCAAAATCAATCAGGGCTTGGTTTTCATCCAATTTGCCACGGAAGGCCAATCCGCGCGTCCATGCAAAGATGGAAGCGATAGGGTTGGTGCTGGTTGGCTTTCCTTTTTGATGATCACGGTAGTGACGGGTAACTGTTCCATGAGCAGCTTCTGATTCCATGGTCTTTCCATCGGGAGTAACCAATACGGAAGTCATCAGACCTAGGGAACCGAATCCTTGTGCAACAGTATCACTTTGAACGTCGCCATCATAGTTCTTACAAGCCCATACAAACTTGCCATTCCATTTCAAGGCACTGGCCACCATGTCATCAATCAGCCTGTGCTCATAGGTAATGCCAGCCGCTTCGTATGCAGCCTTGAATTCATTTTGATAGATCTCTTCAAAGATATCTTTGAATCGGCCATCATATTTTTTGAGGATGGTATTCTTGGTGCTCATGTAAAGCGGCCATCCCTTCTGCAAGGCCATGTTGAAACAGCTTCTTGCAAAGCCCATGATGCTTTCGTCAGTATTGTACATGCTCAGGGCAACGCCTGCGCCCATGTACTGGTAAACTTCGTGTTCAATGATTGTTCCATCTTCACCTTCAAATTTGATGGTGAGTTTTCCTTTTCCGGGCACCACAAAATCTGTAGCACGGTACTGATCGCCAAAAGCATGTCTTCCTACAATAATAGGGCTGTCCCAGTTGGTTACCAGGCGCGGAATATTTTTGATGACAATGGGCTCGCGGAAAACGGTTCCATCCAGGATATTCCTGATGGTTCCATTGGGGCTTTTCCACATTTGCTTCAGGTTAAACTCCTTTACGCGTGCCTCATCCGGAGTGATGGTGGCACATTTAATGCCCACACCAAACTCTCTGATGGCATTTGCCGCATCAATGGTTACCTGGTCATTGGTTTCATCGCGGTACTCCACGCCAAGATCGTAATACTTGATGTCAAGTTCAAGATAAGGAAGGATCAGCTTGTCTTTGATGAATTTCCAGATGATTCTTGTCATCTCGTCCCCGTCGAGTTCTACAACCGGGTTGTGCACTTTTATCTTTGCTGCCATTGTTTTGTTTTTTCAGCCGCGAAGTTATGAAGTAGCACCCAATATAACAATCATGCTGTCTTGTTTTTATACTTCTGCATGCTGTGGCACAGCCAATGGCATGGCATGCCTTTCAGCAATCTGGCGAAGTTTGTCGACAGCAATGTATTTGAAGTGTTTGGCCCTGAATCGGATCAGCTGTTCGTGGTCAAAGTCTGCCAGAATCCTGGAAACCTGTTCCTTGGTGGTGCCCGCCAGATCAGCCATTTCCTGGCGATCCACATGTACACGGATCCCCATGCCGATTTGCTTGTAATTGTAAGTCTCAGCAAGGTGAACAAGGATGCCAGCCACTTTTTCTCTGACGGTTTGCTGGGCAATTTGCAGCAATTTGACTTCAGTAGTGCGGATTTCCCTCAAGAAGATCTTTCTGATTTCTTCCTGAAGCAGTTCGTTTTTCTGCATCAGGTTCTTGAAAAATCCCAGTTCAATGAAGCATACACGGCTATCTTCCACTGCAGAGGCAGAATATGGCTGCAGTCCTGTATAACTCAGGAAGCGATGTCCCATTGTTTGACCGGCACCCACAAGGCGAAGGATAAAGGGTCTTTCGGTTTCTGCATTCATTTCCAGTTTGATGACGCCAGATTGGATAAAGTAGAGACCATTGATTTCATCTCCTTCTCGGAAGATCAATTCCCCTTTCTTGAATTCATAGTGATGCTTGTAAGGCTTATACAGATGATGCTCTTCTTGTCCGAAAGATTTGAGCATGATACAGTTTTTCACTGTACAGGTCTGGCAATAGGAGGTGATTCTGGTCATGATGGTTAGGTTTTAATGTGATGAATTATTATCCTTACCTACCAGAGCTTTAACGGTGTAAATATTTGATTTTTTACTAAATGCTACGAATGACGAAAATAGCTCAGTTGCATGATTTTTATCAGTTTTTACAATACCCTTTATGTGGTATGAAGCAGTTATTTTATTGTCAAAATGCCAATTAATTACCTTTTTTTATTAGTCTTACCGATGATTCCCTGATAACCAGTTTAGGTTTCAGGACGACTTCTTTGTGCTCGGAAAAGTCATTGTTCAAAAACTGGTCAATAAATATCTTACCAGCAAGCTTACCAATTTCAAAGGATGGTTGTTCTACACTTGAAATGCCTGGACTGACCAGGGCCAATGATGGTTCGTTGTTGAATCCAACCAGCCCAATTTCTTCGGGCATTTTCAATCCCTTTTTCTTGATGGCAAGCATGGCGCCGATGGCCATGCGGTCGCTGATGGTAAAAATAGCATCAGGTCTTTTTTTGGAGGAAAGCAATTCTTCTGTTGCATAAAAAGCATAATCCTGGTTAAAGTCACAGTAAATGACTAACTCAGGATCGAACTTGATGTCATGTTTTTTCAATGCCCTTTTATATCCTTCCAGTCTGCTGTTGCTGATTCCCAGGGTTTGGGGACCAGCCAGGATGGCAATTTTTTTATAGCCCTGCTCAATCAAGTGTTCAGTGGCAATGAATCCACCCTCTTCATTGTCGAGGATTACGCTGGAGGCCAAAAGATCAGGGATGACACGGTCAAACACAACAAATGGAATTTCCCTCTCTTTCAATACTTTAAAGTGTTCGTTTGATTTGGTTTCACTGGAGATGGAAATGATGAATCCATCTACAAGGCTGTTCAACATTCGCCGAGTATTCACAACCTCTCTTCCAAATGATTCATTGCTTTGGCATACAATAACAGTGAAGCCCGCTTCGAGAGCTGCTTCATCAATGCCCTTCACCATGGTAGAAATGACGTAGTCGAGGTTGGGAACAATTACTCCAATGGTATTGGTCTGGTTCTGTCTAAGGCTGAGTGCCAAACGATTGGGTTGGTAGTTCAATTCCTCCGCCAGTTGAAGGATGCTTTTCTTTGTTTCAGGATTAATGTCGCCTGCATTTCTCAAAGCCCTTGAAACAGTGGAAATGGAAAGATGAAGCCGTTGGGCAATGTCTTTTATGGTGGGTGGTTTGTTATGCATGTTTCACAATTGATTGTGGGGTTATTTTGCCCATTAATAAAGCCTAAATTAAACAATTGAAACGATTTACCGGTAATATTACCGGTAACGATGCCGGTAACGTTAACGGCGATCATAATCAATGAAAAGTTTAAATATTTTGAATATATCATAAATAATCGCCTGATAATTGGAATTTATTGATTTATTTCTAATTGATGCGTTGTAGCGCATTCGCCTATTTTTTCTAATATTACCAATGATTTAATTTAGTCTAGATGCTGCCTGAAACCAGGGTAGCAAACCATTGCAAGAAATTAAAAACCAAAACGAGCCGCATGAAATCAAAGTATTTACTACTGCTGTTGATGCTGATGTATTCAGCACTAACATTTGCACAAAAAAAAGAAATCAAGGGTAAGGTTATTGACAAATCTACCGGAGATCCTTTGGCTGATGTATCCATCATTGCCGACAAAAGCAAAGGGGCTATTTTAACCAAGTCTGACGGGTCATTTGAAGTATCACTTGATAAGACTGCTTCTACTTTGGTGTTCACCTATGTGGGATATGCCCCACAATCCATTTCAGTATCAGGCAGTACAACCCTTACCATTTCAATGGTGCCAGAAGCAGTATCACAGGCTGAAGTGGTTGTGATTGGTTATGGTACCCAAAAAAAATCAAGTTTAACAGGTGCCGTTGCCAAATACAAAAATGATCGGATGGATGAAGCTCCTTTATCCAGATTGGACCAAGCATTGCAGGGACGGGTTGCAGGACTGACTGTGCAGAACGTCAGTTCTGAATCAGGTGCCGCACCCAAGATAAACATCAGAGGAATCAGTTCCATCAATGCAGGATCAAGTCCTTTGGTGGTTGTTGATGGTCAGCCTGTTCCAGATGGTCTTGCTTTCTTGAACATGGCGGATGTGGAATCGGTTGAAGTGCTGAAAGATGCAGCTTCAGCCGCGATTTACGGCTCAAGAGGTTCAGGCGGTGTAATCATTGTCACCACCAAAAAAGGAACTGCTGACAAGCCCAAATACGTATTGAAATATTCCATTGGTCAAAAAGAAGATTACAAGCGTTACGATATCATGACCACAGGCGAGTATATCGGAATGCTTTTTGATGAAATGGCCAAGCGTGCCCAGGATAGCACAGTATTGCCTGCGAACAATACTATTCCTGATGGAGACCGTGCTTCCTATATCGTTGAAAATCTACTTCGGGGCGGACAAAGTACTGACTGGCAGAGTGAATCTTTAAGGCCCGCCACTTTTCAAAACATCATGCTCACCGTTGCGGGGGGTAAAAAAGATGTGAGGTATTTCCTTTCAACAGGCTATCAGAATGATGAGGGAATGATGTTCAAAAGCAATTATGAAAAGTTCAACATCAGAACCCGTGTAGACCTTGATCTCAGCAAGAAAGTGAAGTTGAGTTTAAACCTCAATCCATCTTATTCCAAGCGGTCAGCACCTTCAGAAAATTTCACCAATTTCTGGAGATTCCCAACCTGGTTGCCTGTTTATCACAATGAAGCAACAGCAGCATTTGTAGGTAGAAATCCACAGTATGCAGGCATCAAGGCTGGTGATTATGCCCATCCAAGGCATTTCTCTGGCCTCATATATGCTGGTGTCATGCCTGATGGTTCTAATTGGAATTCCGGAGCCACCACAGTCAATCCCAGTGGCTCTGCCCAGCAGAATCCAAAATCTGGGGTGTTGCGAACAGATATTTTTACCAATGAATATCGCCTGCAGTCCTCTGCTGATTTGAATATTGTTTTGCTGCCCGGGCTTACTTTCAAAACACTGGCCAGTACCTATCTAAACTATGCCAATGGTGTTGATTTTTCTGAGCGAAGTGCCAACAGGGATGGTGATAACAACAGGGGTGTTTTTACAAATAATGTATTCATTGATATCCTTTCCGAAAACACGCTTAATTATGTGAAAACGGCAGGGAAGAGTGATTTCAATGTACTTGCCGGTTTTACTTCCCAGAAAACAACTGTGAGCAAAGAACAAACTGCAGCAATTGACTTCCCGAGCGATCAGATAAGGACCCTGAACAGTGCTGCACAGCTGGATAAAAACGGAACCTTTGGCACCAAAAACCAAATTGGTCTTTTGTCTTATCTGGGGAGAATCAATTACAGCTACAATGACCGGTATTTGCTTTCCGCAAGCTTCAGGGCTGATGGAAGTTCTTATTTCGGTCCAGGCAACAAATGGGGAACATTCCCATCCATTTCATTGGGTTGGATTGCAACCAAAGAAAAATTCCTTTCAAACATTGACTGGCTTTCGAACCTCAAATTCAGGGGTAGCTATGGTATTTCAGGAAACAACCGCATTTCAGATTTTGCATTCCTGGATCTGATGTATGGTGCCAACTATTCTCTGGGTTCTGGCACAGGAACTTCATTCCCCGGTTTGGTCAACTCATCCACCATCATCTCCAATCCTGATATCACCTGGGAGAGCACCTACCAAAGCAATTTTGGATTGGACGCATCATTGTTCAATGGCAAAATTGGTATTACACTGGATGCCTACAAATCAAAAACAGATAAACTCCTGCTTCAACAATCGGCCATGGCATTTATCGGTGTTCCGCAATTCTGGAACAATATCGGAAGCCTGAGAAATACCGGTGTTGAGTTGGAATTTACTACAAGAAATATTCAAACCAAAAATTTCAAGTGGTCAACCTCCGGTAATTTTTCTCAAAACAAGAACAGCATCATTGAGTTGGGAACTGAAGCCTATTTGTTGAACCAGGGAGAAAGAACAGAAGTATACCGTAACAAAGTGGGCAATCCATTGGTCCAGTTTTTTGGATTCAAGACTGATGGCGTTTGGCTTTCCCAGGACCAGATCAACAAGGCCTTGGCCAGTGGTCTAACCAGTTCGATGAGCAATGTTTTTGTTCCGGGTGGATTGAAATTGGTGGATGTCAATGGAGACAATAAGCTTGACAATGAAGACAGGACAGACCTTGGCAATCCATATCCTGATTTCACATGGGGTTTGACCAATAATTTTGGTTTCAAGGGCTTTGATGTTAGTTTTACCTTGCAAGGCGTTCAGGGTGGTAAGCTGATCAATGGAGATCCCAATTACAATGAATCCAGAAGAACGATCAGAACCTACAATCAAAACCGTTGGGTCAGTGCGAAATTTCCTGGCGATGGCAAAACTCCATTCTCAACGGTTGGATACAACTGGATGCTCACAGACTATGTGATTGAAGATGCATCGTATTTTTCACTCCGCGATGTTAACATAGGCTATTCCATCCCTGCTGCATTCATGAAGAAAGTTAAGGTCAACAGCATGCGGTTTTATTTTTCTGCTCAAAATCTTTATTTCAAAACGGCAAAAGGATACAGAGGACTCAACCCTGAAGGAAGGTTCTCGAACGGCGCCTATTCATCAGTGTTGATTGATGGATACCAGCGTGGATCTTTCCCCATTCCTAAAACATTGTTGATAGGCATTGATATCAATTTCTAATTTCCAACGACTTAAAAACAGCAATATGAAATCATTTATACCTGTCTTTCTTGTTTGCATGTTTTTCTTTGCATCCTGCAAAAAAAACATTGAGCTGTATCCACTCAGCAATGTAACCACTGCGACATTTTATAAGAATACCACCGACATCCAAACAGCCATCATTGGCTGCTACAATGGCATGCAAAAGCCCCTGTTGGAGGAATGGAAAATGTCTGAACTGAGGAGTGACAATACCATCATGGGAAATCCTGCCAGTAAATCCTTACCCAACCGCGATTTGAGTGACCTGGATCTTTTTATCCCCAACACTTCTCACC
>Ga0222712_10007617_pt1 | contig 10418 bp, 14 predicted proteins | sample C33_657DmetaG_FD_165043 | JGI IMG/M metagenome (GOLD analysis project Ga0222712, IMG submission 165043) | Estuarine water microbial communities from San Francisco Bay, California, United States - C33_657D | ecosystem: Environmental > Aquatic > Marine > Unclassified | place: USA: California...
TAAAAAAGTTTTCTTGTTTCGATGTTAATTTTAAAAAATTTCCTAAGACAATTTGTTTTAGTGGTGCAAACGATGCAGTAGTTGCTAGCACACAAACTAAGTTATTTGCCGAAAGAATCAAAGACTTTGAATTGCATATTATTGAGAATTGCGGACATGCTCCACATTTTTCACATATGGAAGAAATTGAGAAAGTATTAAAAAATTTTATATAAAAAATATTATGCAATTGCAATTCTGGAAAAAATACAAGGCTAAAAAAGAATTAAAACAAAAACTTGAGAAAGCTAGATTTATTAATTTTTATGGTCATAAAATTGATTTAAGTCTTGGTCAAATTATAAAAACTATTTGCCTTGATAACACAATTACTACAATTACCCTTTTCAATAATAAGTTCAATACAATAAATTGTTATATTACACTTAAATATGAAAATTTCTTAGAAATAAGTTTATTTATTGGGGAAAATATGGGAAGCATTAGAGATAAATATTGTCTTGAACTTAATGATTTTCTTGAATCGAGTAAATTTACAGAACGATTAAATGAATATAATAAATTAAAAAAAGAATATGAATTATTATAAAAAAAAACCAGTTACTGAATATATTGATTTAAAAAACATCGATAAATTAGTGCCAAAGGAATTATTGCACAAAATTAATTTCTTGTTTAATAAAGATATACCAAAAGAGCCAAAAACCTCTAATGACTTGCTTGTTTACAGATTGGCACAATTGAAAGAAAGCGATATGCAACAATATTTTTATAAACAAGCGGTGTTATTGCAATATGAATTAAAGCAATTGAATAAATTTAATGAACTTGAGTTTGTGCAAAATGACAACGGGGATAGTTCTGCTGGTCATTTAACTCAAATTCAAAGAATGGCTTTGTTTAAAAGAAAAAAAGCGGAAGGTTCTAGAAAAGGATTTCCAGACATTTCAATTTATTTATATAGTGCAAAGTTAAATTTGCGTGATACTGTTTTTTGTGAAGTAAAAAGAATTGGCGCACCAAGTGAGATACATTTAACTAAAGAGGCATTAGATTGGTTTTTAAAGCTCAATTCGATGGGTTTTAATGCTTATATTACTAATAACCCTATTTTCTTTGCAGATGTCGTTCTTGAAGAAATTAAAAGCTATTTTATGGAGGTTTAAATGTTATTATTTAATTTTTTAATTAATCTTACAATTTTATTTATTTTTCTTTATTTGTATATAATAAATAATTAACTACTTACACCAATCTTTAGTCTTTTTCTCTCCATTATTTTCTACGGCTAGTCCCCTAACAAGTAAAGCTTTGCTTATATCAACGCCATTGACTTTAACAGTAGCATCAATTCTACCACCAAATTTATCCCATTTTACATTAGATAACAAAAGTTCATTTTGACCCATTGCTCCAACTATTTCATTTACCAACTTTGTAGCTTTTTCTGCTAAAATATTTTCTTTTTCACATTTGGCGCGCGGAGCTTTTTCAGGAGTATCAATACCTCGAATACGCACGCTTAATCCAAGCTTTTGAATTAGAGGTTTTTCGTTTTCAACATTTAGGGCTATAGTGTCCCCGTCAATAATCCTAATCGCTTTATAGACATACATTGTGTCTAAGTTTTCCGCTTTTGCTGGTGCAACTAATAGCGCTAGTATAAAAAATAATATCATATTAATAAGCTTTGTATTTTAAAATTAATTTAAGATTCTCTTTTTGGTTTTCGTCATCAATTTCTAAAATAAAATCTTTTTTAAGGGTTATTTCATACATTTTTTCTAATGCCTTAACTGATTGCCTGCCCCAAAAATCATAAACATTTCCATCGTGAGAAAAATTATCTATTAGTGTTGTGCATGGTAAAATACAACCCTCAGAATTATCTATTGAGTTTCCCCCGTGTATTCTTACGCCTTTTCTTTTAGGTGTATTTTTAACAAGATATAATAATTCTTTAAATCTATTTGATTGAGTCATTGTGCATTTGTACTCACCAGCAGGAATGCAGGTTGATTCATCCATGTTAGCAGTATTAGGATTATCAGAATTATTTTCTTTTCCTGCGTGCATTTTAGAAGGTTCTATTGTATAAAACAATGGAGGAAAATGTGGTTTTGATGGATCAATTACAGCTCCAATAGTTGTACCATATTTAAAAACTTTACCTTCTTTTTTAACTTCTTGATAATTTCCGTTATTGCAATAATATCGTTTGAGAATTAACTTTTTCATTTGCGGTTCTACTGGTGTTGATTTTTTAAAGAAATTAAACATTATTTAAACCTCTCAAAACATTGATTTTGTAAAGACGGGTCTAAACAACCGCAATCTTTTATTGATTTTATTTGTAATAAAATATTAAAAACTTCTTTATTATTTATTACTGATTTAAAATGTTGTTTATTAATTATTGGTAAATTTTTACAATAATTATTATTCACTAAACATTTGTTCGAGCAACTGCTCACGGTCAGTAACAGAATTATTAATATTTCTTTTTTTAATAATTTCAACATTTTCTTTTGTGTTTTGATTTTGAGTTTTAACAATAGCTTCAATTCTTTGATATTCTTTAATTTTATTTTGAGCCTCAAAATAATTATCAACAAAACAAACAAGAATAAAAAAAATAATTATTCCCAACAATCCAAAAGCAAAGTTTTTGGATTTAAGAATTAAAGATAAAATTAAATTCATTATTTTTTTATAAAGTTATTTAATAAAGATATGTTTCCTAAGCCAATAATCGCAAAGAAACCACCGCCAGCATAAAATAAGAACTTTCCTAATAAGTCAAATGTTTCTTTTTTTAACGGCGTAAAAATATCAATACCAATAAATATTGGGTAAAATAAAAAAGCAATTAAATAAATAATTGCAAAAATTTTTGCTCCATTTTCTTTTGTAAGCCACATATTAATTAAAGTTTATTGGTTTAATTTTTCTAAAATCAATTTCATAGTTTTTCTTGCTTCTTCAACTTCGTTATCTTTACCGTGCTTTACTTTTTTATAAGCATTTAAATCTTCTTCTAATTTTGATATCTTTTTTTCATTTTCTAGCATAAATTGTTTTATTAATTTATGTGTTTCTTCGTCTCTTTTTTGATTTGCTATATTTGCTTTTTCAAAAGTTTCTTTTAATTGTGTAATTTGTTCTTTATTTTCTAAATTAGTTTTTTGCAATTCTTCATAATTTTTTTGCATTTCTTCGTAGCCCTCTTTTTTTTCTTTAACTGCAAAGATAAATTTTAAAAGCTCTTTAAACCCTTTGAATAGAAGTTTTACAGAATAAAAAGCAATCGCAAATTTAGCAATAATAGCAAAGATTGCGGGGTCGGTTAATTGTTTAATTTGTTCAAAAAAAAGTCTAAAGTCCATTTTTTAAAGCTTGAAATTTTTGATCGATATATTCTTTAATTCTTGTTTCTGATGCATTAATTTCATTTTTAACAAAAATCCCCATATTTTCTTTATTTTCATAATCTTTGAGTTTGATAATTTTCTTTCTATTCTCAATTGCTAAATAAATAAAAAAAGAAACAAACAACACTGAAAATTCTGGTGCTTGTTTCATTAAGTTAAATATGGTAATAAAATCAATCATATCTTTTTCCTCCACTTGCTACCGCCCCAAATCAGAACGGCAATATAAAAAGCTTTTGCTTTCCACTCTTCTAAGCTACTTGACCTTAAACCGCTATAAAAAGCCATGTCAGCATCTCTACGAAACATGTCAAAGGTTCTTAGCTCTGAGTATAAAAAATCATGAGCTATAGCATTTTCAACACCAACATCAAAGTTGGAAAAAAAAGGCTTAAATATAAACGGAATTGTAAATCCATTAGATTCAAAACCCGCTGGCACAATATAAAGCTCAGGAAGTCTTTGACCAGCAAAATAGATATAAAATCTCAAATCTTCTTTAAGAACAATTTTATCTTTTTTATCTTTTTTTGGTGCGTAAACTGGCTCGTCTAAAAAATAAAATCCTGATTTCATATTTTTATTCAAATTTAATTGCTTCGACTTCCTCAACAGTTTTGCAAGCGTTGATTTCGATTTGTTTATTTTTAAGCAATATGTTGTTCTGTATTTCTCTTGACTGTATGTGTTGAGCTAAAGAAAATGCAACAGGAAAAATATTTACTACACCAGCTTGTTTTTTATCTTTACCTTCTGCGTCTTTTTTAATAATAGTTGTAGGATATGGAACAATTTTTTGTTTAATGCAAGTGTTGTAAATTGTTTTTTCGCTTGCATAATCAGTACCAGTTTTTCTGGCAAAATCATTGCAACTCACATAATCCATAGTGCATTTGGCCAAAACGCTTTCAGAAGTTAAATTTGAATTTGGTATATCATTGACATACCAGTAAAATTTCACATCTGATCCAATTCTAGAGCCATCTATAATTTCAGGCGCAAGGTGAGATGTGAACGGCTCTGTTTTTTTAGATAAAATAAAAGTTTCGAGTTGAGCAAGTTTTTCGTTTTTTGCCTCTTGCAAATAATCAAATTTTTCATATGCGCCACCGCTTTTAATCCATTCTTGAATTTTTTGAAAATCAGTATTTGATTCAGCATTTTTAGGGACGAACAAACCGTCAAAATTATAACCATTTTTTAATTCTTTAAGCATAGATTTATTATTTTTAAATTAAAGTTCCGCAGATATTGAAACCGCAAAAGTCCCTTCTAGTCCCGCTCCTGCACTAGCAAAACCAATCCATGCATTATATTCGCTAATCGCACTAATTACTGGACTTGTTAAGCTTCCCCCAAGAACACTTACCAAACCGCTAGGAGTTGATGTTCTTTTAGTAATTTTATAAGGATAAAGACATCTTTGAATTGCAACCGCATTTGAAGCGAAAGAAACCCCGTAGGTATATCCAAATTCATAATATCTTTGACACAAAAACGATTCTTCCTGAAGTGGTCGATATTCAAAAGTTGTTTGTTCGGGTGTATCTTCAAATTGAGCCCTGCCAATTGTCCAAGTTCCTGATGTCTGCGCGCCAACACTAAACTCAATTTCAATACCCGTGGTGGCTCCTGCTGGAATTGCAATTGGAGTTGAAAATCGAGTTAATGTGGAGCTAACCGTAAAAGTTCCCGTTGCAATTTGTGTTTTTGTGGGCGAAGCCAAAGACCCAAATGTATCCGTTGTATTTGCATAAGATGCAACCCAACTTACAGTTGTTAATAAAGAATTTGCTAAATCAACGCTTAAAGTTGCAGTTTTACCTGCCAAATGTTGAGAGTTATTGGATTCAATTCTTTGTGCAAAACCAATTTTTGAACAGCTTGACGCTCCAGTAAACCTATAATTAAATTGATTTGGTGCAGTTCCCGCAACCCTTTGCCCCGTAACATTAGCACCCGTACAATAAGCATACCATCTATCAACAGTGTAGGCTAAAACTGCACCCGCAGTTATTGTTTGACTTGATCCTGCATTTCTTTGATCAATTGCCATTGCTCCATTTATTAATATATTGCGACTTGGAGCAAGGTAAGCAACGCCTTGAGTTGTGGCAGTGGCTATATTTGGAGTCAATAGAATCCAAGCATCATTAGCGGAATTTCTTTGAAATTCATAAATTCCATTAGCTACTAAATCGCCAATAGCTAGAGCAATTTCAGTTTTAGTGGCACTTAATTTTTTAATAACCGCCGTAGTTGCTGGATTAGCAATTGCACTTACTTGCAGATAAGGGGTTGTAGTCAAATTAGTAGCATTTATCTTTGCAGTAATTTGTTGAGTAGTTGCGTAAGCGGTTATAGTTGGTGAAGGCGTTAATGTGTAAGCATCGGCAGTTCCTCCTGTGGTTCCTAAATATTGGAATTGGTTGTCTTGCACTTGACCAACATTAATAACATCGGTTCTTGCGGTTCCATTGCCTAAGCCTGTGATTTTATTATTGTTAAAGGGGATATTTGCTGTGATGGTAGTTTGTCCATCTTTTGTGATGCATTGAGACAATCCAGTTGCTATACCGTCAAATTCTCCGTCCATACGGCTTGCGGTAATTTTAAAGCCATTAGCTTTATCGGTTACCCAATTATAAATTCTATTAAATGTGCCTGACCCGTTAAATGCCATTTTGGTTCTCCTCGTTGTTTAATTGTTCTGTTGCCATTGCTCGACCTAATTTTGAAGCAATTGGTGCCGTAAAATTCTTATTTGCAAAATTATCAGCAAATTTTTGTATTAACATTTTTTCTTGCGGTGTTTGTGCTTTTTGATATATGCGGTTTAAAACTTTTACTGATTCAAAAGGATCAACAATAATTCTTGCCAGTTCTTTTGCTGTTTGTTCATTTAAACCGTAATATCTTTTTTTAATAGCATCGGTTGCAGTTAAAATAACATTAGAAATTCCAAATGTTTTAGCGTTTATTGCGCCTTTTGCTACTTTATCTAATAGCTCGGCTCCTTCTTGTATATTAAAATCAGTTCTTGAACCGCCTACAATTCTTTGTTTTGTATCAAAAACTCTGATTTCATCATTCATTCTTTTAGAAAAATCTAAAAACTCCTTTTTATTATTAAATACGGCTTCTAATTTTTTTCTTTCTAGTGGTTGTGAAAATATTTTTCTAGCAGATGAATTAGCATCGCCAGTTTTCATGGCTTTATCCATTAAATAATCTTTAACACCTATTTTATAAGTTTCTTTTTCTCCATCGCTTAAACCAGAAATATATCTTTTAACTTCTTCGCCATTTCTTAGTTTACCAAAATTTAAACCTTCTTCTTGTGCGTTTTTTAATGCTGACAAACCAGCAAATGTTTTATCAGCTTGTTTCATTGTTGGGGCAACATCATAAATTACATTATTTAATTGTTGTTTTAAATTAATGTAGCTTCTAGCTTTGTTGTTTTCTCCAGCTCTTTTAGCAGTGTTTATAATATCATCAACAACTTGTCTTGCACCGTGTAAACTCTCAATAGAAACATCAGGAATATCTTGATTAATTCCGTAATCTTGCCTTGCTTTTGCAATAACATTTTTTACTCTATCGTCATTAATTAGCTCTCTAATTTTACCAACTTTTACATTATTTGGTAGTGGCGAAGTCATAGCTTGATTTAAAGCAATGTTTCCTTCTTCATAACCTTTTTTAAATAACGGTGAAGCAACTTCGCTTCTTGTTTTAACAATATTGTCGATACTATCAAAATAGTTTTCGCTACTAATGTTTTTGTTTATTAAATCACCAACTCTTTTTGATGATGTTATAGATTTTTTGTTTATGTAATCAGCAATAACTTTATTGCTACCTTGGGTTTTGCCGAGTAATCTAGTTAATCCTAAAATATTTTCATCGCCTTGTTCAGGTAATGAGGTAATTCTTCCTTGTTCTATTTTACTTGCTAATTTACGAGCTTGTGTACCTGCTTCTTCGGGCGTTATAACCTTAGATAAAACTTTTTCAGGAGTATTTGGTTTAAATTTTTGAATAATATCAGGAAGAGCTTTACTTGCTTTACCTAATGCTTTACCAGCTTGTTGACCAGCAACGCCACCAACTCCTCCAGCAATTCCACCAGCTAATAAATCAGTTAATGATTGCGGTAAATTACTTATATCGACAGTTTCTCCTAATGCTGTTGGGCCGCCAATTACCGCTCCACCTACTAAGGCTTGTTTTGCTGTATTGCCAGCTAAACCTAAACCTTTTAATACTCCTCCTCCTCCAACAACATCAGTTGCTAATTGACTTGCAAATGATTGTTTTGGATATTGCTCTCTTGCTTGTCTTAATTTAGATAATTCATTGCTTAAAGCTTCATCATAAAATCTTGATATTGATTCATCGCCACCTTGTGCTTTTGCAGATATTGCACTTAATCCCGCTTTAATTCTCGGTGCAAATGGTATATTAGTTGCTGTGGTTAATAAAGCTTCGCCTTGACCAATATCTGGATTATAAAGCGTGTTTCTTTCTACATATTGCGTAGGTTGAGTTGGGGTTCTTTCTTGTGGCTGTTGCATTTGTTGTTGTCCGCCAAGTTCAGGACTACTCATTACAAAACTTTCAATTTCTTGAGGAGTGGCACCTTGAGGAACTTCTAATTCAGCTATTTTTCCGTTAGGTAATTGAATTGTTGCTATTGGCATTATTTATCCCTTATACTTAATATTTTAAAAACATTTTGTTGTGGATTTCTTTGATTACCCATCATTGTTGTTAAATCTAAGCCCATTTGATTTGGATCTACATTTTGGTTGTTTACTTGAACACTTCCCCTTTGGTAACCTTGATTTGCACGAATTGCCGCTCTCATTTTTGCTTTATCAATAGTGCTTTTTAGGATTCCAATATTTTTTATTAATTCTTTTTCGCTTATATTTTCATTTAATGCAGACAAAGCTTTAGTTGCTGCTTCGCCTTCTTTTTCAGTAATTTGACCACCACCTTTTAAGTTTTCAAATGCTTGTAGGAATTGTTGCCCTTTAACTTGGTCAAATAAAGCTTTTGCTCCTGCTGCATTACTGCCTGCAATTGGCTCTTTTTTGCCAACATAAGATAAAATTGCACCACCGCCTTTGGCACCAAATAAATCAGGAACGCCAGGGTGAGTTGTTAAGGTATCTAATAGATTTGTTAAATTACTAGCGTCAGCATTAACTTTATTAAATTTTTCTTGTGCTTTAACATCTTCCTCCGCTTTTCCTTGGGCAAAGGTTGATGCTCCTGCAATTGATGGTTTGTAATTTAAATCACTAATATTTTTAGCAGTTTGCTCCATTCCTGTCTTTTGAGCTCCAGCTTGTCCATAGCCTCCTAATGTGCTAATTTCTCCAGTTGAGCCAACAATTGCACCTTCACCAGCTATATTTCTTTTAACACCAAGATATTGAGATTGTTGTTCTTTTGGTAAAGTTTTATAATATTCAAATTCTCTAATTGCCGAAGGAATATTGCTATTTTGCGATTGAGGTAAAGCCATTGAGAGATAATAAGCTTCTCTGCTTTCAGGGCTTAATCTTGAGGCTACATTAGCTAGTTCGGGATTGCCTTTTTCCGTTGCAAATTGTGCAAAAGCGTCAGCATCTTCCGAATTTAATTGAGCTAATTTTTGTTGATTTCTATATTGAGCAAATGCACCTACGCCAGCAGTTAAACCTTGAGCAATTGCACCAAATGCTCCAGCTCTACCACTACCAAAGTTTTCTGCGTCCATAGCAAACTGACTAAGATTTTGAGAACTTGCTAAGGCATTTTCTAAAAGCTGTCTTTCAACATTTTTGCCCCTGCGAGCTAATGTTTCAATTCTTACATTAGGTCTCATTAATTAACCCTCCTAAATTCTATTCCAATTTTAGAGTAATCAACCATTTTATAACCCTCTGGACTAATTCCGACGGCTTCAGGATAGGTTTTTTCTACATCTTGAGCCATGACACCTTCAAAGCGTCCAACTCCATATTTACTATTTTTATATTCATATGAATAAATAGGCAAGTTATTTATTATTTTATTTTCAAATTTAATATTAGTTTTTAAATCAATATCAGAAGGTTTAAAAAACGATCCTAATCCTCCAGCAATTCCGCCAATTGCAGAACCTGCGGCTTGCCATTGTGCTGCGGTTTGTGCTGCAGCTGCTTGTTGGTTTGCTATATTCATTTGATTTTGTCTATTTAATTCAGCTTGTTGTGCCCCTATTAAATCCAAACCTTGATAATTAGATTGATATTGTCCAAAATTAGTTCCCGCACCAACTTGAGTTCTACCTAATAATGAAGATATTTCATTAAATCTAGCGGCTCTTTGTGCTTCCGCTGTTTGAATACCAGTCTGTAAACTTTGTAAAGATAAGGCATTTAATTGGTCTCCTTGTGAGCGTTCTAATCTATTCATTTCAGCATTATAAGCTTCACTTCCAATAGGAATACCTTGATTTGCTAATCTAGTTGCTAAAGCTTCCCTTTGGCTTTTTAACTCGGGGTCTAATTGTCTTTTTCCTAATTCAAATGTTGCTTGCCTTACCGCTTCGTTATCAGTTGACGGCAAATTACCAGTTAGTGAGCCACTTAATTGCATTGCTAACCTTTCTTGGTCTAATCTTTGATTTTTAGTAAACTCAGATTCATTTAGTTTTAAGGTATTTGTATAAGGGTCATAGGTTTGGCTTCCTTCTGGTGTAATAATATTAGGATTATTTAATAATAAATCTTTTTTTTCAGTAGGGGTTAAATTAGAAAATAAATTTGTTGTATTTATTTGTTTGTTTTGGTTTGTTCTAATTTCCTTTAACGCTGCTAATCCTTTTCTAATAGACATATAATTTATAAAATATTGTTGACATTTACGCTATAGTCGGTTCTATACCAGCTAAGCTGTTGACCTTTTAAATTAGCTTCTATCCTCATTGACAAGTCAACACCTTGTCCT
>Ga0222712_10007621_pt1 | contig 10412 bp, 16 predicted proteins | sample C33_657DmetaG_FD_165043 | JGI IMG/M metagenome (GOLD analysis project Ga0222712, IMG submission 165043) | Estuarine water microbial communities from San Francisco Bay, California, United States - C33_657D | ecosystem: Environmental > Aquatic > Marine > Unclassified | place: USA: California...
ATAGAAATCATGGAATGCTTCTGCTAGTTCTGGATCATGCGTATTCCAAGGTTCAAAGGTCATATCGTTAACTAGGCCAACCCTCATCCCATACATTTTAATTTTATAATATTTTTTTTGTTTGTAGTTACTTAAGTCATAATAAAATACAGCGTTTTTCAAAGACCCCAAAAGATCAGGGTCATCTATATCGGCGAATACAAGAAATACTTCTTTAGGGCATTCTACTTCAAACTTGCCAAATGGCGGGTTGAAAATTTTCATTTCAAGCATGGCTCTTGCAGTTTCAATTATGTCATCATAGGTAAAACTGTCCCATACTTCTTTAGACATCCTAAACAGTTCAGACTTTTCATTCTTCAGGTTCTTCATTGCTCATCTCCTGTATTATGACAAGGCACGGTGGCCCGTCTTTGACCCACTTCATTTCTAGGTGCTGACATAGTTTGTCGTTTTCAATAACACCGCTGCTTTCCAGTATGTCACTCAGGGCTTTAATAGCATTGTCCAAATCCCTGTGCCGCTTATCCGGCTTGACCATGTGGACTGTAAGTTTGTATTCCCCCTTAATCTTCTTGGCTCGGGCTTGTGCTGCCACTTCCCATAAGGTCACTTTACGCCACTCAGCATACTTAGGAGACCGATACATCCCCCCAGACTTACTAACGCGCCAAAGCCTATTTACGGACGGGGGGAACCCTAAAGACAGTTCCAGCGTTTTTCCGCTCATTCTCTTTGGCCCTTATCAAAAGGTTCAGAATGAGTGCCTCTGACCTATTAAGCAGTTTTGCAATCATGAACGTGTCACACCCCTTCCGAAAGCACTTCAGAACATATTCGGGTGTGGCCCACTCTTTCCTAGCCATATAAGTCTGGCCTTAGTTTCTCACGGGGTATCCCTGTGTCTTCAGCAATCTTGGCAAGGTGCTTTAATGGAACGGCTTTCCAAGCAGCTACACACTGCTTAGTTACCCCCAAAGCCTTGGCGGTCTTGGTGGCGTTGCCATAAGCGGCGAAAATGTCGTAGAAGACTGGTGTGCGGTTATGTCTCATGAGGCCAATATAAATTTATTATTTTATTTGTCAAGAACCGACTTGACTATCTCAGCCGCTTAACCCATATTCAATTCACCCCAGCAAATGGGGGATTTAATAAATATGGAGATACATTATGAATATGTCCGACGACATCGCCGAATTGGCAACCGCACTTTCCAAGGCACAAGGTGAAATCCTTGACGCCGCCAAAGCAGCAGAAAACCCTTACTTCAAGTCCAAATACGCTGATCTTGCCGCTGTGCGCGGTGTTATCCGTGAGCCTATGGCAAAGCACGGCCTTTCATTGGTTCAGCTTCCCAAGACGGTTGACGGTGGCGTTGAAGTCCAGACCATGCTTTTGCATTCATCTGGGCAATACATCACTTCTAGCTTGTTCATGCCAGCGGCTAAGAATGACGCACACGGCATTGGCTCGGCTATTACCTATGCACGGCGTTATTCCATCATGAGCATCTTGTCTCTTGCGACCGAAGACGATGACGGCAATGCTGCTGTTGATTCGGTCAAGCGCACACCGCCCAAGGCTGTCCCGCCAAAGACTGCTGACGCGGCGTTCGCTGTTGGGGTTGCTCTGGCTGATGGCATGAAAGCGGCCACCCAAGGCACACAGGCTTTGACAGATTGGTGGAACAGTCTGCCAGAGGATACCCGTAAGTCATTCTCTCCTGAGCAACTCACCACCCTGAAGAAAAACGCCAATGCTAAGAAAGGTGAGTGACATGGAAGGAGAGCCGACAGTAGCAGACTTACGGAACCTTGCGATGATGGTCCAGCTTGTTTCTGGCTATCAGCGCATTGCCCAAGCAGGGCTTGCCGCTGAATTAGGGGAAATATCCCAGCAAGCCGCCTTGGATAAAATCATGCTTATTGGGCATCAGGTTATGGATGCCATTAAACCCAATATTGATAAAATGGAAAAATATCATGGAACAGCAAACTGACGAATGGTTCGCCGCCCGTCTTGGCAAAGTTACCGCCTCACGGGTTGCTGACGTAGTTGCTAAAACCAAAACAGGTTATAGCACTTCACGCGCCAACTATATGGCCGAATTGATTTGCGAGCGTCTGACTGGAAGTCGGGGGGACTTCTACAAGAACGCCGCAATGGAGTGGGGGACAGCCACCGAACCACAAGCTAGGTCTGCCTATGAAGCGGCAGCGGGGGTGCTTGTGACAGAGGTGGGCTTTGTCCCCCACTCAACCCTTACAATGGCTGGAGCAAGCCCTGATGGCCTTGTCGGTGATGACGGGCTGGTGGAGATCAAATGCCCCATCACAGCTACTCACATTGACACCCTGCTCGGGGCTAACGTGCCAAGCAAATACAACACCCAGATGCAATGGCAGATGGCTTGCACAGGCCGGAAGTGGTGCGACTTTGTGTCGTATGACCCACGGCTTCCCGAACACATGCAACTGTTTATGGCACGTGTGCCACGGGACGAAGCATACATTCAGGAGATAACCAAGGAGGTCACAACCTTCCTTGCCGAACTGGATGCCAAGATTGATGAACTTAACAAAACCTATGGAGTGAACTAATGGCTTACGAAATGAAGAACAACACAGGCTCCCTGTGGCGGAATCTTAAGAAAGAAGAAGAGACACACGCCGATTATACGGGGTCTGTCATGATTGATGGCGTTGAATATTGGCAGTCTGGATACCTTAAAGAGTCCAAGGACGGGAAAAAGTATTTTTACCAGACCTTCAAGGCAAAGAACGCGCCAAGGGAATTGCCTAAGCAAGCCCCGACCCGTGACGTGCCTGATGATTCGGACATTCCTTTCTGAGGTGTGACATGACAGACCAAGACCTTATGATTTCTGAAAAGTTTCGTATTATCGCCAAAAGATGGGTTGATGCGGACTCTGCGGCAAACATGCTTGAAGAAACCAAAACGTCTGTCCTTGCCAAGCGCATGGCTGACTTGGGTGACATGCCTGTGAGCCGTGCAGAAATGACGGTCAAGGCGTCTGACGAATGGCATGAGTATATTCGGACAATGGTAGATGCGCGGACCACTGCTGCGCGTCTAAAGGTGCAGATGGAATTTATCCGTATGCAATTCCATGAATGGCAATCCCATGAAGCAACCAGACGAGCCGAGATGAAACTCTGATGATTGAAGATGTCGGAACTACCAAACGCGGAAACCTGTCTGCCAAGCGCAAGCTGGGCATATGGGAGCGTGAAAAAGGTAAGTGCATGGAGTGTGGCGTAAAGCTGACAACAGGCAAGTTTATCTTTGAACACGTCCGCGCTTTAGAAATGGGTGGTTCCGACACCGACGATAATATCAGGCTCACCTGTAAGGGCTGTGCCACAGAGAAGACCAAACAGGACCATTCAATGGCCGCTAAGGCAAAACGCCGTAAGCAAGCACATCTGGGCCTGAAACAGTCTAAAAGCCCGTTGCCAGCCGGACGATTCTCCAAGTGGAAGAAAAAAATGGATGGATCAGTGGTCAGGAGAGATGGCAGTGAGTGAAAACTATGATGCGTTCGTAGACCGTTTGAAGTCATCACGCGCTGCCGTCTTTCGGGTTGCCGAATGGGTTCATCGGGGAGATATGTATTCTCATGGTAGGTCAGTTTATATTCCTGCCATACGGATATGCCCCGAGGGAGAAAGCCCAGCAGATTACCTTGATGATGGTGATTTGTTTATAACCGACGAAGAAAAAGGAAAATTAAAACTTGAAGTAAAACACTGGAAAAGGTTGAATTTTACTAGCCGCTCAGACTGTCCATACAAAGATGTTTTTGTCTCTAACGTAGATACTGTAGAACGGAACTGGGGGACGGTTGAAGCATACATAGTGGTAAGCAATGATATGACACATGCTATTATTATCCCTAGTCACACAAGAGACAAGTGGGTTATTAGGGAAGTGATTGCGTCTAACACAAAAAGGCTTGAAAGGTTTTACGCATGTCCAGTTAACCTTGTATCATTTAGAAAAATATCGGAGTAACAAATGCGCTTTCTGCTGACGATGAACATGCCAAGCGCACAAGGGTTCTTGGTCCACCAATTAACCATAGAACATCATTCTAATTCATGTGAGGAGTTTTGTGATGAACTGCAAGGCAATGAGTTTATAATGGGTCGTCTGCTATACAGGCAGAAGGGCATGACCGGAGAGACCCTCTGGAGTGACAGAGGCGATGTAATACTGAATACGAGCCATATTGGCAAAGCCCAAGAATTTTTGGATATAGAAAAGGATGACCATGATGAATCATATAGAACTGTTGAACAACGCCGTGGGTATGTTGAAAGAAAAGGGCCAATCATACGGTCCAGTAGATGATTGCTTTGAACGAATCAGCATCATTTCATCAACAATCTTAGGCAAGCATATCTCCACTTACGACTGCGCCATTATCCTACATGCTGTCAAATTGGCACGGATGCAAACTGAACGGACTAAGAGCGACAACTACATTGACGGTATCAACTATCTTGCTTTCGCTGGCCAGTTTGCCGGACGGCGTGACAGCGTTGATGTTGCCATGGAAGATGACATTCGGGCGATGGCGCGTAATCTAGCACCGTCTAACCCGCCAATGCCATCAGTCACCCCCGTCAATCTGACAGAGAATAAATAACAAACAGCCCGTGTCTGGATGGTCTAGGCACGGGCATCTCAACCTAATAGGTGGAACATGGCTATTAAAAAGCATTCAGACGGCGGAAGTATTGGGTTCTACGAATGGAACCTTGATGCAATGATTGACATGGAAAAGGTGCTGAGAAAGTTCTTTGTCCAAGCATGTAAAATTGCCAGCAAAGAACCAATATATGCGTCAGTAAGTATTGACTATGATAAAAAAACAAAACTTAAAGACATAACCAAAATATATGTATCGCTCCCCTTGGGTGAGTATCAAATGGATGGTTTAGATTATCACTTTACTTATGAAGAAGTTATCCATGACTTTATAGAAAACAACTATTTCCGCTCTGGAACTGATGAAACTGAAATTAAACACGCAAAAGCACTTGCCGCAAGATTGCGTAAACTTGCCGATGACTTGGATAAGGCGGTAGATGAGGAAAACAGATGACACGGGATATCGTCATTGATAATGCCGTAAAGTGGATGCAACTCATGAAGGACAGTCTGAGCATTGCTGGCATGGGGATAGAACTGGATCAGGAAAGTACTGACATTCTGTCTGGCGCGTTGCAATTAGCGCGGGAAGTTACCAAGGAAAGCCTAACAATATATGTGGCCGAGAGAATGGCTGAACAGCAGCAGCATGAGCAAGTGCTTGAAACAATAGAAGAATTGCTACAGGAGAATATTAAAGATGCCAAAAATAACAGAACTTTGGACCAGTGAAGCCGAACAGCTAATCATTGACCTATGGGACAAAAATTATAGTGGCTATCAGATTGCTGTTGCGTTAAAAACAACCCGCAGTGCCATATTGGGTAAAATCTCCCGTATGCGCCGCAGAGGAATTACCTTTAAACGTGCATACGACCCTACAAGGGTTAAGAAAAATGCTAACACGTTACCATCAGCTAAACTGCCTCCGATTAAAGTTAACAATCAGGTGCTGAAGATGGTTAAACCCGAGCCTCCACCTAAGCCCGTTGTGGGTATAGAAGAGCCTGTGCTAAAATACACAGGGGAACCTATATCGGTAATGGAGTTTACTTCAAACACATGCAAATATTCTGTCAGCGGAATACGCGCCAAGGATTACCTGTTCTGTGGCGGTCCTGTCTATAAACGGTCATTCTGCAAAGAGCATCATGGGATTTGCTACACCCCAATAAAAAGGGGAGAAGCCAAACCCGAAGAACGGCCAAAATTAAGCCCATACTATAGTGACAGCACCAGTGCCGCCGTAACCAACACTGGCATTGTATTGGCTATCCCCGCCAGTTCCTCTTAGCCCAACAACAACTGCGATATTGCTGCCGGGGGATAGTGTTGCTGGGATGTAATTTTTAATTGCATACCCCCCACCTCCGCCCGCACCGCAATTTTGTCCAAACTTACCACCATAAATTTGCGTTGCACCACCGCCACCGCCATAATCCGAACCGCTAGAACCGCCCCAAACTTGGTTGTCATTCAGTCTGCCAAAATTAAATAAGTATGTTGTGCCGCCTGCCCCGCCTGTTGAACCACCACCGGAATTACCACCAGCACCCCCATTGTTGTTACCAGTGTCGCCACTTACATTTCCATCTCCTCCACTTGCGCCGCCGCCTGCACCGCCAACAAATTGAAGAGGGCTGCCGCCGCCGCCACCACCGTAAGCAATTACGCTAGAAAATGATGATGTTCCTCCAACGGTGCCATAACCACCGTATCCGCCACCGCCACCGCCTGCACCCCATACCCGAACTACCATTGTATTAAAAAATGGCACCACAAATGTGTAATTTCCGGGCGTTGTATAAAGGGTAGTGCCCGGGTTTACAGGGTTACCGCCGATAAATGATGACATACCCGGTAGCATTAGCGCACTCCTGCAAACGCACTTACTAGGATATATGTTGAGTTAACAACCGAGTAGGACAAAATATTAATTCTGCCTGCAACCGTATCAAGCGTGGGGGCTACGCCATATGCAAATTTGTAACTTGTCCCATAAGTCAAAGTGCGGCCGCCTGTGCCGTCTTGGGCCAAAAGAATAAGGCCGCTTTGCCCAACTTTAGTGTTGATTGGGTTTGCCAAAACCAAATTTCCAGTCAAGGTTGTTGAGAAATTATACCCCGTTGAAAAATCAGGTGTAATTGTAGCGGCATAAGTTAACGCAATATACCCGCCAGAGTCCCAAGCATTAAATGTAGAAATCAGTTTGGTGGAGGTTGTTGCAGTCATTGCCGTTGAAGATACGGTTTGTGTGACACTAACCGTATATGAGCTACCTGACCCAGCGGTAATTGTTGTGCCTGCAGTCACTCCTGTCCCAGAAAGGGCCATGCCCGCAATGATAGTTCCTGTAATGCTAGTGGCTGTTAACGTAGTTCCAACAATAGTTCCAGTGAATGATGCGGTAGAATTGCCAGCACGGTATTCAGCAACTGTGGCAATTGCGGAGGCATTTATTTTTGGAAAAGTAACAGCACTGTCTTGAATTGCAGCGGTAGACACGCTGTTTGTAGTGGCCACATTGTTAGACAAGGAAATATTAGTGCCATCACTGAACACGGCCACTGAGGAACCTCGTGGGAGCGCAACAGAAGTGCCGCCGCCCGCCGAAGCCCATGTGACAGCGTGAGGCCCGCCTGCGCTGTCCGTAGTGCTGTTTTTAAGAATCCACTGGCCGCCAACCCCGCTTGGCACTGTATATGTCACGGGGGCAGAAATTGCGCCCGTTATCAAAACATACAATGGAATGTAGCTGTAGGTGTCCAACACCTTAGTGGTGTGATTATATGTACTGAGTGTCTGCGAACCAGCGGTTGCGTTGTAGGTGATCTTGCCGCCGATAGCTATATCAACAATGGTCAGATCGCCGTTTACAGGCACGTTCCATTCGTCGGTATAATCGCCATTACCCGGTTTTTCTAAGTCTTTATTGGTAGTAAATGTGGAGACCATGACAAACCTCAGATGTGTTGGTTGGCAATTTCAAGGGCTTTGGCAACTGCGGTATCAGTGGATTGTAGCAGAGGCTTGGTGCTCTGGACATCTTTCTTTCCAGCACGTTCCATTGCTGCCATTAGCTGACCAGATGTTGTGACACGCCCACCTGTGGCACGGGCTTGTGGCAAACCATAATTTGGTTCTTCCTCAGGCATCGGAAGGACATTTTTCACCACCGGATAAACGCGGTAAGGAATACCCTTAACATCCGCGCCTTCACCAGCAATCTTTGGGATAACTTTTGGCGCACCAGCGCGTTCTGCCATAATCTGTGCAGCACTGCTTGCTCCAGATGCCACATGAGAGCCGACCTGACCAGCAAGTGCGCCAGCTACAGCCGGAAGCAGCCCATGCGGTTGTCCAACTGCTGCCCCGACAAGTGCTGGCGTGTAACGCTTAATCAACTCCCAAGTGCGGCTTTGGGCTTCTAGCTGGGTTTTTGCCGAAGAATTTACAACCCGAATAGCTTCTGCCAACTGGCGTAAATTTGACACCTGTTCTTGCGCCGCTTTTGTAGCCGCTGCATCTCCTGCTTTGGCTCCGAACGCTTGAAGGGTGATAGGCAGCGTCCCCTGCTCAAGGTGAGCCTGAATGCTTTTCAAAAGATTATCCGTGGTCACCGTTCCTGTTTTAGGATCGGTGGCATTGAAGATATTGTTCCGAATGGCAGCATTGAATGTTTCCATTTCAGGTGTGCCAGCACCAATGGTCTGCTGAATACGCTTGTAAACAGCCGGGCCAAGGTTTTTATCCATAAGGCCAGCGTTAATCGCCCCAGTGGCTCCCTGTGCCATTTCTGGTGTCAATGTTTTGGAAACCCAGCCCGTGTTGGGATCGGCCATTTTTTGAAGAATTTGATCGGTCAAGCGGCCTTCTGCGGCTTCTTTGGGATAAACCTTCTTCATGTAGTTTGACCAAAGACTGTTCGACACACCTCTTTGCAACTGAAACTGAGCAGTGTTCCCATTGAACAGATTGTTGTTAAGTAGCCGGTCTACAGTGTTGTCATATCCCGCAATGATATTTTTGACAGCCGTAGCATCTTCACCTTCTGCACCTTTATAAATGCCATTAAGGCGTTTACGCACTTGCATAATGTTGCGAACAGTCAACCCTTCATTGGTAAACGGAAGATTGTCAGCTCCAATTCCAGTTTCCAATGCTTTCTTTGCAATAGCTGCTTTTGGAAATTCATCAGCGGCAAATGAAGTTGGTTGCCCAGCTTTTGTCAAAGCCTTTTCAACCTCGGGCTTAAGATAGATGCTGAATGGGTTGACTAAAGTTGTTGTAACTTTCCCTTTTTCATCTACCCCTTGAACAGGAATATATTGGAACTTCTCAGGGATTTTTTTGAAGTCTTCAAGTGACTTTTGGGCTTCGCCAAACAGTTTGCGCTCTGCACCCTGATAAACATCAGCCATAGCAGATGCTGGCAAAGACGTGCGCTGGCCTTCCGCAGTTTCCATGATCTTAGACGTTGCAGCCAGTTCGGCTTCCTGAGCTGCTTCACGCGCTGCGGGAGGAGCTTTTACACCAGTGGCCATAGTCTTTGACGCTTCTATACCTTGTGCTTTTAACAAGGCTTCTTTAGCTGCCGCCTCTGTGATGCCCTTATCAGAAAACGCGTCCATCAGATGAGGCTGAAGAACCTTCAGGTCGTCATCAGACAACCGACCGCCAAAAGCAGAACGAGCCGTTTCTAAAGCCTTGTCAGTCAGCCGGATGCTGCCTGTAGACGGGTCTGTAAGGGTTATCTCTGGGTTTTTGACAAATTTGCTGACAATTTTTTCTGCCACAGGAGCCAATGCCCCGCCAGTAATTGCACCAAAAGCAGTGGATTTGGCAATCTCGGCAGGGGTGAAGTCTTCAGTAAAGCCCTTTTCGAACACACCAGTTAACGCGCCAAAAGGTGCGCCAACGGTCGCCCCGCTTGCAATAGCTTTGCCCGTAGGACCAAACCCGGCCTTCCCAGCGAGTTGCGCAGATTTTCCGGCCAATGTTCCCAGCGGCCCTAATGGGGTCAGAACGCCCCCAACAAGCCCGACTGTAGACCCAGCCATAGATGACTTAGGGTTTTGACGCTGAAGGGCTTCAACATAAGCACGTTGCTCCTTCATAGCGTCAGTAAATGTTTGATCCTTTTTTCTTTCAAGCCCGGCAGCAATATAAGTTGGGATGCTGAATGCACCCATCTCACCAGCACTATAAAGTGCCGTTTTCAGCTCGTCGGGGATAGCTCCTCGGCTTTTGGCAACGATGGCCTCGTCGCTCAACGCCTGTTTTGTGCCGGGCTGTTGAAATTCTTTGGCTGGCGCGTTTCCAGACACAGATGCCCAGTCATCTTTCTCAGATGAAGGAGATACAGGAACCCAATCGTCTGCTGCTGCCATTACTGCACCCGTTTCCCGTTCATGTCATAAACATTGCCAGAGTTGTCACGGTATTGCTTCCGTGACGGGCTAAACACCAGCCCTTCCATGCCACGCAGCGGCTCTGGAAGCTGGGGAGCGGAAGGTGCAGCCTTTGCTGGAGCTGGACCAGTAGCATCCTTGCGCTCACGCACCGTGAATGTTTCACCAGTCGTAGGGCTGCGATACGTTTCTTGCAGGCTCTGAATATATTTCGGGGTAATGTCTTTGTGCGGCGTGATCTGGCCAAAAGCATCCCGATAAAACTTGGTTGTATCGTTACGCTTGCTCCATTCACGCGCAAAGTCACCCGGATTTGTGCCGGG
>Ga0222712_10007622_pt1 | contig 10411 bp, 14 predicted proteins | sample C33_657DmetaG_FD_165043 | JGI IMG/M metagenome (GOLD analysis project Ga0222712, IMG submission 165043) | Estuarine water microbial communities from San Francisco Bay, California, United States - C33_657D | ecosystem: Environmental > Aquatic > Marine > Unclassified | place: USA: California...
ACTGACTGTTTTACCCTCTGATAAACACTAACTTTATAAAGCCGCACTTCCGTGCGGTTTTGTGCTTTTACACACAGGAACATAACCCTATGTCTCGCTACTCAAACCAAATGAATATTCCCCTTCCTTTAGCAGTCTTCTTAGCGACAGATGACTATGACTACGACCCTACTACTATCAGTGCTACTGCATTGATGAAACCAATACGCCAGTTAGTATTAACTAAGCGTGTTAACCCTGAAGATAATCCCATTGATATTGCAGGTTTGGTTTCATCACGTATGGGTAGTGCCATTCATGCTGCTATTGAGAAAGCTTGGCTTAACCCCAAACAAGCATTGAAAGCTTTAGGTATGCCTACAAAATTAGCAGACAATGTAATGATTAACCCAAGCAAATCAATGCTTGAACTAAATCCTAATGCTATCCCTGTGTACATGGAGCAACGTGCTTATAAACAGGTAGGTAAATACAAGGTATCAGGTAAGTTTGACTTTGTAGCTGAAGGACGTGTACAGGACTTCAAGTCAACTTCAGTGTATTCATACTTAAACCAAACCAATGTAACTAAGTACTCATTACAAGGTAGTTTGTATCGTTGGCTTAACCCTGACATCATCCACAAAGATGACATGGTAGTAAACTACATCTTCACTGACTGGTCTGCTGCTGATGCTAAACAGAAGCCTGAATACCCACAAGCAAGGGTACTCACTCAAAGGATTCCTTTGATTAGTGTAGAAGATACTCAAGCTTTTGTTGAAGCCAAGCTAAAGCAAATTGAGAAATACAAAGATGCTAAAGAATCAGATATTCCTTACTGCACTGATGAAGACTTATGGCGTAAAGCTACAGTATGGAAGTACTACAAACATAAAGATAAAACTGATGGGCGTAGTACTAAAAACTTTGATAACTCTGCTGATGCCTATGCCCGTCTAGCTGATGATGGCTACTCAGGTATTGTGGTTGAAGTTAAAGGTCAAGTTGTAGCTTGCCGCTACTGCAACGCTTTCTCCGTATGTACCCAAAAAGATAATTACCTTTTATCAGGTGATTTGGTACTTAATTAAACACTTACTTAGGTAATGACACATGAAACCGTATGACGAGATGGAATACCACCCAACAAGTGAAAAGCTTGTTAAAGTACTTCAAACCAAAACACAAAACAGTAACCCACTATTCTTTCGAGTAGTGACTGCATTTTACTTTGGTTTAGTCTCCGCTCAAATGAGAGCCTCAATCAAAGGTTGGGTAGGTAAAACCAATATCCCAATCAATGTTTATACAATGGCTTTAGCCCCTTCAGGTACAGGTAAAGGACATAGTGCTGCTATCATTGAAGACGAAGTATTATGTCAATTTAAAGAGACATTCAAAGAATGTACCTTCCCTGTTATGGCTACAAAACATCTTGAAGATTTAGCCATTAAACGTGCTATTCGTAACAACACAGCAACCGAAGATGAGCTTGCTAAAATCACTAAAGACTTTGCTTCTTTAGGTGAGTATAAGTTTAGCTTTGACAGTGCTACTCCTGCTGCTATTAAGCAAATGCGTCATAAGCTGTTAATGGCTAATGTTGGTGCATGTAACTTAATCATTGATGAAATTGCTGCTAATTTAACTTCAAGCATTGAAGCTCTGAATACTTATTTAGAGTTATTTGACTTAGGCAAAATCAAGGATAAGTTACTTAAATCCTCTGCTGAAAACAAACGTATTGAAGAAATGACAGGTAGTACACCTGCTAATACTTTAATGTTTGGTACACCAGTAGAGCTGCTTGATGGTAGTACAAATGAAAACCTATTAATGGGTTTACTCAAAACAGGTTATGCAAGACGTTGCTTCTTTGGCTTCACAATGAATCGTGACAAGATGCAGCCTAAATCAGTAGATGAATTAAAGGCTCAACTATTCGACAGTATGCAAGATGCCTACCTTGATGAAGTCTCTGAAAAGTTAGGTATGCTTGCTGACCCTGTTAATGTAAACCAAGTAATTCAATTACCTGACCCGTCTTTAAACCTATTGCTTGAATATCGCATTGAGTGTGATAAACGTAGTGAGGCTCTTTTAGATACACAGACTATTGCTAAATCTGAGTTAGAGAACAGATGGTCTAAAGTACTTAAACTTGCAGGTGCTTATGCTTTTGTTGATTCCAGTCCTGAAATTACTGAAAGCCACTTAGAAAATGCAATCAAGTTAGCAGAAGACAGTGGTGTAGCTTTTAATCAATTACTTACCCCTGAACGTAACTACACTAAGTTAGCAAAGCATCTTGCACATTGTAAAACAGATGTTACCTTAGCTGATTTAGACGAAGATCTCCCCTGCTTTAAAGGCTCTAAGGCCATTAAAGAAGACATGATTCACATGGCTATTGCTTGGGGTTACAAGAACAACATCATCATTAAGAAACTCTTTAATGACGGTATTATGTTCTTAAAGGGTGAATCTATTCAGGTAACTGACACCAGTAAAATGCGTATTAGTTATTCCACTGATATGACTAATAACTATCTCAGTGCTGAAGTACCTTTTGAAAAGTTAGGTAAGCTATTTAACTTACCTAATTATCATTGGCTTAATCACCATTTAGTAGAAGGTATTGATGGTAATGGCTACCGTGATACACGCAACTGTATTCAAGGCGTTAATCTATTGGTTTTAGATATAGACGGTACTACCAATTTATCTACAGCTAAGATGTTACTTAAAGGTTTAAAAGCATGGTACTACACTACCAAGCGTCACACTGAAACAGACCACAGATTCCGTGTTGTATTGCCTATGAATTACACCTTAAAGATGGACTCTGTTGAATATAAAGAGTTTATCAATAACGTACTTCAAGGTTTACCTTTTGAAGTGGACGAATCTACAAACCAACAAGCTAAAAAGTGGTTAACACATAATGGGCATTGTGAGTATGTAGATGGTGAGTTATTTGATGTATTACCTTACATTCCCAAAACCAGTAAGAATGATGAACGTAAAGCATTATTTGATTCACAACAGCAAATGGATAACTTAGAGCGTTGGGTGCTTAACAACACTGGCTCAGGCAATCGGAGTGACATGCTTGTACGCTATGCCCTGATTCTTGTAGATGCAGGTTTTGACTTTAATAATACCCGTACTAAGGTATTAGATTTAAACAATAAACTTGCGGATAAATTAGAAGAATCTGAAATCACTTCTACCATTCTCACCACTGTTGCTAAAGCCTTAGCAAAGAAAACACCATAACCTATAACCACTTATACCGTGCTTCGCACGGTTTTGTGCTTTCTAATTTTAAACCAGAGAGGTTAACTATGCAGGACATCAATACCCTTATCATTTCAATCAGTAACACGGCTTTAAATGCTAAACGTAGTATGCCGCAGTTAGAACTATATCAAGTAGCCCTACCACATGCAGACACCGTTGCACAAAATATTCGACACTTCTGCACTAAAGTAGCCTCTTTATGTAATGCTCAGGTCACTTTAACTTATGTTGGGGATGCTAACCATACTCACGGTTATTCTTTAACCTTAAATTTTTACTAAAGGCTTATTATGTCAAACCAAGTAAATGATAAACTTGTTTTATTTTGTGGTGAATCAGCTACAGGTAAGTCTGCCTGTTTACGTAACTTACGTAAAGTACTTTACCTTAATTGCGAATCAGGTAAAAAATTACCCTTCAAACCTCAACAGTTTAAAGAGGTAGTTATCACTGACCCTTACCAAGTGTATGAGGGTTTTACTTGGGCAGAAACACAACCTGAAATTGAAACCATTGTTATTGATGGTTTAAATTATTTAATGGATATGTTTGAATCAGTACATGTATTACCTTCAACCAACACCATGAAAGCATGGGGAGACTATTCCCAATTCTTTCGTAACCTTATGCAGCAGTATGTTGCCAAGTCAAGTAAGAATATTATTTTTACTGCACATACACGCACAATCTACAATGAAACCTCAATGGCTATGGAAACTAAAGTACCTGTCAAGGGTGCATTAGCTAACACAGGTATTGAATCTTACTTTAGCTGTATCATCTCTGCTAAACGTATGAAGCTTAAAGATTTAGAAAATTACGGCAGTGACTTATTAAACATTACGCAACGTGAAGATGCTTTAGGGTTTAAGTACGTATTTCAAACGCAAATCACCAAAGAGACTGTACAAGAACGTATGCGTTCACCTATGGGTTTATTTGATGATAAAGAAACATTCATTGATAATGATGCTGTCTTAGTCTTAAAGCGATTGAATGAGTACTATGCTTAAAACCAAAGATGAAATTACCCAAGTAATCTTGCATGAGTATCTTGCTTACGATATAAACACAGGCTTTCTAACATGGATTAAAAAACCAAGTAAGAAAGTCTGTATAGGCTCAAGAGCAGGTTCATACATACCCAGTAATGGTTTTAGGGTGCTTAGTTTGTTTGGTACTTCATACCCCGAACATCATGTTATTTGGTGTTGGGTACATGGTTACTGGCCTAAGAACCGTATAGACCACAAAGACCAAAACCATGCTAATAATGCAATAGCAAATTTACATGAGCTTAGTGTAGGTCAACATACCTTAGCTAACTCAGCACGTAAGAATGCTAAAGGTGAAAGACATGGCATTTGGTACTGTCCCAAAAGAGACAGATACATCTCTGAAATCACGTATCAACGTAAAAAGGTATTTCAACGTACCTACCCTATCAACCATTTGAGTATCGCTATTAAAGAGCGTAATCAACAGTTAATTGAGCTTGGCTTTCATCCTGTGATGTAAGTAAGTACTTAATTAAACACTTAACTAAAGAGAGTAAAAACTATGGGCGTATTAGCTAACTTAACCACTGATGAATCCATTAAAGCCAGTAAAGATACCGTAGGTGGTGGTTATGCACCTAAACCTTCAGGTGTCTATGACGCAACTATCAAAGCAGCTTACCTAACTAAATCAACAGGTGGTGCTACAGCAGTTAATTTGATTGCTGTTATTGGTGATTCTGAATATCGTGAAACAGTGTATATCACCAATAAACAAGGTCAGAATTTTTACCTTGATAAAAATGATGGTTCTAAAAACTACCTCCCTGGTTTTAATACTATCAATGACATTGCCTTACTGACTGCTCAACGTGAGTTAAGTCAGTTAGACACTGAGCGTAAAGTACTTAACTTATGGAACTCCGAGCAATCCAAAGAAGTACCTACAGAAGTTGATTGTATTACTGCTATGCACGGTAAACCTATTAAGTTGGGTATCTTAGAAGAAATTACATTCAAACAGGCCAAGAATGCTAATGGTGTATATGTTGACACTGCTGAAACACGTTCCACCAATGTCATCAGCAAAGTCTTTCACCCTGCCAATAGCAAAACTGTTAATGAGTGCCGTGCTAAAGCTGAAACTGCTGACTTCATTAACAAATGGAAAGCTAAGTGGGACGGTAAACCAAATGACAAAACAGCAGGTAAAGCACCACAAGCTGCAACTACAGGTCGTACCTCTACTGCTGCACCTTTAGACTTGTTTTCAGTAGCTGCTGTTGCTAGTTTGTTTGACTAATGAAACTTCGTGTAGTTGGTTTAGACCCATCACTACGCAATTTAGGTATTGCTAAGGGATTCTATGATACAGAAACCAAGAAACTTACTGTTGATTTCTGTATCACTGTATCCCCTAAGATACCTAAAGGAAGTATGCGTGTAGGCACACGAGACATACTACGTGTCAGACACCTCTTAGATGCGCTTGCAACGCATATTAAAGAAGCTGACATAGTAATTGCAGAGATACCTATAGGCAGTCAATCAGCGAGTGCTATGAAGAGCTATGCAGTCTGTATAGCTCTTATGGCTGTAGCTCAAAAGATTATGGGTAAGCTAATCGAAGTTACCCCCCAACAAGTTAAAGCCATTGTAGGTAATCCTAAAGCTACTAAAGCTGATGTTATCCAATGGGTGCAACAACATAACCCTGAAGCTCCACTAGAGCGTTACAGGGACGTTATTAATGAGTCTAAGGCAGAACATCAAGCTGATGCCATAGTCGCTATATACGCAGGTTTAAAGAGCCTGCAATCTCAATTTAATTAGGTAAAACACACATGAAAATTATTCTTACTCAAGCAGACTTCCGTACCGCTATTGCTGACTTCTTAGCAAAGCAAGGTATCAATGTTAATACTGATGTTGCAGACATTGATACTAACGATATTGAAATTGATTTAAACCCTGAACAAAGTACTGGTGCTACTAAACCAGTACAACATCGTAAGCGTAGAACTAAAGCTGAAATTGAAGCTGAAGAACTTAAAGCTCGTGTTAATCCTGTCTATGAAGATACTGAAGTAGTTACTGAAACCAAACAAGCTAAAGAAGCTGATAGTGTTTTTGCTTCGGCTAGTACCACAGAAGACAGCTTAGATGATACTGAAGAAACACTAGGCTCTATTGTTGATACCTTAGTTGAAGCATCTTCTAAGCCTAAGCGTGAAGAGCCTGATAGCTTATTTGGTTAAGGGGTTTAGTAATGGGTTGCATCACTATCTTTTCATGGGTATGTGCAGGTATTAGCGTACTCGCTGCTGCATACTCATGGTATTGCAGTAAGTATTAAGTCAAACAGGTGTGGGTTATCACCAATGAAGGAACAAACGAAATGGCTTAGTTAATCCATCTAACGAAGCCAAAGTAGGAATAATAATCTAGGCAGTACGGATAATAGTACCTCATCAGAGTCACTCACTGAGCCAGTACGAGTGGATGTATATACGCTTGTAGCTCAATTGGATAGAGCTGTGGTCTTCTACACCATAGGTTGCAGGTTCGAGTCCTGTCAAGCGTACCAAACCAATTAAATAAGGTATTACATTATGGAAACAGTTGAAGATAATTCTATGGATACACGTATGGAAGCAGACATTAACCAACTTGGTTTAAATGCTCCTCGTGTACCTAAAGAACATATTGATATGCTTATGCAGCATGTTCAGTACAAAACGCACATTGTTGAAGGCACTACTACCACTGTAGCTGTAGCTGTATTACCAATGGGTACAGTGGACTTTACCTTAGCTATCGAATCTACAGCTTGTGTTGATAAATCCAACTTCAATGCTCAATTAGGTGCTAAGTACGCCATTGAAAAAGCAGCTATTACTGCACGTAATAAGTTATGGGAATTAGAAGGCTATGTATTGGCTTTATGTATCCATAATAATGATGTTGTAATGGCACAGTCATTAGCACCTTTTACTCCAATGAGTACATTTACCCCATAAGGTGCTGCTATGGGGAAAATCATTAGCTTTGTATTGCTAGTGGTTTGTCTTATAGCAATAGCCTTTGTAGCTATTACCGTATTCAAGCTATTAGCTGCCCTCTTATTACTTTGGTTTGTTGCTTGGTTCTGTTGGCAAATAATCAAAGATTTGTTTAGTGAAAAAAATAAACCTCCGTGACTGGGGGTTTTTATTTGAGTAATAAGTATGAGCAACACAAGTAAAGCTAACGCTGCATATTCAAACCCTACTTCAAGGGTACTTTTAGGTAAGTCTAAAAAATATAAAGAAGCTATCTACTTACACACACCAACCTTTGATTGTGATTGGTACTGGGGATTTGGCTACTTAGGTAATAAAAACTGTCATTATCATCTAAGCAACTATAAGCAAGAGTTTACATCTGGTGTTGTTAGAAACATAGATATGCACGATGCGCTTCAACGGGATTACGACTTGTGCGAGAGCTTGAGAAATCCAAATACACTTTGGACATTCTGTGAGTTGTTTAAAACTGCTTATGCTTTGGCAGAAGTAGCTCAAATTTATAATCGTGGGGGTAGTCACTATAGTAATAACCCTTGTAAAGCCTTGATTAAAAACAAAGAACAATACGAACACATTAACTTTGTATTGCTTCCTGCCTTGTTTAAAGAAATTGATAAGCTATTTACTACGCCTAATACAGTAGAGTAAAACACCATGCCTAAACTAAAAATCACTGAACCTGTTATTACCGAAGAAACACGTAATAACAGCAGTAATACTTACCAACGTATTAACCACCCTTCATTTGCTCAAATACAAGTATCTCGTATTAATGGCCATAAAGTACTGTATAACTCAGATTTTAACTCTCATAACTACATAGCTTTACGTATCCATAAAAGTGAAATGATACGTGATTTAAGCCATGACTGGCATCACGAAAGAGAACAATACATTGAAGTAGCTATGTCTGAAGCACAATGGGCAACTTTAGTTTCGTCACTCAACAGTACAGCTATACCTTGTACATTAACCTACCTAATGGGTGATTGTACTGACCGTTTACCTGAACCTACTAATCGTATTAATCAGTTTGGTTCAGAGCTATCTAAACACTTAGGTAGTGCTGTACAACAGTTAACTGAAGCTATGGAAGCAGTTAATGCACTTGGTTTAAGCAAAGCCAAAACAGTAGCTTTACTTAGCAAGCTATCTAAAGCACAGGTAGATATTAAAAGTAATGCTCAGTTTGTTGAAAAGAGCTTTAATAAACACATGGAAAACCACGTAGAAAAAGCTAAATGTGAAGCTAATGCGTACTTATACCATGTAGTACAAAAAGCAGGTTTAGATGCGCTTACACTTGGTATTGAAGCACCTAAACCAATAGAAGATACGGAGTAAATAACTATGCACTTACCAGATATTGTTGAATACTTAGAAGAACAAGACACAGCTTCTATTGAATCTACTGACTTCCATTACCATGAGCTGTGTCAGGTAGTTATTAACTCTTTACGTATCTTAGCCCAAACAGAGCGTGAGATGTATGACGACATTCTTCGTGATGGTTTAGGAGATGAAACACTTGCATATATTGCTGAAGATATATCAGGAGTACGTGAAGAATTAGGCATCATCCAAAACTTACAAGTACTTTACCAAGAGTTACGGTTAATGAAACTTGAGGGTAAAGTGTACGATGTACTTGATGACTTTTTTAACAGAAATTTATATAAGACTTTATAAATAATATTACCCTCTCTTTATTATAAAGAGAGGGTAAACACCAAAACAGTACTCTAAGCCTTGATACATAAGGGTTTCATTGAAAATAAAAATTAGTTGTTTTAACTAAAATGAAAAAAGAAAATTAGCCACAACAACTAATTTTCTTTTATGTTACTATGAGGATACCAAACACCATAGGAACACCTCCATGATAGCTGCTTTAAAGAATTTGACAAGTGCTAAAACTGTAACTATTACTGCGTCACCAAACCACGATGTAGTAGCCTCTGTAGTTAAAATAACTCCTGATACTATCCAAAATGACTGTCCTGCTTGGACTAAAATGAGCGTAGGTAAATATATGTACGGGCATAGAGCAGGGTATCCTTACGAGGAAACTCTAATATCTTTAAAAGCAGATGAAGCCAAAGCCTATAAATTTATTTTAGATAACTATGATTTTGATACAGGGTTATCTACTGTAAATACCCAACACTTTACAGCAACAGAAAAAGTATCGCTGAGTAACGGATATAGAGGGCTTTATGCGCGTAACTTGGTTAAGCGTGTCAGAAAATTTACTTACCTAATAAACCCCAATGCTCGATGGCATAAAAACACGCACGACAGTTTATTAAAACTTTGGCAATCCCTACCCTAAACCAAACAGTAAAAGTAACTTACACCACGCAGCATACAAGCGAGCGTAAGCGTAGCGCAGTAATGCGAGAGTGGTGTAAGTTACTTTTACATACTATCTATCTAAGTAACCTACCCACATTACAGCACTACTTCGCAAGCCTCGCTTCGCTACGTTTGCTCGTGTGCTTACATGTGGGTAGGTTACTTTTTTGCCCTTTATTGGAGTAATTAACATGAAAGAATTATTTGTATTGGCTTGGCATTCCTATGCTGAAGTTGAAACTGAATTAGAAGGTGCTGTAGTTGGTGTGTATGAAACATTACAACAAGCACAGGAGGCCATGACAGAAAACGCAGAAGAAACTGCAAGTTTTTATGAAAATGAAGATTACAGTTTAGATATTGAAGCTACGTCTGCTACTTTCTCTACACCTAACGGTTATTTAATTAAATACTATATAGAAAGTAAGTTTATTTTATTATTATCCGCTTGATTGCTGAGTTATGCGTCATAGAGTTTAATTTTAACGATAAAGTGTGGAGATGATTATGGCTACTTACAGCACAAATAAAAAACTAATAAAAATCTGCAAAAAACCTATTGGGCGTTACATTGGTGCAGGATTTGTTGGCAGAGACATAAAAAGACTTAAGGTTGTAGCGTGTTGGCGAGAAAGACTGAACATATTGCTTATTGGCATTAGCTGATAACATCTAACACTTTTTAGTGAGGAAAGTAACTAATGC
>Ga0222712_10007623_pt1 | contig 10409 bp, 6 predicted proteins | sample C33_657DmetaG_FD_165043 | JGI IMG/M metagenome (GOLD analysis project Ga0222712, IMG submission 165043) | Estuarine water microbial communities from San Francisco Bay, California, United States - C33_657D | ecosystem: Environmental > Aquatic > Marine > Unclassified | place: USA: California...
AGGCGCGAGGCGCAAAGGACGAGTGCGCGACGAAAGCGAACGGGCGTGATGCGAACGCGAGAACGCGCGAGCGAAGGCGAACCTGAACGCGGAGTCGAGGGGGGGGAAGTGCGGGGAAGGAGGGAAGCGCGCGCGCGTCGACGGCGGCGTACGGTCAGCTCGCGAGGCGCGCGCGCGCTTTTTGCCGAGCGATGGGATGACACGGGAGACGGTGAGTAGGGCGTTGGAATTGATGGGAAGGAAGATTCGACGGTACTATATTGACTCTAATAAATGAATGGAATGAGGCGATACTTGACGATGGCGCAGTATCGCGCCCAATCGGCGCCGTACTTTTCGGCGCACGCCTCGCCGTCGCGAGCGTCTCGATGGATGAGTAAAATTCCGAAGTAAACAACGTAAAAGTAAGGCACGACGTGGGCAAATCCGCACGGTAAGCACCAAGCCCACGCCATAATCCAATCGCCGAGGTAGTTGATGTGACGGCAGACGCCCCACCAACCGCTGACGATGAGTTTGGTGCCGCGCTTGGTTTGCAACGTCTTCAAATGCGTCACGCTCGGATCTTTCGGATTCGTGCGGAACAGATTCTTTTGGTTATTCGCACCGCGGAAAATTGTGTAGCCGACGCACTGCACGAGCAACACGAGCGCCAGGTGCGCTCGCGACAACGCTTGCGGGTGCTCTAGGATGTACCGGCACTGCAAAGAGTACGTGAACGGCACCCACACCAGATCGCCAAACGCGAGCATGAACCCGAACCCATCGGTAGTGACATCCATTGTAGTCAAAATCGCCGGTTCGTTCCACAGCGCATCGATAACGTACGCTCCTTGAAACGCGCACACTAGCGCCATCGCCGGCGATACCGCTCCTGACCTCGCGTACTCCTTCGCCGCGAATCCCACGTCAAGCAACAGCCAGCCAATTAACCCGGGAGTGAGCTCGCAGAAAACCTTCAAATCGAACGCTCCTCGCATCAGGCGCGGATTCAATTCGCGCCCGATGAAATAATCGTACGCTACGTTGCCGCTATTGCCCCCTCTGGCGAGCGTTTTTCCTCGTCCAAACGAGCTCGCGTACAAGTACGTCGACAACGCGAATGCGAACGCGATCATCGTCGTCAGCATCGATAAAAACTTTTCGTGCACGAGCGTGAGATCGATAATGCCGAAGTAGGACCCAATCGCGCCCACGACGCACGTCGCCGCGAAGACGCGAAACCCGTTCAGCTTATACGTCAGCCGAGTACCGTCGCCGAGCACGACCCCTCTGGCCTCGATCCCAGGAAGAACGACGTGCGCCAACGCGGTGAACGCGAGCCATCCCAGGGCGATCGCCCCCCCGCTCGCGTCGAAGAGCGACATGGATTTCGGGAAACCCGGGAACGCGCGAACGCCGCGCGAGTACGCGTCGGCGAGCGACGCGCACCCGTCCTCGTTACACGCGAACACGAGGGCGTAGCACACCATGGGAAGAGCGAACACGATCGCTATGGCCCCGAAAGGGCCGCCGAATTCGTAGTGCGTGGCATGCGGCGTGGGGAGAGGACTCGGCGCCGGCGCGCCCGCGGAGCGGCTTCTCGCGCGGCGCGGAGCGGCGGGCGCCGAAGACGACGGAGGAGACGGTGCGGCGCGCGCGCTCTTGCGGGATGGCATGGCGGTATGGTTATGACGGACGTCTCGCGGTTCTATTTGGGAGAAAACGGAGCGCCGAGTTGTGCGGTATGGGTATACGCGCGCGTTCCATTACGTTGTGCGCTCGTTCCATCGGCTAATAGGCTACTACTCGTGGCTAGTTGAGGAAAGAATCGAGCGCTCGTGGCGCGCGGTAACCATTCGTGGGCTCGACTCGTAGAGTCCATGTGGTTTTCATCGATTCGGGCAATTCGGCGCCCAGTGCCCGGGCTGATGACAATGGAAGCACTCATTCGACGGCGGCGCGTCGCGCTCGGCGCGCGTGCGACGCCGGCCGGCGGTCGCGGCGCGACCACCTGCTCGCTCGCCGCGACCGCCGCGACCGCCGCGACCGCCGCGACCGCCGCGACCGCCGCGAGCGACAGCGACGGGCGAAGCTTGACGCGCAGGCGGGGCTTGGCGCACAGGCGAAGGGCGCGGATCGTTGGCTTGACATGCGCGCGCGAAATCGACGTATTCAGCTGAGCAAAAACAACACCCGGTCCAGCGAATCATGTGCTGAAACCCGATGGGAAGAAACGTCTGGGAGAATCGGAATGCGCACAGTCGCCCACGACACTGACCGCACCGTTCTTCTTCGACCGAGCCGCGGCGAGCGCACGACGGCAACGCCACGAAATGCGCGCAGTGCCGGACGTCGCATCGGAGAGTAAACCTTGGGATGTTTCGCGCGCCTGGAGTGGAGTACAGCATCGACGTGCCGCCGCATCCTGGGCAGTCGCGAACGACGCCGAGGGCATCGCCTGCATTTTGCGGCTCCTCCGCAGCTCTCGCATTCGCGCCGGCGTCGGCGCGTCCTCCGCCGACGCCGACATTCGCTCCGTGTGTCCCCAAAAACGAGCCAACGGTCGATGTGAGGGTGTGCTCCGCTCGCTCCAAGCGCATGTACGCGTCGAGCATGACATTTAAGTGCCTTCTCAATCCCTCCGCCGGGTCCAGTCTGTTGTGCGCCGCTGCGTCGACGTCACGCTCCATTTCGGCGCGTTTCGTCGGCAGCCACATGTCTGCCACGCCCACTCTGTCGTACGCCAACACCAACGCTTCTCCGAGCTCAGTCGGAGCCAGGCGATTATCTCCCACTTTTCGTGCATACCCGCGCTCGCCAACAACTTTTTCGATATGCTGTGCTTGCGTGGCGTCGGTGCCAATCATGTGCGATTCCATGAGCGACAAAAGATCGACTTCACTGAGGTAATCTGGCGGACGCGTCGCGCCCTGATGAAAATTCAATTTCGGCGTAAACTGCTCGCCCGGCGCGTACGTTGGAAGTGTGCTATCGCCCCAGTTGTCGTACGTCGGCGCTAGCCGTGGACCTTCAGGAGGACCCGGACCGTAAATGTCCAAGTAGTTACGCTCCCGAATCATCACCCCCGTCGCGCGAAACGCCTCGCCCGCGACGTCGATGTCGACGTGCGTCTTCATCGCCACCGCGGGGTGCGAGCACGTCGCCAAGAAGTGCCGGCAGACGAATTCATATACCACCGGCATGTTGTGATTCTTTCCGCGCATTCTCGCGTACGCTTGCTCATCGGCGAGCTTCGTTGGGTAAATGGGAGGGTGCGCCTTGTCGTCCTTGCCTCCGCCCGGTGGTTGCCGAAATCGCCCGTTAATTAATCCGTTCGCGTAAACCCCAAACTGCGGGTGCTGCGCCATCTCGCGAAGCGTGGCGCCGAAATCAAACGTATCGGGAAACTTGTCAGTTTCCGTTCGCGGATAGGATATGAAACCGTCGTTGTACAAGTCTTCGGCGATTTTCATAATTTGCTCGGGTGAAACGCGCAACACTCGATTCAAGCGCTTTTGCATCTCGAGCGTGTTCAGCGGATGCGGCGGCCAGCGTTTGCTCTCTTGACCATCAACGGCAATCACCGTCGCGATGTTCGCGAGCGCGCACATGTCGAACAACTGCTTGACGAACGCGTGGTCGAATAAACGTTCGCGACGCCAATCGAATTCCACGCGAGTCCCCGCGCGTTCGTGAGCGCACTTGATCGCCCAAAAACCCTCGCTCACGTGCGCGTCGATGTCCCACTTGCGTTGCACGATGAATCCAAGTGTCGGAAACTGACACGGTCCGTACGAAACCACGCACTTCCCGCGATCATCAAGCGGCAAATTCACCTTGGCGCGTTGCAACGCCAAAGTATTAAATCGCGTAAACGCCGCGCCCAACCTCAAATCCAACTCCATTCTCATATCCACCGCCCTGGCTTCGTACTCATTCGGCAACACTAAATTCTCAAGCGCCCGTTCGGCGTCCACGCGACTCAACGCCGAAAACCTCGCTCTGAGCTCCACCATCCCCGCTCTCGCCTCCCGACACGCCCGTAACACTTCAAACGCTATATTCTCCCCTTCGCGATCGCAATCCAACCACAAAATCACGCTCTCGCACGTCCTCGCCTCGTGTTTCACGTTCGCCTCTACGTCGCGTTTATCTTTCGACACCACTCGGCGTAAACCAACGTCGAACAACGCCCTGGGCGATCCATCGTTCCAATTCTCCACCCCACGGGCGAATTCAAACGAACTCAGATGCCCGCACACCGATGTGAACACTAACGTCACCGCGCGTCCGCGAACGCGATGGTGGAATTCATGCACGGGGTTGAATTTCGATTTCCCTGGTCGCACGGTCGCGCGCCCATTGGACAACGCGCGCGACAGCGCGCGCGCGACCGATGGTTTCTCCGCGACGCACAACACGCGCGTCAATGCGAACGCGCGATCGTCGAATCGCGCGAACGACGACGTTCGATCGCTTTGAGACGCCATGGAATCGAACGACGAACGACCGCGCGACGGGGAAACAATGCGAAAAAAATAAACGTCCTCAGTCGTCGTGACGGGCGTGACGAACGGACGTCGCGCGACGCGACGTGGACGCGCGCGATCGATCGTCCATCGGCGTCGCGAATTGACGACGATTCGTTCGGTCGATGCGCGTGAAACCGAGCACCGAATGAACGCCGGACGACGGGCGGGCGATCGACGAAGGAACGACGCGAGAGGAATCGCGCGGCGAGGGATGGGAGGTCGTTCGCATGAACGATGCGTCGGTGGTCGCCGATCGCGGTCGCGATCGCGCGCGATCGACGTCGCGCGCGCGTCGAGCGTCGTCGCGGTCGTCAAAGCGAACGGTGCCGAGAATGGTGCGCGGTGGGGGAATGGAATGATGGAATGTGTTGATGGATGAATGAATGGAATGATGGATGGATGGATGGAGTGATGAATGGAATGGATGAACGTTCGCGAGGTTTACACCGTTTCGTGTTCTCGTCGAGCGTCGTCGCGGTCGTCAACGCGAACGGTGCCGAGAATGGTGCGCGGTAAGTGAATGGAACGATGGAATGTGTTGATGGATGAATGAATGGATGGATGGATGGATGGATGGATGGAGTGATGAATGGAATGGATGAACGTTCGCGAGGTTTACACCGTTTCGTGTTCTCGTCGAGCGTCGTCGCGGTCGTCAACGCGAACGGTGCCGAGAATGGTGCGCGGTGGGTGAATGCTTGGATGAATGGCATAGGTGGTTGATTGGATGAAAGAAATGACTGGAATGAAGGGATGAATGTTCGCGATCGCAAATCATTCACGCATGGAATGAATCGATCAAAGAACACGGATGACGCGATGCGAATGATGACGCAGACGACGACGACGACGACGACGATGAAGAAGATGATGATGATGATGAAGACGACGACGGGCGCGAATGAGTCAGCGCGGAGGACGACCGCGGGTGATGAACGCATCATGACGCGTCGGCGATCGATCGATCGTTCGTTCGTTCGATCGATCGTCATTCATTCATTCGTTCATTCATTCGTTCGTTCGTTCATTCATGCATTCATCCAATATCGTTCGACCTCGACGCGACTCCGACGCGATGGACGGAACGAGGACGGAGACGCGACGCGAAGGACGTCCTTCGCGCTCCATTCTTCGTCGCGCGCCAACGCGAGGCGACGCACGTTTCGCGCTCACCGAACGGTGGCGATCGACATCGAGGGATAGGGATCATAGTCTGTGGTCATGGATGTCGCGCGCGTCGCGCGCGCGCGATCGCGCGACGACGCGGCCACCGGCGCGAATCGCGACGGCGACCGAAGCGCCGCGATCGCGCGCCTCGCTCGATGGCGCCAGGCGCTTCTTGGGAAGGAAACTGAAAAAGAAATCGCCGAGCGAAGAAAGGCGTACGACGCGATGAGGAAAGAGTTAGTGAATCGGGAGACGTGGACGCGCTCGAGAACGGAGCTCGCTCGAGCGGTCGCCATGGACGTCGAACGATTGCCGAGGGTTGATGAAGGCATCGCTCGCGACGTCGCGAGCGCGCAGGCGGTGATGCGAGTGTTGATCGCACACGCCGAAGGACGCGCGCGAAGGGGGTATAGGCAAGGGATGCATGAAGTCGCGGCGATGGTGTACGACGCCGCTCGGGACGGAAGCGGGACGAGGAACGAGCGAGGGAACTTAGAGGCGAACGATGTAGGGGGAATCGACGCGAACGAGGACGGGAAGTGGAGCGAAACAAACGATTGGCGATTCGTCGAGCACGATGCGCACGCGATGTTTGAGTCGTTCATGGGGGACGAGAGCGACGAGACGGCGAGCGCGAGAGGCGGCGCTCGGTTGCGGTTGGCGACGTATTACGAAGACGCGTCGACGGCGTCGTCGCCGATCAACGCCGCGTTTAGGCGGATTGATAAAGCGTTGACGTACATTGATTCCGCCGTCGCGCGCAAGCTCGCGGCGCTCGAGGTGGAACCGCAGCTGTATTTGCTTCGATGGCTCAGGCTCGGATTTGGGCGAGAGTTTCATCGAGAAGACGTGTTGATTTTGTGGGACGCGTTCATGGATGCCATCGCGAACGGATCGCGCGGTGGGGTGGAGGACTTTTCATCGCGCGACGTCTTCGAAGGCGTCGCCGTGAGCGTATTGCTTTCGATGCGCGACGATATTTTAGCCATGGAGGATTTCGGTTCCGTGATGAGCCGATTGCAGCACGTGCCGCCAGGAATTCAAGTGCGACATTTAATCGCGCGTGCGAAAGCGATCGCGGCCACGGCGCTTTTGGGGGACGGCAAAGAACTCTCCCCGTCGCCAGCGTCGACGATGGCGAACGCAAACAAAGACAGGCTCGTCGTACCGCGCTTGCGAAGCAAGAGTCGCGGCGACGCCGTCGCGGAATCGCCCGCCGAGCCAGACGCCGGCGGCGATGACGCATCCTCACCAACCTCGACGCCGCAACAGGTACAGACACATACGATGAACGACAGCGCGTTCGTCGCGCCAGACGCGTCAGAGGCGGACAAGTTTTCAAAAGTCACGCTCGTCGTGCCTCGGCCGGTGTCGGCGATGACCAAAAACGCCTCGGACGACGCCGACAACCCATTCGCGACTTCAAAATTCGCGAGCAAGTCCGCGGGCCAACTCCTGCGCGACACATCTCTGAAGCTTGAGGCGGCTCTAGCATCGCCGAAGCCGCGAGAGCACGCCTCTGACGCCGCCGCTCGCGCGCGCGCCGACGCCAGCCATCAATTGACGCTCGCGTTGGCGTCTTTGCGCCGCGCGAGCGCGCTCGGCGACGTCACCGCATCCGAAGCCGCCGCGCAAACGCAGCGCGCGATCGATGCGTGCGAGTTTTCTAGCCAGTAGCGCTTTTCGAGCGCGAGTGCGCTGATCATGTCATGAGGCGCTCGTTCGCGGCGTCCCGGTTCCTCGTAGCGTTGTTCCGTCTCCGTCCGTCCCACTCTCCGCCTCGCCACCGCCAATCTTTATGCCGCGCGCTCGCGCGCGTAAACCCGACGCCCAAACGCTGTTGGAAACGCGCATCGACGCCGGGTTCATCGTCGGTGAACTCGCGCGCGCCGCTCGCGCGAAGCGCCGCGGCTCGAGCGTGAAAGCGCTCACGCTCGCCCGCTCGACCAGGCACAAACGGGCGACGCACGCGGTCGTCATGGAGACCATCAAACACGCGCGCGTCGTGCGTGAACTCTTTCGAGCGATCGATTTCGACGTCGCGCTCGATGGCGATGGCGATGGCGATGGCGATGGTGATGGCGCGCGAAGCCGAAGCCGCGAAGCCGCGAGAGCGTTCGGCGACGCCCTGGTCTACGGCTACGAATTGCTCTTCGGGTCGCCGCTCATGCTCGAGCGATGGCGCTCGAGCGATGGTTCAGAAATCATGTCATTCGCGAACGCCGACGCGCTGAAGCGCGCGCTCGAGCGCGCGATGGTGAAGGCTGACGCGACGACGGCGGCGGCGTTCGCGAAGAGCCGCGCGCCGGCGAGCGAAACGGTGAGGTATTCGCGCACCGCGCGCGTGAACACGCTTAAAATTTCGGTGAGAGATGCGCTGGAAATTTTCGTTCGTGATGGGTACGAGTGTGCGATTGATGAGTTGGTGGACACCGTGCTCGTATTCCCGGCGGGGACGGATTTGCACGCGCACGCGACGGTGAAAGACGGCCGAGTCGTCTTGCAAGGGAGGGCGAGCTGTTTGCCCGCGATAGCGCTGCGCCCCGAACGAGGTTGGGGCGTCATCGATGGGTGCGCGGCGCCGGGGAACAAAACCACGCAGCTCGCGGCGATGGTTGGGAAGGATGGCGGCGTGTACGCGTTCGACGCCGACGAGCGGCGATTAAAGCGACTGAAAGAGAACGCCGCGATGACGGGTAGTGATGGGATAATACGCGCCAAATGTCAAGATTTCCTAACCGTGGACCCAGCGGCGGAGGAGTACGCGAGCGTGCGCGCGCTGCTGCTCGATCCGTCGTGTTCGGGATCGGGAACGGAAGTGAACCGCGGCGACATCGTATTGCGGCACGCGTTCGGCGACGACGAAATGGACGGCGACGATGACGCCCATTTCGACGAGGAGCGCGTACGAAAGCTCGCATCATTTCAGAAATTGGCGCTGAAACACGCGTTTGAGTTTCCCGAAGTGCAGCGCATTTCGTACAGCACCTGCAGCGTGTACGCCGAGGAGAACGAGCACGTCGTGCGGGACGTCATGGACGCGGCGCGAAAGCATGGGTTTCGACTCACTCACGCTTTACCGAAATGGCATCGTCGCGGGATTTCACTCGACGGTCTATCCGACGCCGAGTCCAAGTGCTTGCTTCGTGCGGATCCAATCGAGGATGACATGGAGGGCTTTTTCGTGGCGATTTTCGAGCGAGACGTCGAGCGCACGCGAAGCAAGGGCTCGGGATTGAAATCAGCAAACCCGAACGCGGCGGCGTCCGCAACGGCGCGGAACAAAAAGCGCCCAGCGAAAGACACCGACGCCGTGCGCCCGGTGTACGCACCGCAAACGTCCGTGAAATCGAAGAAGAAATCAAAGCCGGCGCCGTTATTTCGATGACGGCGGTTTCGCCGTAGAGTAGAGATGTGATTGAATTAAATACTTTAGCATAAATAGCGATCGCAGGAGACGCCGCGCGGAGTCGCCGCGCGCGTTACGCTTCATCTTCTGTCCACGTCAGCGCCTCCTTGACGTACTTCGCGCCTAAAGCGACGGATGTCAGCGCGACGGGCGCGACGCCGAGTTCCCAAGACATGTCCGGCGCGTACGCCACCCCTCGCGACATCAACGTCGCCGCGAGCGGGATCGAGCACACCGCGAGGAGCTCCCCATTCACGATCTTCGTAATTCTCGTCGCAAGCTTCTCTGTCATCGGAGCGACGTCTCCTTTCGCCTTTCCCGCCGCTCGTTGAATGATTTTAATCGTCGGGAACAACGACGACGACCCCATCACCGTGAACAACCACATCTTCACCCAGAAAATCGGTTCGTGCGAGTAGAACTCCCACCCTTTCCCGAACTCCGTGGCGCGTAAATACCCGGTATAAAGCACGAGCACCCCGGCGATGCCGTACACGCTGTCCGCGATCACCAACCGCGTCTCTTCCTCTTCATTCATGTTCGCCTTCACCGTGAACCTCTCCGTCGCGAGCGCGCCGACTACCAGTACGAGGCCGAGGTAGTGTCCGTACGCCGCGAACGCGCTGGAAACTTGATCAACCGCGGCGTGCGCTTCGCCTGGGGCGAGTGCGAGAGACAACGCCGGCGCCACGGCGAGGGCGACGCGTTCGACGCTCGCGAGCTCGCGCGTCGCCTCTCGCGAGCTCGCGCGTCTTGACTCTCGACAGCGCGCCACAGTGGCTGGGCGTCGAACAGCATGGTGACGCGAAGAATAAAGTCTATGAGTCATGACCGACACGTCGCGGCATAATAAGCTCGGCGGCATGCGACACAGCGAGCGATGAATGCGGGCAATGGGTGAGGATATCGTTCGGTGACGTCATGATGATGATGATGACGACGATGGATGAATGATGAGTGAGGCGATGGAATGAGTGATGCGTACGTGGAGGGAATGAATGATGAAGCGAATAGAGAGTTTGATGGATGAAGCGAATGATGCATGGATGAAGCTCAGAATGATGAGCTCAAAATGATTGATTGATGGATGGATGGATGGATGGATTCCACGGCTCTGAGTCCAAACGTCACATCGATGCTTCTCTCGGCGTCTCTCTCGCCCGTCACGCGTTCGCGTGCGTCGAGACTCCATTCGGTGTCATCGCGCGGCGTCATCGCGAACGGGCATTCCATGAACTTGAACGCCGACGGCGAATCCACCTGGGCGTCGCTCGGCGTCGCGAGCGTCGACGACCCCCGCGCGTCCTACGCGTTTCACG
>Ga0222712_10007625_pt1 | contig 10409 bp, 8 predicted proteins | sample C33_657DmetaG_FD_165043 | JGI IMG/M metagenome (GOLD analysis project Ga0222712, IMG submission 165043) | Estuarine water microbial communities from San Francisco Bay, California, United States - C33_657D | ecosystem: Environmental > Aquatic > Marine > Unclassified | place: USA: California...
ATAGTTCTGATCCAAGACATGGTGCTAATAAAGATGCTGAATACAATTCAGGTTCTGGTGGTTCTATTTCTCAGTGGCCTGAAGAATTAGGCTTGTCTGCAACATTCGATCCAAAAATTACTTTACAATTTGGTGCTATTGCTTCAAAAGAATATAGAGCCTTAGGTATCGCAACGGCTTTATCTCCTCAAATAGATTTAGCAACAGAACCAAGATGGAATAGATTTATTGGCACTTTTGGTGAAGACCCAGCTTTAGCTACTGATATGGCAAGAGCTTATGTGGATGGTTTCCAAACTTCTCCTCAAGCAATTTCTTCTTACAATGGCTGGGGTAATAAGAGTGTAAATGCCATGGTGAAACATTGGCCAAGTGGTGGTCCAGAAGAAGGAGGTAGAGATGCGCATTTTGCTTATGGTAAATTTGCTGTGTATCCAGGTAATAATTTTCAAACACATTTAAAAACTTTTACAGAGGGTGCGTTTAAGCTAGCAGGTGGAACAAAGAGTGCATCTGCAGTGATGCCTTATTATACCATCTCTTATAATCAAGACACAAAAAATAAAGAAAATGTGGGGAATGGGTACAGTAAGTATTTGATTACAGATTTATTAAGAAATAAATATGGCTATGACGGTGTGGTTTGTACAGACTGGTTAGTTACAGCAGATGAAGGTCCAAAGCCAGATATGTTTGTAGGTAAATCTTGGGGTACAGAAAAATTAACAGTTGCTCAAAGACATTATAAAGTATTAATGGCTGGTGCAGATCAATTTGGCGGAAACAATGATATTAAGCCTGTATTAGAGGCTTATCAGATGGGTATTCAAGAACATGGTGAAAGCTTTATGCGAAAGCGTTTTGAACTTTCTGCAGTAAGACTATTGTTAAATATTTTCAGAGTAGGCTTATTTGAAAATCCTTATTTAGACCCTTCAGAATCTAAATCAGTTGTTGGTAAGCCAGAATATATGAAAGCAGGTTATGATGCACAATTAAAATCAATTGTATTAATCAAGAATCAAAATAAAACTTTGCCAATCGCAAAAGGTAAGACAGTATATATTCCTAAAAGAATTACACCAGCTGGGATTAACTTTTTTGGATTGCCTTCACCGGAAAAAATAGAATATCCTGTAAATCTTGAATTAATCAAGAAGTATTACAATGTAACCGACGACGCTTCTAAAGCAGATTTTGCTATTGTATTTATTAAAAGTCCAATGAGTGCTGGATATAGCAGAGCAGATAGAGAGGCTGGCGGAAATGGATATGTGCCAATTAGCTTGCAACTAAAAGATTATACAGCAGTAGATGCAAGAGAAAAAAGTATTGCTGCTGGTGACCCAGTGATTGATCCTACTATTACTAATAGATCTTATAGAGGCAAAACTTCTAAGTCTAATTCATATCCTGATTTAAACACTATTTTAGAAACCAAGAAGGCAATGAATGGTAAGCCTGTAATAGTATCTGTTGCAATTACTAATCCAATGGTATTTGGTGAGTTTGAAAAAGAAGTAGATGCTATTGTGGGTGAATTTGGTGTTCAAATAGATGCTCAATTAGATATCATTTCTGGTAAAGTAGAGCCTTCTGGCTTGCTTCCATTACAAATGCCAAAAGATATGAGTACAGTAGAAAAGCAATTTGAAGATGTTCCTCATGACATGGTGCCGTATAAAGATGCACAAGGTAATATCTATAACTTTGGCTTTGGATTAAATTGGAAGGGTATAATTAATGATGCTAGAACCCAAAAATATGTGGTTAAGAAAAAATAAGTAAATTCATAAAAAAATAACCATGAAAAGATTGTTCTCTTTATTAGGCGCTGCACTTTTATTATTAATTATTGTATTAGTTGTTAATACTTTAAGAGATAACAAATCTTTGCCCAATTTTACTGTAGATCAATCTTTTGAAACAAGTGGAGATTCAGCAGCTCAGCACCTTAGCCAAGCTATACAAATTAAAACTGTTTCTTTTGGTGATACTTTAGCAATTGACACTGCCGAGTTTTTAAAATTTAGAAAATTTATTGAAACCACTTATCCAAATATCTCTACTAAGCTTCCTAAGCAAACTTTTAACGAGTTTAGTTATGTATATAAGTGGACGGGAAAGGATACCAGTTTGGCGCCATATGTTTTAATGGGCCATATGGATGTTGTTCCAGTTGAGGCAGTTGCAGAAAGTAAATGGACTGTTCCTTCTTTTAGCGGGGCTATCAAGAATGATACTATTTGGGGAAGAGGGGCGGTGGATGATAAAATTTCAGTTATCGCAATTCTTGAAGCTGCTGAGCAATTATTAAAAGAGAATTATACACCTAATAGAACCATGTATTTATGTTTTGGTCATGATGAAGAAATTTCTGGAAAGCGTGGTGCCAAAATATATAGTCAATGGTTTAAAGACAATAATATCAAACCTGCTTTAGTATTAGATGAAGGTGGTCAAATAGATACAAAACATTTTGAGCAATTGAAAAGACCAATGGCCTTAATTGGTACTAGCGAAAAAGGGTATGTGAATATTGATTTAACTGTTGAAATTCCTGGCGGACATTCTTCTATGCCAAGTAAGGAAACTGCAATTGATGTATTAAATAAGGCAATTGTTAAAATTAGAGAGAATCAAATGCCAGGCTCTATTCCTCCGACGATTATCGAAATGTTGAATAGAACTAAATCAGCTGAATCATTTACTAAGAGAATGGTCTTAAGCAATCTTTGGTTATTTAATGGTATTGTTCTAAGTCAATTAGAAAAAACCAAGGAAACAAATGCAATGACGCATACCACTTTGGTACCAACTATTGTGCATTCAGGAATTAAAGACAACGTAATACCTTCAGTAGCTAAAGCTACGTTTAATAGCCGTATTTTACCTGGACAGACAAGTGATGATGTAGTCAATTTTGTGACTAAGGCAATTAACGATGAAAGAGTGGTAGTGAAGAAACAAACTATTTCCTTAATGGAGCCTTCAGCAATTACTTCATTTGAAAACCCTGCCTTTAAAAAACTAGAAACAGTTTTATATAAATCAGTACCAAATGTGATTGTAGCTCCGTTTTTATTAATTGGCGCTACAGACTCTAGATATTTTAGAGGATTTAGCGAAGCGGTATTAAACTTCACTCCAATGCAAAATGTTAAAGGATTCCATGGCATTGATGAGCGAGTTGGAATCTCTGACTTGAATAGAACAGTAGGATTCTATAAGCAAATTATAAAAGAGTAATTTAATTTATTTACATTGAAGCAGTTAATGTGCTATGAGATTTTCATATAATACATTAACTGCTTTTTTAATTACATTATTATAACCGCCTTTATATGCTGGATGGCAGCCATTACTAATAACTACAATGCCATATTTTTTCTTTGGATCAAAAAACATAGCACTAAATAATCCATAAGCCGATCCGGTGTGGCCTACTAATGGAATTCCATCAACCATCTTGGTGGTATTTTCTAGTGCAAATCCATAATTTTCTTCAAAAGAAAGAGCTGTTTGCATAAGTTTGGAGCTTTTCTTTGTGATGATTTTTCCATCCTTATATCTACCATAATTCATATGCATTGTCATATATTTCGCTAAATCTGTAGCCGAAATTTTCATACCTCCCGTAGGTGAAAATATAGGAGTTGAATATCCCATCGTATAATTTGTAATTTCTTCACTTCTTGCAGCGTATGCATTTGGAGATATGATGAATTTAGCAGCGTCTATATTGTAATCATAAATTGTAGCAAATCTAGATTTATCTAATGAGTCAACACAGTAACCACCATATAAACCTAATGGATCTAAAATATGATGCTTTACATATTGGTCAAAACGCTCTCCTGATGTTCTTTCAATGATAGTGCCTATCATATTGAAATTTAAATTGCAATATTGATATCCCTTTCCTGGTTCGTAATCATTATAACATTTTTGCCAATTTGGATTTTTTGCTGGATTAATATAATCTAAGCTAAAATAACCTTCACTATCATTAATAGAAGATAGGTGAGACATTAATAATCTAAGCGTAATAACAGTTTCCGGATACTTTGGATTACGAATTACAAATCCCACTAAATTACTTACATCTTCATCTAAATCTAATTTGCCAGCTTCTATTAATTGCATGACAGAAGTAGCTGAAAAAGATTTAGAGATAGATGCTATTCTGAAAATATTTTTATTCGTTAATGGAGCTCCAGTCTCAAGATTACTGCTACCAAAAGAATTGGTGTAAATTATCTTGTTATCTTTTACTACAGCAACCGACAATCCTACTACTTTTTCTTCTTTGAAGATTTGCTGGATAGCTGGTGCTATGTTTTCAATTTGTGCATGTATGTTTGTCACTATCATAGTCAAAACAAATAGAAAGCAACTGATTTTCTTTTTCATATAATTTATTTTACTGCAGCTTCTAAATCTGCAATGATGAATTTAGACATTTGTAAAAAAGCATAAGTTGCTTTAGGTGCTGTTGCTGGATTGGTCATCAATTTTCCTAAAATGGAAGGAACTACTTGCCAGCTTATTCCATATTTATCTTTAATCCAACCACATTTACCTGCTTGACCTTCTTCTAATATTCTATTCCAATAATAATCTATTTCATCTTGTGTGTCAACGGTAATAATAAATGAAACGGCTTCATTAAAATTAAATTGATGATTAGCCGAGCTATCTATTGCTCCAAAAGGTTGCCCATGTAATTCAAATTGAGAATACTTAATAAAGCCTGTAGTGTCAGGTTCTCCTTCTTCATATCTGCTAATGGCTACTACTTTGTTTTTCTCAAACATGGAAGTATAAAAGCCAATCGCCTCTTCCGCTTTTCCTGCATTAGCCCCTACAAACATCAAATGCGGCATTATTTTACAACTACTTTGATGTCCAATCATTAATTGCCAATTCACCCCATATTGATCTGCACACCATCCATATTGTTCACTCCAAGGATATTTATTCAATGGCATCATTATTTTCCCACCAACACTTAGCTTATTCCAAATAGTTTCAAGTTCTTCTTTAGTACTTGCACTAATAAAAAAAGAAATAGATGGGTTAATAGGAAAACCTGGACCACCATTTAAATGCATAAATCTTCTTCCATATATCTTATATACAACAGCCATTGGGTTTTCAGATAGCAATTCTACCTCTCCAAAAACATCTTTATAAAATAAAAAGGCATCCTTTGCTTTTTTATCAAACCATAAACAAGTACCTAATTCATGTGTCATTTGAACAATTTTAGCTTAATTATGTTAATTGGTAGTAAAGTTAAGATATTAAATATTTTGTAACTTACTATAAATCAAAAATGTACACTATGTCATTTCAAGATAAACTAGATCATTTAATCACTACTAGAGAAGCAATACCTTCTGAGTATGCATTACAAGATTTGATTAATCAAACAAGCTATTTGTCTGATGGTCAGATGATTGAATGGAAAGGAGCTACACATGAAGTGTTCTCACCAATATGTATTCAAACTGCAAATGGTATTGAAAGGGTTAAGATTGGATCTTATCCAATTTGCACAGAGAAGGAAGCAATGATAGCTTTAGATGCTGCATGCGCTGCTTATAATGAAGGTAGAGGAGAATGGCCTACCATGAGTGTTGCTCAGAGAATAAACTGCGTAGAGCAGTTCATTAAGAAGATGTTAGAGCAGAAAGAGATTGTGGTTAAATTAATCATGTGGGAGATTGGTAAGACATACGCTGATTCAGAAAAAGAGTTCGATAGAACGGTTGAATATATCTATGCAACCATTGATGCATTAAAAGATGTGGACAGAGATTCTTCAAGATTCACTATTGAACAAGGTATTGCTGCACAAATCAGAAGATCACCACTAGGAGTAGTTTTGTGTATGGGTCCATTCAACTACCCTTTGAATGAGACATTTACCACTTTGATCCCTGCGATTATTATGGGTAATACCTTATTATTCAAACCTCCTAAACATGGTACTTTATTGCACTATCCTTTATTAGAAGCTTTTAAATCTTGTTTCCCTAAGGGTGTGGTGAATACTATTTATGGTAGAGGTAATGCCATTGTACCTGCATTAATGGAATCTGGTAAAATCAATGTACTTACATTGATTGGTTCTAGTAAAGTAGCGAATCAATTAAAAAAATTACATCCTAAAGTTAATAGATTAAGAGCCATCTTAGGGTTAGATGCTAAGAATGCTGCTATCATTACCAAAGATGCGGATATTAAGTTAGCGGTTCAAGAAACTGTTTTAGGTTCATTGTCTTTTAATGGTCAAAGATGTACTGCTTTAAAAATTGTGTACGTTCACAAATCAATCGCTGACCAATTTATTAGCTTATTGAATGAAGCAGTGGGCAAATTGCAATTTGGTTTACCATGGGAGAAGGGTGTAACCCTAACGCCACTTCCAGAACCAGGCAAGCCAGCTTACTTAAATGATTTAATCGAAGACGCAAAAAAGCATGGCGCAAAAGTGATGAACGAACACGGTGGCACTATTAAAGAGTCTTTCTTTTATCCAGCAGTATTATATCCAGTGAACAATAAAATGAAAGTGTATAGCGAAGAGCAGTTTGGTCCAATTATTCCGGTAATTCCATTTGATGATATCGAAGAGCCAATTCAATATGTAATTGACTCAACTCATGGTCAACAAGTAAGCTTGTTCTCTAAGAATAAAGAAGAGCTAGCAAGTTTGATTGACCCATTGGTAAATCAAGTAAGTAGAGTGAATATTAATAGTCAATGTCAGAGAGGTCCAGATACTTTCCCATTCACGGGTCGTAAAGACAGTGCTGAAGGAACTTTATCTGTAGTAGACGCTTTAAGATCTTTCTCCATTAGATCTTTGGTAGCCGCTAAATTGACCGATGACAACAAAGAAATCATCAATGAAATTGTATCATCACATCACTCTAATTTCTTAAGTACGAAATATATATTCTAAAAATTCTATTTTACTAAGTCATAAAGCCCGAAAGTTAATATACTATCGGGCTTTTTAGTTGTACCTTTGTAGCTATTATTAAAAAAGAGCATTTTGAAGTTTATTGATTTAGGATTAGATCCAAGGATTTTAGAGGGGATTGATTCAATGGGTTATGAAAATGCCACACCTGTTCAAGAACAAGTGATGGTGCCCATTTTAGAAGGAAAAGATATTATAGCGGCAGCACAAACTGGCACAGGTAAGACAGCTGCTTTTTTATTACCATTATTACATAGACTGATCACTTCTCCGCATCAAGCATCTGATATTAATGCAATGATCATTGTGCCAACTCGAGAATTGGCTATTCAAATTGCAGAGAGCATTGAAGGACTTTCTTATTTTACAGATGTTAGCGCTATTGCAGTATATGGAGGTGGAGATGGCAATTCTTTTGCTATTGAAAAGAAAGCTTTAACGAACGGTGTCGACATTGTGGTTTGTACACCAGGCAGAATGATAGCACATTTAAATATGGGCTATGTTAAATTGAAGGGTTTGAAGTATCTGGTCTTAGATGAAGCAGATAGAATGCTTGATATGGGATTCAATGATGATATTAATAAGATTATAATATACTTGCCTAAAGAAAGGCAGAACTTATTATTTTCTGCAACTATGCCAACTAAAATGAGGGCATTGGCAAGAAATTTATTGGTAAATCCAGTAGAGATTAACATTGCTATTTCTAAAGCTTCCGAAAATATCACTCAAAAAGCATTTATAGTATATGATGCACAGAAAGATGCCATCATTAAAGACATGCTTGGGTCAAATAGGTATAAGAAAGTAATTGTCTTCTGCTCTAAAAAACAAAATGTAAAAAAATTAACTGCAGATTTAAAGCAAGCAAGACTTTCTGTCGCCGAAGTGCATTCTGATTTAGAACAAAAAGAAAGAGAACAAGCCTTGCAAGATTTTAGAAATGAAAAAATTTCTATTATTGTTGCTACAGATATTTTAAGTAGAGGCATCGATATTGACGACATTGACTTAGTCATTAATTATGATGTACCAAACGACGGGGAAGATTATATTCACAGAATTGGTAGAACTGCTAGAGCAGCAAGTTTAGGAACTGCATTTACTTTAGTGGGACAAAAAGAGCAATCGAAATTTGCTCAAATTGAAGATTTACTTGGAGCACCCGTATTAAAAGGAACTGTCCCATCCGAATTTGGCGAAACCCCCAATTACACTCCAAAGTCAGTGAATTCACGCAATAAGAGAAATAATTCATCCAGAAGTTAAATAAAGTATACAAAAAAGCCTCTTCAAAATATGAAGAGGCTTTTTTTATGGACAGTATAAATTTATTTGATTTCAATAATTGCTCTTTTCAATAATTTAGAATCTGTTAAATTTATTGATTGTGTACCTGGGGCAAGTGTTTGAATTTTAAAACTTTCTTGAGTTTTAGTTTCTACGCCAGGCTTACCTTCTTCTTCCTCTTCTTCAGATCTTTTAACGGTAGTAGCAGTAACCACTAATGTAAATGGAGCTACAGTAGAAATCTTTGTTGATAAAATTAAATTAGCACCAGGACCTTTTACATCTTTGTCTGCTGTAAATAAAGTTTCTAATACTTTACCTGAACTATCCGCAACTTCTACACTTAAATTAGCAGCTTCGTTTTCTTTTGTTTTTTGTAAAATAAATGTAGCCGCTTGACCATTAGTAGAATCTAATGTAATTTTTTCTTGGAAGCTAATTCCAGCATCTGGTCTTGGGCCTTTTTTAGGAGCGAATATTCTACCAAATTCTGCAACTGGTTCCAATACTTCGGTAACAGATAAGGTTAAAACAATTAATCCTATAATACTAGCTACTAAAAGCTCTTTCTTAAATGCTCCTGTAGTTTTATCCTTAGAATAGTTCTTTAAAGAGCCCAAGTTGTTTACTATATGAAATATGGCAAAGCTCACAAAGATTAATCCGAAAATGGTATGGGTTATTTCTACAAAATGTGGCTTTTGTTTAATATACAATAAGATACCAGATGTACCTAAGACAAAAAAGGCGAAAGCAATGGAAAGGCTAATAATGTTCTTTTTCTTCATAATGTTTGGTTTGGTAGTGACAATTTACGAATTAGATACAAATAATTAGCAAAAGTTTAATCCTAAATTGATATAATTTTGAGATTATGAAGAAAAATATTTTAGTCTTATGTACAGGCAATAGTTGTAGAAGTCAAATTGCACATGGTTATTTGCAATATTATTATGGAGATCATGCCAATGTATATAGTGCAGGAGTAGAAACGCATGGAGTGAATCCTAAAGCGATTGCTATAATGAAGGAAGATCATATTGATATCAGTCATCATACTTCAAATAATGTATTGGAATATAAAGACATTGATTTTGATTATGTAATCACTGTTTGCGATCATGCAAAAGAAGTATGTCCATATTTTCCTTCTAATGCAGAAAAGTTTCATCATAATTTTCCTGACCCATCTAAATTAATTGGAACTGAGGAAGAGATTCATGCAGAATTTGTCCGTGTAAGAGAGATGATTAAATCTTATTGCAGCGAATTTGTTAAGAGCCATTCATCAAATTAAGCTGTAAAATGTTATCTTCTCGCAAATTACTATATTATGAAATCTAGCCTTTCTAATAAATACAAAGGTCCCCGAATTACTCGAGGACCTTTTTTCTTTTGGGGGAAAGAAATATACCTTAGAATATTTTTGTACCGTTTGGTTGAACAATATATCTAAAAGTATAGTATCGTTGTTTACTAATTTTTTCTGCGTCTGGCGCAGTAGCAGCTAATGTTGCGCCGCCTTTGTAGTAAGCGATGATTTCTACTTTTGCATATTTGCCAGTAGCTGTTCTAATAACTAACACTCTTCCAGCTAAAGGTGTAATTAGGTTTTTAATTGGATCATAAGTATACCAGCCTTTTCCGCTTCCATAAGTTACTGCATAACTTACAGGGCCATTATCTATTTTGAAAACCGAATCAGTTGAAATGGACTTTAATTCATCAAACAAACCTACCTGCACAAATGCTCCACCTAATCCAGCACCACTTGTTCCGCCATTAGTTAAAATTTTTGTTCCGTTGAATGCTAAATCCCATTTAGTTGTTGCACTATCTGTATTGGCTATAACAGTGTTTTTTTCTAAACTATAAAATGTGTACTTGCCAGCACCATAAGGTTGTCCCTGTGGAGTGATTCCAACAATAGTATCTGCTGGTAAATCCTTTACTGTTGCTGCTGTTAAAGGAGCTACAACTGTTGTAGTAGATTTTGAACAGGAGAATAAAAAAATACTTGTCATTACTACCACTAATCCTTTGCCGATTGCTTTTTTCATTTTGTTATTTTTTATTTTGTGTTGAATATTTTAAAGTCAAATAAAAGGTTCTACCAGCCAAG
>Ga0222712_10007626_pt1 | contig 10408 bp, 10 predicted proteins | sample C33_657DmetaG_FD_165043 | JGI IMG/M metagenome (GOLD analysis project Ga0222712, IMG submission 165043) | Estuarine water microbial communities from San Francisco Bay, California, United States - C33_657D | ecosystem: Environmental > Aquatic > Marine > Unclassified | place: USA: California...
GAAAATTGCAGGTGATATTTTACCCCAATCTAATTTACAGCAGTCAAGAAGTATTTGACGCATCTTACTATTAAAAGCCGCAGTTGGGAGTCTTACACTGAATAGGCTGCCATTTACATAAGGGAACAGATTAAGCTGTTCGTCTAAAGTTTTCAAACGCTTGTCTTCTGGTATGTCAAGTACTTGAAATAATTGGTCAATATGCATAGCTAGGTCTGATCCATCTTCTTTTGTTCTTTGTTCTAAATAATCAAAGAAGATACCTTTTTGAAATATGGTAGTGTCATCTGCAAACAATATAAAGAGTAGTCTAACTAAGTAAGCTTCTAATGCACTACCTGTATATCCTACATCTTTAAGTTGATCATGTAGCTTACCCATTAACTCAGCAGCAGCTATGTTTACAGGATCTTCCTCGTGGTAAGTACGTTTTTGATAACCAGCTAACTCTTCAAACATCTGTAGGTTATCTAATAATTGGGGTAATTCAAACTTAATGTTTAATCCATCTTCTCTATAGATGTGGAAGAAGTTAAAATCACAGATCATAATTAACTTAGGCAGTTCATGATCTCTTAATCCATGACAGTAGTTCTTTGCTTGTATGTATGCTTTTTCTAAGTCTTGCCCCCTTGACTTCATTTCTACAAGAAGTGTGCCTGGCCAAAGAAGGTCTATATAACCAGAAGCATCATCTATCTTTTTTACTCTGTGTTCAAATGTTGCTACCCTCTTTTGTGATATACCAAAAATATTAAGGAAGTCTATAAGAAAGGGTTTAGCATCTGCTTCTTCTCTCATGGTGTCTTTCCACTCATTGCTAAATGATGCTGCTCTACTTTTAATCTCGTTCCAGGATAATGGCATATTCTAAGAGTTACTTTCTAGGCTAAAAATACGCTATTCTAAAGTCTATATTATTAGAACTTTCTTACATTTGATGTAGTTCTTTCCTATGGTTAACAGAATTCCAACAATGGTTAACAGATTAGCTACCTATCAGGGGTAATAAAAAAGCCAGCTACAATCGTAAAACTGTAACTGGCTTATAATTAGTGTGGGCCCACCAGGGCATGAGGTTTAAATAAATCACATTTATTAGACTCTAACTGTAGTATGTGAGTAAAGCGGTTAGGAAGGATTGACTATGAAAAGAACTAGATGTTTTTTGGAAAAAAGACTCAGATTGACACTAATATTAATAACAAAATACTTGTAAATAAACACATATCTGATTTTTTGTATATAAATTTGTGTTAATCATATTTTAATCTATTCAAAATCAATAGTATGTTAAGAAAGTTCTTCATGTTTTTACTTTGTATCGTTTCATTTTACAATTTAAATGCACAATTTGAAAGTAGTAAACAAGTATATGTAGGCAGTGGTTTATCAGAACTTGTAAGTACAGCAAAAATAGTTGCAATCCTTCCTTTCAAAGCAAAACTTAGTTACAAAAGAATGCCTAAAGGAACAACGATTGAAAGCATCAAAGAGGAAGAAAAAGCTTTAACAACAACTATGCAGCAAGGCATGCTTACATATTTATTGAGAAAATCAGATGACTACACTGTAAGGTTTCAAGATGTTGACAGAACCAATGCTTTATTAAAAAAAGCTGGAGTATATGATGATATAGACGCTGTTTTAGCTGACAGTTTGTGCAAAATTTTAGGTGTTGATGCAATTGTTAAGTCAACATGGACATACGAGAAAACTGGGAGTGAAGCTGGTGCAATTGTTATGGCACTTGCACTAGGTGTAAATAAAAACGTTGGAAGTGGTGGATTGACATTACAAATTTATGGCGCAAAAGATGGTGAGCTAGCTTGGAGATTTTACAAAGAGATGAATGAGCAGGCTTGGTCAAATGCTAGTGAAATGATGGAAAGAATTATGAGAAAAATTGGAAGAAATTTTCCATTTGAAAATAAGTAAGGCATTATTTTCACACTAATTGCTTTAGTATTCTCATCTTTTACTGTGTTCCAATCAATGGGAGTATTGGGAAACAAAAAGGGTCTATGCCTTTAACAGCATAAACCCTTTAAAATCTTGCCTTTCGGCTGTGGGCCCACCAGGGCATTGGATAAATCCCAATCTATATCAAAATCAGCACCAATAAAAGTATCAGTATAGCATTTATCTGCATACATACTTTTTGCTCCCAACATTATACGGTAGTAGTTCTTCATTTTATTAAATTTCTTTTGATCGTTATGAACAATGTTTAACTTTCTTCTACTATTTTTATTTCATCATCGCTTAACTCATACAAGGTATAAACCATTTGGTCTATTTCTTTATCCGTTTTTTCTATTTGTGATTTTAATTCCAATGTTTTTTTGGCTTCAGTACTAAAGTAAGTTTCCCATTCTGCTTCTTCGCTTAATGTTAATTTTACTTTCTTTTTCTCTAATTCTTTTATAAATTCAGCATATGAAAGCAAATACCAATCTTGTAGTTTTTTAGAAATTTCAGTTAATGTAAATTTACGTTCAAGACTTCGATGGAATTTTTGAGATTGTTCTTGTAAGTTTAGATTTAGATTTAGCATTAGATTGGCTTTTTCTATGAAAGGTTGTTGGTCAATTATAGATATTTCCACTAATGGTAATTCTTCAATTGTTGACTTATTAATTGCTAAATATCCTCCTGCTAAATGTTTGTCCTTAAATTCAGTAATTAAATAAAAGGTTAAAAACTTACTATTTAATATTGATAATAAGAACAAGGGATCAAATTTACCAAAACCATAAATGCCATATATGCCGACTCCCAACGCTAATGGGTTTATTGAATAATAAGCTTCAAGTCTTTTTGTCATTCCTGCAATAATTACTTTTTCCTTATTCCAAAAATCAATTTTAGAAAATGAAACAATTGTTTCATCTAATCGAATTTTTGGATATTGGTATTTTTTTTTCATATAAGGAACATTTGAAAAATTAATTTTATATGGATCAATAGATCCACTTACTGCAAAATTTATCCCTTCATTATTTTCATTAATTAAAGGAATTATCTTTTGAGCTTCAAATCCAGTTGTCCCTGAGTTTATTAAAATATTATTTTCTTTAAGCGTCTTATATCTTTTAAACACGTTATCTTTTTTTATATAGTTTTCTATATTTGAAAAGTTTTGAACGTTATTTATTTCATAAATAGTAAAATTATTATTTTCGTTATTATTGATTAATATTATTGGATAAACTCCAACATTCTCAAAAATGGGTAAAGACGAAATATTAATTATTTTATTTAAACCTTTTTGTTTCAAGTAGATTAATGATGATTTTGCATATTCACTTATTAAAAGTTTATTAGGGATTATCCAACCATAACAATTATTTTTTGAAATTTCTTCAACTTTCAATAAAAATGGCACATATAAATCCCAGGCTCCTGATAATTGAGGATATTTAATAGTTAAATAATCTCTTTCTTTTGATTGCATATTTCTAGCATTCACATACGGAGGGTTGCCAATCACTACATCAAAACCACCATTATTAAATATATCTGGAAATTCCTTTTGCCAATTAAATGCTTTATTACCCGCTACGGCAGGGTCATCTATTAAGGAGTTTCCACATTTAATATTATTGCTGAGGTTAGAAAGCTTTCGTCCTTGCTTTGCAGTTCTAAGCCATAAAGACAATTTCGCAATCTCAATACTTTCCTCATTAATATCTACCCCATAAATATTATTTTCTAATATAGCAATATCTGTATCAAACAACCGCAAAGGGGTGTTAGTTAATTCGGCAATAATATCATCAATGAATTGGTGCTCTTGTACTAAAAAATTTACTGCTTGGTTTAAAAACGCTCCGCTACCGCATGCAGGGTCCAAAATTTTCAAAGTCAATAACCAATCTTTATATCTGTTTAGGGATTCGAAGAGAACAACGCCCTTAGGGTTAAGTTTTCCATCTGGTTTCTGATAATCAAAAATAGCAATATCAATATCTAACTTCAACTCTATTTTTTTCTCAGAACACAATTTACCAATGGTATTTTCTACTATGTATTTGGTAATATATTTGGGTGTATAAAACACACCATCTTTTTTACGTTTACCTTTGGTTTTATCTGCTACTTCGCCTTTTAATTCGGCTTCTACTTCTTCAATTTCGCTAAGCGAGTGTTCAAAAATGTGGCCTAAAATATTTACATCAACATCTGTATTAAAATCATATCTTGATAGTTTCAATAAATCATCTTTTAATACAGAGTCATCAATTATTAAGTTATCTAAAACATCATCTGGTGCAAATATCTCGCCCCCAAATTCAGGAATAAGCATTAAACCATTTTGGTCTTTTTTTCCTACAAATAAGTTATTAAAAAACAATGAAACTAAATGATATAGTGGTTTAGGAGTATCAAAGGCATCATTCTTTAAATCTTGCCATTTTTCAATAATCTGTACTATTGAGTTGGTAGTTACCAGACCTTTGTCTTCAGCAAATAATACAAACAAAACTTTATCTAAAAATTTTTGAGATTTCTTGAATAGAATAAGTTTATCAAATTGTGGATTGTTTTTGACTACATTTTGAAAAAAAGTGTTTTTAAACGAAGAATAGTCTTTATATAAACTTTTGGTAATGTTTTCTTCATGAAACTTAGTTTCCTGTCTAAGTAATTTTGGAATATTTTTATCTAACAGTCCCTCTTTTCTTAAGTATAGATAAAAACGTTTAAAAGTTTCTTTATCTAAATTATATAAATCAAATTCTTCATACTCTGTCGCATCGTCTACATAAAATCGTAGTTTATGGAAATTGGAAGAAATTACATAACTGCATTCTTTATGGTTATTTTTATAACCAAATGCTTGATCTTTTACTGCATCTAAGTTCTTGGTTTTATTATCCTTTAATTCTATAACCCCTACGACATCTTCACCTTGAAAAATGGCCCCGTCGGCTTTTTTTGAATCAGCTACATTCTTTTTTTCGGTTTGTATATTAAATGGCTGTTCTGGGAAAACAGAATATCCTAATACTGTGCCAAAGATATCTTTTATAAAGCCTTCTTGATATTGCTCTTCCTTAGCAATTTTTATGTTTGCTATCTTATTTGCGCTATATACTTCTTTAAAACGAATATATGCCTGATCAATAACCTCCTGGTCGAGGTAGCCTAAGTGTTTTCTAATTATCGATTCTTGAAAAAGTGACATTTTGAATTATTATCTCTACAATTATAAATAAGGGGTATTTCAAATTTACAGTTTTAATAGCTAAAGTAATATCTTAACACATTTACATTCACTATATTGATGTTTATAGACGCAAAAATTAGAATAACTTTAATTTCATTGGCATATCATTTAGATAAAGTCCATTAAGTTATAGGTTTAAATCTCAAACTATTTTCTTCTATTCTATAAAAGACTACTACCCCAAAACATCAATCCCAATGTTTACGCATGTTTTAGCAATTGAGTTGTGGTGCAAATTGTATGTACATAAAAAAAGCAGCTACGAGGTATGTTACGTAACTGCTTGATTTTCAAGTGGGCCCACCAGGGCATGATCCTGGGACCCCCTGATAAGGTCAACTAGTTGATAATTATGTCTTTAGTAGTCATGGTTAACAGCTTTAGCTACTATAGTTAACGGATTGGATACCAAACTAGCTATAAAAAGAACTTGGAACAACCTCTTCCACTATTAAAAGGGGTACTAAAAACCAAGTTATGTCCACTACACTTAAAACGTATTTCTTCTTGTACAAGGCTAAAGTAAACTCTAAAGGTTTAGCACCTATCATGTTCAGGCTAAGATATCAGCAGCAGGTTGTTCAACTTGCAACAGGATATTTTATTAAACCAAGTAACTGGGTACAGGAAAAAAATATTGTAAAACCAATTGACCCACATTCTACTGTTATAAACAAGCACTTAAAGGATCTGGAAGTTAAGTCTTATAATATCTTTTCTAAGATGTTTCAAGATGATGATATCTACTTGAAGGGAATACTAGAACAGATAAAAGGGGAAACGGATGGACCTGTTAGTTTATTAAAACTGGTAAACCAGTACAACCACAAATTAAAAACTAGAGTAGGGACAGATTTAATGATAGCTACCTATAAAAAATATCAAGGTACCGAAACTAAGCTAACTGCTTTTATTCATAGTATGGGGAAGCAGGACTTAAGATTAAAAGAGTTACGAGTTAATTTTATTGATGAATTTAACACGTTCATGAAGCTTCATTATGGAAATGATCAAAATACTACGTGCAAACATTTGAAAAATCTTAAAACCTATTTAAGGTATGCGGTAGCTATGGAATGGATTACTAAGTCTCCTTTTACAGAATTCAAAGTGTCTTATAGAGCAAAAGAAAAACCGTATTTGTCTTTAGAAGAGTTGCATAGACTTGAAAGCAAGTCTTTTGATATCTATAGAATACAACTAGTTAAAGACTTGTTCCTTATACAGTGTTATACAGGATTAAGTTTTTCTGATTTAGCAGGTTTGAATGGAAGTAATATAACAACTGGAATAGATGGAAATCAATGGGTCATAAAAAATCGTGTAAAAACAGATATTAGAAGTGCTGTCCCTCTTCTTCCTAAAGCATTGGAGTTAATCATTAAGTATAACCCTGATTATAAAGTAACAATAGATAAACAATTACTTCCTATGTATAATATACAGCGTTATAATGCATACCTAAAGGAGATAGCAGACTTATGTGGCATCACTAAAGTTTTAAGTAGCCATGCTGGCAGAAGAACTTTTGCTAGCACGGTAGCATTAAATAATGGGGTTAGCTTAGAATCCATTGCACAGATGCTTGGTCATAGTTCAACTAAGATAACACATCAGTATGCTAGGGTTACTGACATGAAAGTTGCAGCTGAAATGGAAAAGATTAAAAGCAACTTTTAGTATGTAAATCAGAGGGTTAGAAATAGTGAATATTATACATAAATCTCTAAGTAGTAGGTTTAATCAATGAGGCAGTTATGATTTTTTCTCATATAATATGTACCTTAGATATAATATGCGTGTAATAGTAAAGTTCATTCTTTTAACAAACTGGAAATAACGCTACAATGATATATATTACTTTTGCATCACTCATTTTAATAATATTTCTTATTATTGAAATTAGACATAGGAAAAAACATTATGAGTTTAAATTGAGTCTAGGATTAAAATTTATTTATCCGAATTTTCATAGATTCATTAAATGTACACATTACTTTGATTTCTTTCCTTTTAAAGAAAATACATACTTAAAAGTAAAAGATACTATAGAATTCTTAGAATATAAATTTCCCATTTATTCAAACCAAAATGAAATTCAAGGATATTACCATCTTGGTTTATTGCATTCAAAAAAGCCTTTTGTATATTGTCATTGCATAAACTCCAATGGGCTCATAATTAATGGTGGGAAAGAAAAATTATATTATAAGAGAAAAACTGAACTGAATAGCTATGCTTGGATATTCAGAAGATTAATTTCTGACATGGAAAAAAGTTCAGATTTTCAAGAAAACTTCTGCAGAAATGGATCAATAATCACTCCTTCATATGATGCATAGAAATCAGATATATCCCTTTGTAAAAAACTGTAATGTGGCTAGTTTTTGCAAGCCTTATCTTTCTGAAAACTCAAGCATTTATATACTATAGATGACTTTTACTATTGAAGATCTTAGTCCAATCTATAAATGATTCAGGACCTAAGTCTTTTTTATCCAAAAGAGAAGTGTAAAAAATAAAAAAGCAGTAGTTACTCTTTTCTTGACTTTAAATATGCAGTTTTGTAAAAATTATAGTAGTAATACGACCAAGGTTGTTATCACTATTTATTAAAATAAAATGTGTTATATATAAATAATCCAATAATCAGAAATGCCAAAAGAATGCTTAAATAAAACTTTGGATCTTCATTAAAAAGCTTTAATCTACTGCCATTTGAATTGATAATTTTAAAGTCAACTAATTTAATAAGGTTTAATACTAATATTGAAACTATTGCTGTTACACCCAATGATGTCCAATGTGAGTCAAAACTAAGTAGAAAGCTATTTTTTAATTTATAAATACTAAATAATTCATATACTTCACCAGGAGATGCTTCATAGTCCTCAAAACTTATGAAATGACTACTTTTTAAAATACAGTATGTATGGCATCCTGAGGCGTAGTAATAATCCCATCTACCAAATAAGTGAAAAAATACTTGTAGTATTATACTAATTGCTATACCTGCAAATATTGTATTTATGAAAGATGCTTTTATTTCAATTTCATACTTTTTCATATGTTTAGAGTATTATATTATAAATATACATACTATATTTAATTAACCGATTCTTTATGAATCAGAAATGTGTTGTATTATTTTTGGTTTATCCTCTAGCTCTTTTTTTCTTAGGTCCTTGGGCAGAATTCATTTATTAAGTGAATTCTAATGAATAAGACATTATAGCTACCTTCTAGAATTAGCCTTTGAACTAAACCTTAAAAAATTAATTAAGTACTCCCAGGCTGTTTCTTTAACACTAATCTTAAATTCAGGCTCAACTTTATCTTGCAGAAACTTCTGGTATTTAGATACACACTTAATATAAGCTTCATTAACCATTTTTTCAGTTAGATCATCTGATAAGTCTAAACCTAGCTCGTTTACAGATTCAATAAACTGATTTATTGGTGGTTTGTAATTATCTTCTATTGGCTCATCATAACCATCTTCTGAAAAGATATCAATGAGTTTATTGGGTTGTTCTGGTTTAATATACATTTAAAATTAATTTTTATCTTTTGTATAACGGTTCAATAATCCTATACCAAATATTGGTTTTATAATAACTAAGTTTAATATGATCACTCTTAGTGCAAACTTAAATATACTATACGATCCATAACTAAATTTACCTTCTGTTTCTTCGTCATAAGCTTCAGCAATAGTAGCTCTGTGTTTAAAAATATCATAAAAGCTATCACCAACCATGATAGAAAATAAACCTGAAACTATTGTCATAGATACATAAATCAATAATACAACTGTAATACGTGCCAAAATAGTTACAGCTAATTGGTTCCTTTTTTGAACTTGATTTCTAATTAGATTTTCATCTTGTTTTCTAAGTGAAAAGACAGGCCACGCCGTATATATCTTAAATATTAAAAGAGCTATTATATATATTATAACTAGTTTCATTATACTTCACTGTTTGGTTGTAAAAACTTCCTTTCTTTTATTAATAATAGACTGATTACTATGATCATTACTAAAATTAGAAAGTATGTTAAACCTTTTTGGGTTCTGTTTTTATAGTATTTAGACTCACAAGCCTTATATCTAGCATCTTGTATATCATAGCTTTCATAAAGATTATAACCCAATTTTTTCCAGCAAGGGCTTTTACTAAACCTCTCTATATTGGATTTTTTTGCATCAAACTCTATTACACGAGCTCTTTGTATTGGATCACGAACACTTTCTTGCAGTTTAAGGATACCCTCTTCTCCAAACTTTTTTAAATTTTCACCATGCTTTTTAGATAAAGCAATCAACTCTGCTCTAGTAACAGGTTTAGGTTTAGGAGTAGGATTTTGTTGTTCTAATTCTTCTATATTAACTCTAGTTTGCTCAAATTCTCCCAAATTACTATGAGTAAAAAAACTATTTGAGAGATCATTTATGTCTATTGAATTATTGCCTGAAACGGCTATAGATATGTTCAATATCACTATTGTTGACAATATATATTTTTGTTTCATAATATGAGTTTTAAAGCGTAGGCATTATTAGTCACATTGAAGGCTTAGTAGTAGTGTAGTATTGTATTAGCAAAAACTTCTTTAAAATTCACTAGTTTGGTAATCTCTTATAGATGTAACTGTTTTAAGAATTTCACTGTCATTAATAAAATTAACGAATATTAATGATTTTAGGCATATATGCCTATGTGATATTTTTACTATTGATGTCACTTTGGTGGTAATGAACAACCTGAGAGACAAGGAGCTATTAATTAAGTTTGGAGATAGATTAAAGAATATTAGGAATGAACGTAATATGACTTTAGAGCAGTTAGCTTTTGCATCAGATATTGAAATTAGTCAGGTCCACCGCGTGGAAAAAGGCAGTATCAATCCTACTCTTTCAACTTTATCAGCATTAGCTAAGGGCTTAGAAATGTCAATTGCTGAACTAATAGGTGATACTGCCTAGTTTACTTACTATAAGTCTCCATTATCTGCCATACTTAGGAACTCATTTTCATGACCAATAATAATGTGATCTAAAAGCTTAATATCAAGGATTTCTCCAGCTTTCTTCATTTGTTCCGTAAGACTTATATCTCTTCTTGAAGGTACTAATGCTCCACTTGGATGATTATGACTTAAAATCACGCCTGT
>Ga0222712_10007627_pt1 | contig 10408 bp, 9 predicted proteins | sample C33_657DmetaG_FD_165043 | JGI IMG/M metagenome (GOLD analysis project Ga0222712, IMG submission 165043) | Estuarine water microbial communities from San Francisco Bay, California, United States - C33_657D | ecosystem: Environmental > Aquatic > Marine > Unclassified | place: USA: California...
TGCCAGAGAGCTTCGCCAAACAAGCGGCGATGCCCCTCATCACGGTCACCCTGAGTGACAAATTTGACGTCAGCGCCAATGTCTCGGGCGGCGGTCTCGCCGGCCAAGCTGGCGCGGTCGCTCACGGCATCGCCCGTGCGCTCCAAAAGTTTAACGCTGAACTTCGTCCCGCCCTCAAGAAGGCTGGCCACATGAAGCGCGATCCCCGCGCCAAGGAACGTAAGAAAGCCGGTCAACCCGGCGCTCGTAAGCGCTTCCAGTTCTCGAAACGTTAATCCGGTTTTACCGCGATTCTATTCGCGGTATTTACGACTTATTTGGGCCGACGTCGCTCGTGGAGCGCGTCGGCTTTTTTGTCACCTATTTCCCGGTTTTTCCGGTCCGAGGGAACTTGGCAAGCCGCTTGCTTACCTATCCTCGAGCCCGGTTCTTTCGGGCTGTTACGCTACACCATAACCACCAAACTAAAATATGAATAAACTATCCTTCGCACTCCTCGGTGCTCTCACCTTGGGTTCGCTCTCTCTGAGCGCCCAGACCACGCCCGCGCCAGCGCCGGCCGCTCCTAGCGTCGCCGTGACGGTCACCCCGTCGTTCGTGTCCCAGTACATGTTCCGCGGCCAGCGTCTCGGTGGGGCCTCGTTCCAGCCCACGGTAGAGCTGGGTTACGGCAATCTGACCGCCGGCGTCTGGGCTAACGCTCCGATCCAGAATAAAGTCGTGGGGCAATCGGATCCTGAATTTGATTTCTACGCCTCCTACACCTCTGTCGCGTCGGATACGTTGAGCTTCGTGCCCGGCATCACCTTCTACACCTATCCTTCGGCCGATGAAGCTAACGGTTTCTACAAGATGACCTTCGAGCCTAGCTTGGCGGTTAATTACACGGTCTCTGGTGTGAAACTCACCCCGAAGATCTACTACGACTTCGTTCTGGACGGTCCTACCTTCGAAATCGCCTCAAACTATGCCTTGCCCCTCAAGGATCTCGGCACCGAGCTTGGTTTCACCGCCTCCTACGGATCCTACCTCGCCAAGGATTTCATCAAAGGCTCGGCCCCGCAGACCAAGGCCTGGGGTAATTACTGGCTGCTCGGCGTTGCTGCGCCCTTCCAGCTCACCAAAGAATCCAAGGTCACGCTCGGTTACGCCTACACCAAGGGCGACAGCGCTTACGTGAAGACGGGCAGCGCTCCGAAGTCCTCCAACACCTCGGCGGTCGGCCGTGGCGTCGTGACGATCAGCTACTCCTACGCATTCTAAGGCCGTCACGCGCCTGCGCGTGATTGCAACTTCGGCCCGCGCCTCACCCGGCGCGGGCTTTTTCATGGGGTAAATCGAAGGCGCCGGAAATTCCGTCTCGATTATTTCCCCGCCGCTTTGGATGCTGCGCGCACTATGAAAGTCGGTGTTGTCGGCGCGTCCGGTTATTCAGGCGAAGTCTTGGTCAAACTGTTACTCAGTCATCCGCACGTGGAACTCGCGGCGGTGACTTCGCGGACGCATGCCGGCAAGGCTTTGGCTGCGATCATGCCGGCGCTGCGCGGCCGCGATGCCGGTCTGCGCTTTGTTGATTCTGATCCTGCGGCGCTCGCGGCGAGTAACATCGATTTATTTTTCCTCGCGCTGCCCCACGGCGCCGCGGCGACGTACGCGAAAGCCCTCGTTCCCGCGGGCAAGCGCGTGATCGACCTCAGCGCCGACTTCCGCATCGCCGACTTGGCGACTTACCAAAAATATTACGGCGAGCATCACGTGCCGGAATTGTTGCCCGCGGCGCGTTATGTCCTGCCCGAGCTCACGCCGCCGGCGTGGAAGACTGAGGCGAAACTCATTGCCGCGCCTGGTTGTTATCCGACGAGTGTTTTGGTGCCGCTGGTGCCGCTGGTGCGAGCGGGCCTCGTTTCGCGCCAGCATATCGTGGTCAATTCTTTCAGCGGCGTGAGTGGTGCGGGCAAGAAAGCCGAAGAAGCCTATCTTTACTGCGAACGCGCCGAGAGCGCCAAGGCTTACGGCTTGGTGAAACATCGCCATCTCGCCGAAATCGAGGAGCAACTCGCGCTGCGCACGGGCGCCGCCACCATCATCCAGTTTAATCCTCATCTCGCGCCGATGCGCCGTGGGATCGCGACGACAATCACTGTACCGGCCGCGGCGGGCGCTTCGATTGACGCGCTTTATGCCGCTTGGCGCGAAGCTTACGCCGCCGCGCCGTTTGTGCAGCTGCTCGCGGCCGGCGAGACGCCCGATACGGCGCACGTCGTCGGCACCAATCGCATCGATATCTCCGCGGTGCACGATGCGCGCACCGGTAATTTCATCCTAACTTCTGCCGAGGATAATCTCATGAAGGGCGCGAGCGGTCAGGCCGTGCAAATCATGAATCTCTGGAGCGGGTTCCCGGAAACGGCCGGACTGATTTAATCAGCCTACCTCTGCATGAAAAAGCGCCGCGGCGAAGACCGTGGCGCTGGGTGCGGGTGGCGCGAAATTGGGTTCGTTCGGATCAGCTCCGGTAGTCGGCATTTTCGCTCACGTATTCGTGGGTGAGATCGCCACCGATGACGATCGCGCTGGCGGCACCGTTGCCGATTTCGACTTCGATTTCGACGCAGCGCTCATGCGGCGGATAATCGATGGCCGCGGAGAAGACGCCGTCTTTCGGCGGCGCACTCGCGTAAAGTTCTGCGCTGCGCAGGTGGGCGACGAGGGCCGTTTCTTTCTCGGGATTCAGTTGGAAAACTCCGCCTGAAAAAATTTCGATTCCGCCCAAACGCAGCCGCAGCCGCGCGAGATCGGTCTCGGGCGCGTGGGCGCCGATGTATTTTCCGATGGCCTGCACGAGCCGGCCGACGTTGGGATCGTTGCCCGCGACGGCGCATTTGAAGAGCGGGGCGTTGACGATGGCTTTGCCGATCGCGCGCGCCAACTCCGTCGTCGCCGCTGCGCTCACCGCGACGCGGATCACGTGGCGCACGCCCTCGCCGTTGCGCACGACATCTTCGGCGAGATCGCGGCACACCTGCGTGAGCGCGACTTCGAAGGCGACGAGATCAGGGCAGGGGACGCGCCCCGAGGAAATGAGTGCGACGGTGTCGGAGGTGCTCGTGTCGCTATCGACGCTGATGGTGTTGAAACTCGTCTCGACGGCGCGTTGGAGAGCGGCGCGCAATTCCGCGCGGGGCACGTTCAAATCGGTCAGCACGTAAACCAACATCGTGGCCATGTTGGGCTCGATCATCCCCGCGCCTTTGGCGATGCCGACGATGCTGCCGGTACCGACGTTGGCTCGACGGATTTTGGGATAAAGGTCGGTGGTGACGATGCCTTCGGCCGCCGGTAAAATGGATTCGTTGGTGAGAGTCGCAGAGGTTTGCGGCAACGCGTCCATGATGGCGTCAACGGGCAGGCCCCAGCCGATCACCCCGGTCGAGCTCGGCAGGATTTGTCCGGGCGTGAGGTTGAGTAAGTTCGCCAGTCGCGCGCAGATTTTTTCCGAAGCTGCGACGCCGTCGGGCGCGCAGACGTTGGAGACTTTGTTATTTACGATCACGGCGCCGAGCGTGGGTTCGTGGAGGCGTTGGCGACCGACGATGATGGGCGCGCCAGGGAGCGCGTTGCGGGTGAACATCGCGGCGAAAGCTGGCGTGGGTTGATCGAGGGCGATCAATGTGAGCGTCATCTTCGCGGGCTTCGGCGCCTCGCGCGGCATGAACTCGAAACGCGAGGTGCCCACGCGAAAACCGAGCGGGAGTTGGGCTTGGCGGACGAGCCAAGCGCGATGAGCTGCACGGTTGGAGAAAGTAAGAGCGGTACTGGCCACTTGGGAGAAGTGGGCCGGTGTGGGCGCGGAGTGAAGCCGAATTTTTCGCGGCGGTGGCCGGATAATTTATTTCCGATCCCTGCGAATGTGATGGAAAAGCGCCGCCGGAGTGCGCTAGTAATTTTCTCTCGAATCTAAAACGTGCACGCTGTTCCCAGTTTCTCCTCGCTCCCTGCGGCCCTTGGCCGCGGTCTTTGATCTGCCATGAATGTGAATGTTGCTGAACTCACCGCCAAGGCGAAGGTGCTCCTCGAAGCCCTCCCTTACATCCAAGATTTTCGCGGCTCCACCTTCGTGGTGAAATATGGCGGGAGCTTTATGGATGATCCCGATCCGGTCGCCCGCACGCGCGTGGCCTTCGACCTCGCGTTCCTCGCGGCCGTCGGCATCAACGTCGTCGTCGTCCACGGCGGCGGCAAGGCCATCACCAAGGCCATGGAATCTTCCGGCCTCAAAGCCAATTTCATCAACGGCCTGCGCGTGACCGACGAAGCCACCGTCGCCATCGTCAAGCGCACGCTCGACGAAATCGTGAACAAAGATGTGTGCAACGCCATCATCACCGCGAAAGGTAAACCTAAGGGCCTCGCCGGCGACAGCGTGCTCGTCTGCCAAAAACTCACGACCGACGACGACGGCAACACCGTGGATCTCGGCTACGTCGGTGAAGTCACCGAGGTAAAAGTGAAGCTCATTAAAAAAGAAATCGCCGAAGGATTCATTCCGGTAATCTCGCCGGTCGCCGAGGGCTACGATGGCAAGCCTTACAACGTGAACGCCGATCTTGTGGCCGGTCGCGTGGCGAGTGCGTTACGCGCGCGCCGTTTGGTTTACATGAGCGACGTCCCCGGTTTGTTGTCCGCTCCACCTGATACTTCGACACTGATTTCGACGCTCAAGATCAGCCAAGTCGAAGGACTGAAAGCGAAAGGGATCATCGATAAAGGCATGCGCCCGAAAGTCGGCAGCGCCGTGCGGGCCCTCGAAGAAGGCGTGCAACGCGTTCATCTTATCGACGGCCGCCTGCCGCATTCGCTGCTGTTAGAAATTTTCACCGATAAGGGCATCGGTACGGAAATTATCCACGGGTGAGCGCTTTTTGCGCGGGTTCTCAGGCGATCAAGGGAAAGCGGGAGATTTTCGCGCTTTCAGTTCACTGCGCCCGAGCCGTTTTTGCTCTCGTCCGCCACGGGGGCGTTGTCCTAGATTTTTCTTTTTAAGCGATGAAACACTTCCTGAAAGAGACCGACTTCAAACCCCATGAACTGGGCGAGGTCTTTGCGCTGGCCCGAGAATTCAAAGCCCAGCGCGGTCGCAATGCTACGCCCGTGCTCGCCGGTCAGACCTGGGCGATGATTTTTTCCAAGTCCTCGACGCGCACGCGCGTGTCCTTCGAAGTCGGTATCCACGAACTCGGCGGCAATCCACTTTTCCTCAACAAAAACGATATCCAGCTCGGTCGCGGTGAATCTGTGGAAGACACCGCAAAAGTTCTTTCGCGTTTCGTGCATGGCTTGATCGTGCGCACGTTTGACCACAGCGAAGTCGAGCGTCTCGCGGCCGCTGGCAACATTCCGGTGATCAACGCGCTCACGGATTTTCTGCACCCGTGCCAGATTTACACCGATGCGTTCACGATGACTGAGCGCTGGGCGAAAAACGACGACCTCGTCGGCTCATTGCGCGGGCGTAAGATCGCTTTTCTCGGCGACACGGCTTGCAACATGGCCAACTCGTGGATTCTCGGCGCTAATCTTTTCGGGATGAAAATCTCGCTCTCCGGCCCGGCGGAATTTGCCCCCGGTGCGGAGTTGAAGGCGCAGCTGCAGCGCGAGGGTTTCCCGGCCGATTCCTACCAATTCACGACCGATCCGTATCTAGCCGTGAGGGACGCCGATGTCGTTTATACCGACGTCTGGGTGAGCATGGGCAAGGAAGACGAAAAGGCCGAACGCATTCGCCAGATGTCGCCCTACGCCGTCACCGCCAAACTTTTCGCCGCCGCCAAGCCGGACGCGCTCTTCATGCATTGCTTGCCCGCGCATCCTGGTGAGGAAGTCGAACAAGCCGTCCTCGATAATCCGCGCTCGATCATTTTCGACCAGGCCGAAAATCGCCTCCACACGCAGAAAGCCATCATGGCGGTGTTGGCCAAGGCCGCGCGTAAGTAAACTCACCTTCAGTCCCAAAAAATTCTATCCATGAAAATCGTCCTCGCATACTCGGGCGGCCTCGACACGTCCGTCATCGTCAAATGGCTCAAAGAAACGTACGACGCTGAGATCGTCACCTTCGCCGCCGATGTCGGCCAAGAAGAGGAGCTCAAAGGCCTCGACAAAAAAGCGCTCAAGACCGGCGCTACGAAACACTACACGCTCGATCTCGTTGAAGAATTCGCGAGCGATTTCATTTACCCGATGATCCGCGCCAACGCGATCTACGAGGGTCAATATTACCTCGGCACTTCCATCGCGCGTCCGCTCATCGCCAAGGCCCAAGTCGATATCGCGAAGAAAGAAAAAGCCGACACGGTCGCGCACGGCGCCACCGGCAAGGGCAACGACCAATGCCGTTTCGAGCTCACTTACATGGCGCTCGCGCCGCAGCTCCAAATCATCGCCCCGTGGAAGATCGAGGCTTACCGCGAACTTTTCCCCGGTCGCGCCGAGATGATCGCTTACTGCGCTCAGCACAAAATCCCCGTCGAAGCTTCGCTCAAGAAGCCGTACTCGATGGATCGCAACCTGCTCCACATTTCCTACGAGGCCGGTATCTTGGAAGACCCGTGGTTTGACCCCACGACCAACGCCAACAAAGGCATGTTCAAACTTTCCGTCTCGCCGGAGGATGCGCCGAACAAGCCCGAATACGTCGAACTCGATTTCGTGAAGGGCGATTGCGTCGCCGTGAACGGCAAGAAACTGACGCCCGGCGGCGTGTTGAAGACGCTCAACAAACTCGGCGGCAAACACGGCATCGGCCGCGTCGATCTCGTCGAGAATCGTTTCGTCGGCATGAAATCGCGCGGCGTGTACGAGACGCCCGGCGGCACCATTCTCATGCAGGCGCATCGTCAGGTCGAATCGCTCACGCTCGACCGCGAAGTGCTGCACTTGCGCGACAGCTTTATCCCGAAATACGCCGAGCTCGTTTACAACGGCTTCTGGTTCGCGCCGGAGCGCGAGATGCTCCAAGCGATGGTCGACGAGAGCCAACGCTACGTCACGGGCACCGTCCGCTTGAAGCTCTATAAGGGCAACATCATCACCTGCGGTCGTAAGTCGAAATACTCGCTCTACGACGACAAGATCGCGTCGATGGAAGGTGTGAAGAGCTGGTACAACCAGAGCGACGCCACGGGATTCATCCGCCTCAACGGTCTGCGTCTCCGCGCGCGTAATCTCGCGCAAGGCGGCCCAAAGGTCTGAGGATTTGAGCGCCGACTCGGCGGCCGAATCGCGGTCCGAGTCGGAGCCTAAAAAAGGCGCGGTGGTAAAATCCACCGCGCCTTTTTTGCGCGTTTACGACGCGGCTGAGGTGGGCTCAGAACAACACGTTGGCGGCGGCACCGACGGCGGTGATGGGGCCGCTGTCGCCGAGGCCGTCGATGGCGCGATCCGCTTTCTTGAGCGTGCTTTGGGCGCTCAGATAAAGGCTGTCGTCGGTGAGGAGCTTGCCGAGGGTGCCTTCGCCTTTGGCGATTTTATCGGAGATGTCGCGGAGGTTGCGCGTGACGACTTTGAGGTCGTTCCCGGCGGTCTCGTCGAAGATGAGCGCGCCGAGGGTGCCTTTGCCGGATTTGACTTGGTTCACCAGGGTCTGCGCTTCGGCGACGAAGGATTTCGCGTCGGTGGCGGCGCCTTTGATTTCGCTCACGGTGGCGACGAGTTCGTCGTGGAGTTTAGAATCGTTGAGGAGTTTGCCGAGAGTGCCTTCGCCTTTGTTGATTTTTTCGGTGGCGGAGGCGAGGTTGGCCATCGTGGTGTCGATTTTCGCGGAGTTGTCGGTCACGAGGCGGTCGAGCTTTTGAAAGAGGCCGGGATTTTTGCCGTCGCCGCTGACGTTCGTGGTGATGGAACCGAGCGCGCCTTCGAGTTTTTGGCCGAGGTTGCCGAGTTCGGTCATGATGGCGTTGATGTCGGGGGTGATTTTGGTGCGGAGCTCGGCGCCGTCGGTGAGGACCGGCGCGCCGGGGGTTCCGAGGTCAAGGCCGATGTAGTTGGTGCCGATGAGGCCGGCCATGACGATGGTGGCGGTGGCATCGGAGGCGATTTTGACGCCGGGATCGATCCGGAGGACGGCTTCGGCGCGGCGGCCGGCGAGGCGGGTGCGCTCGACGGAGCCGATTTTGACGCCTGCCATGCGGACTTCGTCGCCTTGTTTGAGTTCTTTGAGGTTATCAAAGCCGGCGACGAGGCTGTAGCCGGTTTGTTTAAAAAGTTTGCCGTCACTGAGCGTCTCCCAAGTCACCCAGGTAAGGGCGAGACCGAGGAGGAAGAAAAGACCGACGCGGGCGGTTTGTTGGGCGGTGTTCATGGTGGTGGGTCCGTTGCGTTTAAACAGGAAAGGGCGGATCAGGTTTCGAGAGTTTTGAAACGGGGATTTTTCAGGTCGATGCGCGGATGGAAAAAATCCGCGATGCGGGGGTCGGCGGGCTGGCGCAAGCTCGCGGGCGGGCCGAGGAAAACGAGTTCACCGCCCATGAGAATGCCGACGCGGTCGGCGATACCGAGGGCGAGCTCGCGGTCGTGGGAGACGACAATGGTGGTGACGTGATATTCGTCTTTGAGTGTGGCGATGATCTCGCTGATCGTGGCGCTCATGACGGGGTCGAGTTCGCTGGTGGGCTCATCGTAGAGCATGAGTTGCGGCTCCATGACGAGGGCGCGGGCGATGGCGACGCGTTTGCGCATGCCGCCGGAGAGTTCGGAAGGGAATTTTCGCGCAGAGTTTTCCAGGGAGAGAATCTGGAGCGCGCGCATGACTTTGTCGCGGATGGTGGCTTCGTCGCCGAAGCGGTGTTCGCGCGGATAAAGGGCGAGGTTGTCGTAAACGCTGAGCGAGTTGAAGAGCGCGCCGGCTTGGAAGACGAGGGCGATGCGGATGCGCTCGAGGGTGTGTTCGGCGGAGGCGTCCTGGCCGTTGATGAGCACGCGGCCGGCGGTGGCGGCTTCAAGGCCGACGATGTGTTTGAGGAGCACGCTTTTGCCGGAGCCGCTGGGGCCCATGAGGACAAAAATCTCCCCGGGCTCGACGGTAAACGAGACGTTTTTTAACGCCTGGAATGTGCCGAAATTCTTCGTGAGACCGTCGATGGTGACGCCGACGGCCGGGCTCTCGACGGCGGTGATGGGATTGCGGTGGATCGGAGGATTCATGGCGGGCGTCACATGAGGGCTTTCGTGACGAAGTAATCGAGCACAAGAATGGAGATGAGGGAGACGACGACGGCCTTGGTGACCGAGGCGCCGATCTCGCGCGGGCCGCCCCGAGTGTTGAGGCCGATGCTGCAGCAGATGAGCACGACGACGAAGCCGAAGATCTCGGCCTTCATGAGGCCGGTGCCCACGTCTTTGAATTTCATGTAGCGACGCAGCGCGGAAAAATAAGCCTCGGGCTCGATGGCGATGGATTCGACGTATTTGCACACGACGGCGCCGCCGAACCAGCCGATGAGATTGCCGATGATCGCGAGCACCGGCATCATCACGAGCACCGCCGCGAGACGTGGGAGCACGAGGATACGCGCCGGGGGTATGTTCATCGTCACGAGGGCGTCGACTTCTTGGTAAACTTTCATCGACGCGAGCTCCGCGGTGATCGCGGAGCCGACGCGACCGGCCACGAGGATGGCGACGATGACTGGGCCGAGTTCACGAGCGAACGAGAGGCCGACGAGCGAGCCGATGAACTGTTTCGCCCCGAAATTTTCCATCGAGTAGCCCGACTGGAGCGCGAGCACGCTGCCCATGAAAAAGCACAGAATGGCCACAATCGGGAGCGTCGTGTAACCGATAAGGTAGCACTGATCGATGAAGCGCGCGCGTTGGCGCGGGAGGGTGCCGACGAAGCGGGCGGATTGAAACAGCAGTTGCACGGCGCTGCCGAAGCCTTCGAGGAAGTGAGTGAGTTGTTTCATATCAGCGAGCCGTGGCCGGGTTGTCCTCGGTCGAGCGGTGGGAGAAATCTAACCAGAAAAAGCGCCAAGCGCGAGTGCCGGGCGTACGCTTCAGGCCGACGAGGCCGTTGCCCAGTGCGATGTGTTGTTGGCGGGAGTCGGTTTGCACGCTCAAGAGCGGGCCGAGGTGAAACGCGCTCCGGCTGCGGGCATCATCGCGGGTCCACGTGATCGCGTCCCAAAAAAGTGAGGCGCGGATGTCTCCGGGCGCGCGTTGGTCGTAACGATAGAGGGCGAACAGCGGGGTCCAATTTTGGCGCACGGTTTCGTTATTGGGAAAGAGCGCTTCAAAAGGACTGGGAAATTGATACTGGCGGCGGCCGGCGCCGTTGTCCCATGCGCTCAGCAGCGGCCAGATGTGGACTTTCTCGGCGGGCGCGGCGGCCGAGTGGCGCAGGCTGCGTTGC
>Ga0222712_10007629_pt1 | contig 10407 bp, 7 predicted proteins | sample C33_657DmetaG_FD_165043 | JGI IMG/M metagenome (GOLD analysis project Ga0222712, IMG submission 165043) | Estuarine water microbial communities from San Francisco Bay, California, United States - C33_657D | ecosystem: Environmental > Aquatic > Marine > Unclassified | place: USA: California...
GCATTCAATGCCAGATCAAATTGAGGCTTGGTAATCAGGGCATTGTCTACGGTCAGGCCATCCCTTCTTACCTCTGTGAGAAACTCAGCATCTTTTTTACAGCCCGCGAGTAAACTTATCGCAAGGATAAAAGCTGATATTTTTTTGATTAAGGTTTGCATGGTCATGTATTTAGATTCTTTTAGAAATTAATGTTTGTTCCGAGGTTGAATGTTCTGAACAAAGGATTCGAAACGCCGAGTGCGCCGGCATTTTCAGGATCCAGTCCCAGCCAGTTGCTGAAAACCAATGGATTCTTTGCGGACAAATAAATCCTCAAACCACTCATTTTAAGTTTTTCCAATTGCCTGCTGTTCAGTGAATATTGCAAGCTGATGTCTTGAAGCCTCACGAAGGTTCTCTCATGGGGATAGCTGTAACCAAAAGGATTTGAATAGTTGGGTCTTGTGAAAGTATTGCTGGGTGTTTCAGCAGACCAGTACTGTTCATTGAGCCAGTTCTGTTGCTGGTTGTTACCAAATGCAGTCAGGTTATAGGATGAGTTGGGACTCATGTAATAGTTGCCAGAACCACCACCAACGATGGCATTGAAGTTGAAATACAATTGCCAGTTTTGGTAGCTAATGGTATTGGCAAGGCTCCAGCTGAAACGGGGCTGAACATAACCGATGATTTCCCTGTCGAGAGAATTGATTTTTCCATCAGGTTTTCCATCTCCCCTTACTGTACCATTGATATCACGGATTTTCAGATCACCTGCCTTTGCACCAAACTTGGTGATGTAATCAACATCCGCAGTTTGAACGATGCCATCCACCACATAATCATAAATAGCACCAATCGGCTTTCCGATGAACCACCTGTTACCAAGGTTGTCATCTTCTTTTCCATCTCCATCAGCATCCACACCGGTCAAGGCCACCACTTTGTTGCGGTTCATCCAGTAGTTCAAGGTTGTCTCCCAACGAATGCCTTTAGGGTTTTTGGGAGCAAGGATAACACCCGTCAAAGAGACCTCTGCGCCCATGTTGTCAACCTGTCCGATATTGGTTCTTACTGAGCTGAAACCAGTGAGGTTGGGCAATGAACGGGTTAGCAACTGATCAGTGGTTTTGCTTTGGTAGATGTTCAAATCTCCAGAGATCCTGTTATCAAAAATGGCAAAATTAAGACCACCGTTGAGTGTTGTTGTCTTTTCCCAGGAAAGCTGCTGGTTGGCAAGGCTGCTTTGGTAAATGAAGAGTGAACTGGTAGAACCAAACACTGTTGTTCCAGAAGCAATATTGGCAAGGGTTTCATAAGAATCAATCCCCTGGTTTCCATTCTGGCCATAGGCCAATCTCAACTTGAGGTAATTGACTTTGGGCAAGGCCTGCTTGAAGAAATTCTCTTCGCTGATGGCATAGGCCAAAGCACCACCATAGAAGTTGGCAAATTTGTTACCTTCTGCAAAGGCAGAAAATCCATCACGCCTGAAATTCATGGTCAGGTAATACTTGTTCAAATAGTTGTAGTTCATCCTTCCCAAGTAGGCGAGGTTGGAACGGTCACTGAAATAAGATGTGGTGCGCTGGTTGGCAGGATTACCCAAATGCAGCCCATAATATCCCAACGCAGTTGTACCAGCAAGAGAGAAGTCACTGGCAGAAGTTCCAACCCTAGAGCTGGAAGAATAATCCCTTTGGTAACCAGCCAAGGCATCAATCGAATGATTGCCCATCATTTTCTTATAGGTCAGGAGATTTTGAATCTCCCATGAGTTGGTGAGTACATTGGCCATGCTGCCATAGGTGCTGGAAAGGTATTTTCCAGGATTGGCAATGTCTGCAGGATTATCACCATTGATAAAATATTTTTCATGCCTGAAACTGCCAGAAACTGTTTCCTGCTTGTACTTGTTGATGTTGATCCTGTAGTTCAGTCCTTTTACTTTGGGGATATCCGCACTCAGGTAACTGATGATTCTTGTACTGGTGTACTTCTCAAGATTGTCATCATACAAGCCAGGCGAAGTGGCATTCCCCCAATAAGGGTTGATGAGGTTGGCAGGAGTTGGGTTCTTGTCCAAGATCCCCGCTGCCTCATCTTTCCATTTGTAGGAATATGGAGTACCAATGGTTGCCTGGCCCATATCGGGTGGTGTACCAGAATAATCCCTGGCAGAATAATACATGCTCAGCCCATAATCAAGCCACTTGTTGATTTTGGCATCCATTTTTGCAGTAACGGTATACTTCTTGAAATTATCATTGTCCAATACACCATTTTGCTTGAGGTATCCTGCAGAAACATAATAGTTGACCATATCAGTACGTCCGGAAACACTGAGGTTCAGGTCGTTCAGTGGAGCATACTGGGTGATTTCTTTCAACCAATCCATCTCTTGCCCATTTTGATAAGCAACCAACTCTTTTGCATCCAGCACTTTTTCAATTGATAAATCTGCCTGACCAGCAAGACGCCTGTTTTCTGTTCTCCACTTGATGAAATCAGCACCCTTCCTCATGTCGGGCCTTTTGGTCCAACTTTGGGTACCATAGTTGTTGTTGACTGAAATAGCAGGTTTTCCTGTTTTACCACGCTTGGTGGAAATCATGATCACACCATTGGCAGCCCTTGATCCGTAGATGGCCGCAGCACTGGCATCCATGAGGATGTCAAATGATGCGATATCCTGGGTATTGATCTCATTCAAACTTCCGTCAAAAATCACCCCATCAAGCACAATCAATGGAGCATTGGATGCAGCCAATGAACGTTGGCCACGAACCAACACACTTGGTGCACCACCAGCAATACCAACGGCACCAATGTTCACACCCGGAGTACCTTGTATGGCCTGAAGCGGACTGATATTGGTCATGTTGGCAATAGGCGTTCCCTCAATATTGACTTTTCTCACAGCTCCAGTCAAGTCCTTTTTCTTTTGTGTACCATAACCGATGACAACAACTTCATTCAGACTGGCAGATTCTGCCTTGAGTGAAACAGTAAGGTTTGACTGGCCTTTTACAGATACAATTTTTGTTTCAAAATTGGTGAAACTAAAGACCAGTGAAGCATTCTCAGCTGCCTGCAGAGAGAAGTCTCCCCGCTCGTCTGTTAGCGTTCCCTTGTTGCTGCCTGAGATGGTTACACTCACGCCGGCAATCGGTTTTCCTGCAACATCGCTGACATTTCCTTTCACCATTTTGGCTTGCGCTAGAATTGATGAAGAAAAAATGAACATCAGGATGGAAAAAAGAAACAAGCAACGAAGAACCGCGCTGTTGTCCCAGACTTGGCTTTTGGGATGAAAATTTTTAAGCATGTTGATTTTTTTTCGTTAGTATTTGGCATGGAAGGTTCCCTGAGGAAAATTTCCAACTCAAATTAACACCGAATAACAGGGAGTTCAGGCTGAAACAATAGCGAATTAGTATACTTTTTTGGCTTTAAATTTTTTGCATTGCCGGTGCAGCTTTTTAGAAAAATACCTCTATTTTCAATTGCCAATAAATTGCTTGCACATGAAGCCCCTTTTCTTGAAAATTGAATCCTCCAATGTGTATACCATCAGGGAGCAATTGGTTTCACATGTGTACAGCAGATATTACTATCATCCGCAGATTGAGATTGTCTATTTTGAGAAATCAGATGGCATGTGCATCATTGGAGACAAGGTACACATCATCAAAGAGGGAGATATTTTCATGCTGGGAGGGAACCTGCCGCACCTGTTCCGAAACGATGAAAAATATGCAGATAAAAAACTAAAGGTCAGGATCATTGCACTGCATTTTTTACCCGATTTTGGAGGCAAGGATTTTTTGGATCTTCCAGACCTGAGAAATCTGAAACTGCTGTTGAAAAAAGCAGAAAGGGGCATTTCTGTTGAAGGAAAAACAAGAACTGAAGTGGGCAAGATCATGCGGCAGATGTTGACAGAAAAAGGCCCTGGAAAGATGATCCTGCTGCTGCAGGCCCTGACCCTGATCAGCAACTCAAGGGACACGAAAATGATACTCCCTATTGGGTTTCAGCCACAGATCAATGAGCAGAACGAAGACAGGATCAATGATGTGTATTCCTATACCATGGAAAATTTCAACCAAAAAATCCATACCAAACAAATAGCCTCCATTGCACACCTGAGTGAACATTCATTTTGCCGGTATTTCAAATCAAAGACAGGAAAAACCTATACCAATTTTCTACATGAAATCAGGATCAAACATGCCTGCAAACTGCTCATTGAATCAAAGCTCAGCATTTCGCAAATCATCAATGAATGTGGCTTTGTGAATTACGCCAATTTTTTCAGGTACTTTAAAATGCTGACAGGCAAAACACCTGCAGAATACCAGAAGCTCAACAACGATTTGATTACTGAAAAATAACAGGATTCATTTCGGTGTCGATCACCTCGCCAATGACAGCACCAGGACACCATGCATCCCAATCAGCCTGCTGGTTCTTGTTTTCGGGTGCTTTGAGCTTCATGTCCTTGTCCATATAAATCATGGTCATCACCTTTCGCATTGTATTCGTGGTATTGGGACCAGCACGGTGGTACAACCATCCCGTATGAAAACTCACTTCGCCCAATCCAAAGGCTTCTACAATATGGCTGAAGCCTGTATTTCTGAGTATATTATCGAGGTATGCCTGACTTTCATCACCAATCTCCTTGTCCCTTCCTTCAGTAATTTCATAGCTTTTTGCACTGAATTCAAGGGGCCCCAATTCCAGTGGCGTTTCCTGCAAGGGAATCCAGGCTGTAACCGTCCGATCATTGGACAAAGGCCAATAATACTGGTCTGCATGCCAGGGCGTATGTCCTCCACCCGGCTCTTTGTAGAGGGCCTGATCATGGTAAATCCTCACTCCTTCAACCTCCAACAAATCAGCTGCGATCTTGGCAAGGCGCTTGCTGAAAACAATCTGTTTTACAGCAGCAGAATTTCTCCAGATGTTCATGATCTGCAAAAATGCTTTACCATAGGTATCCCTGTCTTCCATGGCAAGGTGTTGGGTATTCAACCGGTTCACTTCAGCCGTAATGATCTCATCAATGGCCTGAAGCGCCTCCTTTGACAATACTCCTGGAATTTTGACAAATCCATTTTCCCGGAAATAGGCAACCTGCTCCTGTGTAAGGTCAAAGGGCGCATCCAACTCTTGTGCAACGATATCAGGTATTGTGTTCATGGTGAATTCGATTCTCGTTTAAAGTTAACTAAACTATAGTGAAAACTCTGTCAGTTTGTGCAGCATGGGAGACAATCCATGTCCCATGACATCAGGGCGCTGGATGAATCCTTTTTTAAATGCGATGGGTTGCTCCAGGATATCATTTGTTGCCAGATAAGAGAACTCCGTTCTGTCGACCTGTTCAAATGCAAGGGCAAGGTGCGCATTGATTTCAAACATTGAATTGCCAAGATAAACTGGGATGTTGGCTGATTTTGCCAGGGCAATCGAGGCCAGTGCATAGTCAATATCCTTCCCTGTTCTGAGCCCCTGAAGCCCTCCAACTTCTACTAATTTTCTCAGGTCGTCGATGTTGTTGACATAATCATGTCCGATGATGGGAATGGGACTTCTTTTTGTCAACTCTGCAAATCCCTTCACATCGTCACGACGCAGCGGATCTTCCAGGTATTCAAGGGCAATGCCGTTGCTGAGATAGGTTTCGATCCTCTTTAAAGCGGTTTGCCAGTCCCATACCTCATTGGCGTCTGCAGTAAGCCTTATCTCAGTGCCTGCATAGGATTGTATCAATTTCAATCTTCTCAAGTCGCGCTCTACATCATCCGCTCCCAGCTTGACTTTGATGATACCAAAACCATCGGTCAAAAACTTTTCCGTCAGGTCCAATACGTCTTTGTCAGAGAGTGGGAAATCAAGAATGCTGCCATAGGCAAGTGCCTCTTGCTTGGTTGTATTGGGGTTCAGCAACGCGTACAACGGTACATTTCTTTCCTGGGCCATCAGGTCCCAGAGGGCAAGTCGAACAGCAGCATCAAGATGGTTGAATCCTGATGTATAAGAAGTTCTCTCTTCTTCAAGGTCGAAGGCATTTCTGTTGTACAGTTTTTTCCACCAGGTATTCCTGAAATCGGCTTCGATAACAGCTACATCCGGAAGTTCCCTCACATACCAGGCGCTGTGCTTGAACTTCCCTTTCCAGGCAGATTCTGAATAACCCCAGCCCACATGCCCTTCGCTTGACTTGAGGGCAATGGCCACAACATTGATGACCTCATAACTGCAGTTGTTATCCCCTACAACCCTGCCCAGCGGAAGGGTTAATTTATGCACTTCAAAATCATCAATCAATAACATCGAATCTATTTAAGGATTAATTTATTGTTGGTATTCACCATCTGCAAAATGGTGAATCAATTCCATGGCTGACCATTTCTTTGTTGTATCAACACCTGGCAATGACCGCTGGAAATTGGCCATCATCTGGTTCCAAACCTTTATCTTTTTGTCCGACCCAAGATAGAGTGAATCGACCCTGGAGAGGTCTGCATCTGCAGGGACCGTGACCATCATGAAGAGGCGGTTGTCATAACGATAAATCTTGACCTCATGAATGCCAGCAGCCAGATTGGCCTTTTTCAGTTCTGGCCAAACGCCGGCTTTTGAGTGCATGGAATCATAGACCTTGATCAAGGCGGAATCATTCACCAGATCGGTAGTGTATAACATGGTCTTATACGCCACAGGAGGCTTGTTGTCTGCACCACAAGAAATGCAAAAGCAACAATATGCGAGCACCATGCAAACGTTGACGTTTAGAAAGAAATTCGGGTAATTATTTTTCAATGAAAGGGGTTAAAATGTATTGTAATTGCAAATAAAAGACAATTAATGAATCAGAAACTGAAGGCAGTGGCAATTCATTGTATTTTTTTGTCAATTCAATTCAAGGCATAATTCCCATTCATTATGACAGATGCTTCAAGGCCTCATCCCTCAGTGCTGCGCTTTCCAAAAACCGGATGGACTCCTCCAACTCTGAAAGCTTTGAAGCCCCTAAAACCAACTTGTTGATGCAGGGAGAATTGACAACATATTGAAGTGCGAGTCCGGTCAATGAAAAGCCTGATGCATCGGAGTATTTTTTCAATGCAATGGCTTGTTGAAGATCGAATGCAGGAATCCATTCGGGTTCGGTCCTAAGATACTGATCCAATTTGTTGCCCAGCAGTCCCATGTACAAAGGACTGGCCTGCCATACCTGAATGCCTGCCTCTGCCAGTTGAACAAACTCAGCAGCACGTGCAGACTGGTTGACGATATTGTAGCGGTTGAATCCCATGAAATGAGTGAACCCATTGTCTGCAACAAATGGCGCAAATGATGCTCCATAATTCCCGCCAATACCAATGTTTTTCACCAGGCCATCCCTTTTAAGGATTTGCATGGCTTCAACTGCATAGGGAATCTCTGCGGCTGTCATGCCAGGAGGATCATGCAAAAAAAGCAGGTCAAGTTGATCCCGCCCAAACAATTGAAGGCTTTCGTGTGCAGACTTGAAAATACCCGCAGGACTGAAATCATAGCTGACACTATCTGGATGATCAGCCTTCAATTTTCCTGCCTTTGTGCTGACAAAAGGTTGTGGCCCTTTCCATTCCCGGAGGGCCCTTGCAAGGATGCGTTCTGCATCAGCATAGGCAGGTGCCGCATCAAAATGGGTAATGCCCTGTTCAAGGGCATAGAGAATGGTTTTGACAGATTCATCCTCATCAACCTTACCCCAAAGGCCCGCCAGTCCTGCAGTGCCCAATACCAATCGATCCTTGTCAACGTTCAATACAGCAGACATATTATTTATTTTCTCCAAAGTCAATTTCGATGTTTGGATATTTTTTCTGAAATGCCATTACCCCATTTGCGGTGATACCCGACTGCCAGCAAAAGATTTTTTTCAATGTTGCGGATGGTGATATATTCAACAAACCTGCATCATCTATTTTGGTTCCCACAATGTTCAGGTATTCCAATTTCTTGAACTGTCCGATTGAGGATATTGATGCATTGGTGATACCAGTATTCTTGAGGTTCAACCTTGTGGTGTTTGTGCAGGATTTCAATGCTTCGAATCCTGCATCAGTGATCTTGGTGTCTGCCAATATCAGCCACATCACCTGTGGAGATATTTTCTGCAACAGTGGAGCATCCTTGTCTCCAAAGGAAGGAACATTCACCATGTTCAGCTCCAGGAAATGGGTGCCAGTGGCTAGGGGAACAACAGCAACATTGATTTTCTTAAGGGCTGCGATGTTAGCTGCATCAGCAGGAGCAATGGTATCGAGTGCAGCAGGTTCTGATGACGGCTTCTCAGCATTGGATAAGAATTTCCTGATGGTATCATTTGAGCCGACGGCATTGATGGGTTGTGAACTTGAAACACCATGCAAGACCCACCAAGACAGAAGGTCAAGTTCTGGCTGGGTCAACTGTGATTTTCCTTTGGGCGGCATGTGCTTTTCATCCCCTTTGTCCAGTAAAATACGGCGGATGAATTCGCTGTGGTCAAGGTCGCCTGCAACAATGACCTTCCCGTTTTTGCCACCTTTCATCAACGCTTCAAGGGTATGCAGTTGAAAATCGCCTTTCTTCTTTTTTTCGTTGTGACACTGCATGCATTTTTGTGCCAGCACCGGTTCAACGATTCCGTCATAAACACTGACCGTTGAGGCAGCAGTCGGCTTTGCCATTTTTTGTTTTCCAACAACAACACCAGTTTCAGTATCTGTTGCAGCAGAAAAAAGATAGCCCTCACCATGTGTCATTTCGCCACCGAAATGTCCGGCCAGCAAAAGGGCCAGCATCATCAGGTGAAATCCGGCATGATAGTAAGGTGTAGGGTATTCCTCTTTTTTATATTTTTTGTAGGCCAATAATCCAATGGAAACTACACACATTGCAATGGCCGTATACCTGTGCCAATCCAGCAAATTCTCCTCATAACCGCCAGACAAGGACAGCATCCAACCGAAAAACGCAGCCAAAAGGGAAGACAAAATTCCTGCAACCAGTACAAAATCAATCAGCCTTGATTTTTCGGCATTGGACTTGAACAAATACTGGATAACATAGGCAATAACCAAAAAGCCGATGGGCAGGTGAACAAAAACGGGGTGCAAGTGCCCTAAGAAATTGATGATCATGCAATCAGGTTATGGATTACATTTCCTGAAACATCTGTCAGGCGGTACCTTCTGCCCTGGCTCTTGTAAATGAATTGCTCGTGGTCAATGCCCAGCAGGTGCATCATGGTGGCTTGGAAATCGTGCACATGCACCTTGTCCTTCACCACATTGTGGGCAAAATCATCTGACTCACCATAGACCATGCCCGACTTGATGCCGCCACCGGCCATCCAGATGCTGTAACAACCGGGATGATGGTCTCTTCCAAATCCTTCCGGCGTAAGTTTTCCTTGAGAGAAACTTGTTCTTCCAAACTCTCCGCCCCAGATCACCAATGTATCATCGAGCAGGCCCCTTTGCTTCAAATCCTTGACCAGTGCGGCCGATGGCTGATCGGTAAGCGATGTGGCCTTTTTGATTCCAGAAGCAATTGAACCATGGTGATCCCAACCAAGATGATAAAGCTGTACAAATCGAACATCTTTTTCTGCCAGCCTCCTGGCCATGATGCAATTGTGTGCAAAGGTCCCCGGTGTCATGACATCCGGACCATACATGTCCAGAATATGTTGTGGCTCATCAGAAAGATCTGTGATGGATGGAATGGCCATCTGCATCTTGTAAGCCATTTCTGACTGGTTGATCTGGCTTTCAATTTCCGAATCATGCCAAACCTCGTTTTGAATATTGTTGAAGCCCTTGATAAAATCAAGTGCCCTTCTCCTGTCCATGCGATCAATGCCATCTGGATTATTCAGAAAAGGAACCGGCTCATTCCCTGTCATGAACTGCACACCTTGGTGATGGGAAGGAAGGAAGCCACTGCTCCAGGCAGCGCTGCTGATGGGTTGATCGCCTCCGCCTTTGGAAACCATGACGATGAAAGATGGAAGATTGTCATTCATGCTCCCAAGGCCATAACTGAGCCAGGATCCAATACATGGCCTGCCACTCAATTGATTGCCCGTTTGCGTGAAAATCACTGCGGGCTCATGGTTGATCTGCTCGGTGAACATGGACCTCACCACGCAAATATCATCTGCGATTTCAGCAATATGGGGAACGTGTTCACTGAAATATCCACCAGCAGCACCATGTTGTTTGAAACTGGCTGCAGGCATGGCCAGCGGAAAAGAATACTGGTTGCTGACCATCCCGGATATCCTGTTCTTGCCAATCACAGAGGCAGGAATTTCCTGACCATGCATGCTGTACAGCATGGGCTTGTAATCAAACAATTCCATTTGGGATGGAC
>Ga0222712_10007630_pt1 | contig 10405 bp, 12 predicted proteins | sample C33_657DmetaG_FD_165043 | JGI IMG/M metagenome (GOLD analysis project Ga0222712, IMG submission 165043) | Estuarine water microbial communities from San Francisco Bay, California, United States - C33_657D | ecosystem: Environmental > Aquatic > Marine > Unclassified | place: USA: California...
CCTTGTTATAGACACCAGGAGCACCAGCAAGTTGGAAGAAGTCAAGAACTTCCGACTTGTATGCAGTAGGAATCCAAGTCATCTCGGTGTTACGAACCAGAGCACCAGCAGTCAGAGTTACACCCTTGGCAAGTGCAGGGAACTGATAGTAAAGGCGATCTAGAGTAACTGCATTTGCAGTGTTCTCTGCTTTATCCAGTTTAAACAAAGAAGAGCTGGAGCCAAAAGGTTGACTGGAGAAGTTACCAGAACGCAGACGAGTGCGGAGCAGGTCTTTACCAGTAAACGAAGTATCAAGGTTCAATCGGAGATCGTAGTTGAATGCAGTATTACCAACATTCGTACTTGTCTCTGTTCCAGGGGTCCAAGCATTATCTACACCACCAAGAACGAAGTTTGCTTCGCCTTTCAGTTTGGTAGTGGTAGAGAATTGAGTTGCTTCAAGAGCACCCACTTTGGTTTCCAGACTTGCAACCTTACCTTGAATAACGGTGAGTTCATCACGGAACTCATTAGCAAGACGCTTGAGTTCATCAGTGTTTTCAGTCACGCGGTCAAGGCAAGCATTCAGAAGTGCTGCTGCCTCATAGCGAGTCATTGCACGACCACCTGCAAAGGTGCCGTTAGGATAACCAGCAACGCAACCATAACGTTCTACAAGGTTGCTGAGTGCCTGATATGCCCAATCAGTGGGTTGCACATCAGAAAGTTGTGAGACGCTTGTGACCTGCTCAACAGAATATTGGTTGACTGCTGCCATATTAAGATCTGCAGCATTTGCAGCAACAGGAGCAACCATTCCCAGAGCAACAGGTGCAAGCATCAGTTGTTTGAGTTTCATAAGTTTTTGTTTTCTTCTATAGAATATAAAAAAAACCTTAAAAGTCTTAAGGTTTAAGTATCATATAATAACTTTTAAGGTTTTGTCAAGAAATCATTCAGATGGTTCTGGAGAAGTAATTCTACCAAGATATGGATCATAATTCATTAAATCTTCAATTTTTAAATTAGACCCATTCTGCTGCCAGAACTGAAGCAATCCATCGTGACTAGAACGATGAAAAACATCAATATGTTCAGGATGAATAGAAGAACCTAAAGCAATTTTATACAATAAAATTGGAATAGAAAAAGTGTTTCCCGAATTATAAATTAAATCATCAGCAACAGCTCGTGGCTTTACTCCATTGTCAAGTTTATACTTATCGCCCCTAATATGATGCTTAATCAATTTTTCTGCATGATGTCTAGTAATAATGTAACAAGCAGTGGAAAAATCATTTACAAATCTTTTATGCAATTGTACATGAAGATTCCCAGTACAAATAATTGCTAACTGAATAACGTCCCAATCATATGGAACTAAAGAATAAAATTGACCCCAAGTAAAATCCCAATTTTTTACAATTTGAAGATCAACATCATCTTCCATAATAATTGCATAAGCAGAATCGGAAGTATCATACCAATGTTTAATTGCTTTTAAATGTGATGTAACACATCCAATTTCTCCAGATGTCATCATATCTGGATATTTTCCTTTTATAATATCACTTAAATCATCATCTCTACCATCATAAGCAGAAATTCTAGTATAGTTTTCAATTTCCCAATATTTAAATTGATCTTCCATATATTCTTTTCTGTCAGGTTGCCCATCAAGATTTAAGTAATATATTGGACCAATATTTTTAAGTTTATATGCAGACTTATTTTTATCCATTTTGGCGAGATTTTTTTAATAAAGAAGCAGTTTGTAAAAATGAACTATCAGATGTTTTTATAATATCAGATTTTGAAAGAATATACAAATCGATCATTGCCTGTTTAACACTTTCATCTGTTCTCTCAACATTAAATGGATATTCAACTCCAGTATCATCAACAATTACTGATCTCCAATCACCTTCTTCCGTCAATTTTTCTACGTATTTAGTTTTAGGATATATAAAAACATTTTCCAGTTGATTAAATTTATTTTCTAATTCTTGATCATCCGAACAAACAAAATATTTTTTATCTTCATTATTGGATATTTCAATATAAAGTTTTTCAAAATTTGGTTTATGCGGATTATAAAAATCAGTGTTTCTCAAATGAACGCCATAAAAATTATCATTTAAATTGTTAACTTTAATGAATTTATCTGCAGAGGAAATAATTTGATTACAAAATTTAAGTTGATTTATTACTTCATATAGTTCACTGCCATGTGCATAATGTGGTATAGAATCATTATTATAAACAAGTTTATCAAATTTTGATGTTTTTAAAAAATCTACAAGAGATAAAAATCCAGAAAATATATTTGGATTATGAACCTGTACAGGAAGATTTAAAAAATTATTATGCATAATGAATTCATATTCATTATAATTGTCAGAAAAATATGAAAGATTATCTTCTATTACTTTTACATCATAATCAAATATATCATAAAATAAAGTTCTACACCAATTTGTTGAAGGCCATAAAACTATTGGTTCAAAATTTCCAATTTTAGAAATTAATATTCCGACAATTAATGCATTAAATCTGTTACCAAATCCACCATCACAATGGATATAAAGTTTTTTATTCATAATCATGTTTCCATTCATCATAATTATTTTCATTCAAATATTGATCCAATTCCAAATCTTTAAATGATAAATTTTGAACCGACATTATTCTTTTTTCAAAATTAATAATAGGATTATCTTTTGTCGATCCATTGCTTTTAAAATGAACCGAATATGTATCATCAATAATTTCAGAATCTGCACATACTTTTAATTCATTTAAATAACCTATTTTTAAATTATCTAAATTCTTTTCAAGTGTTAAATTTAACGCTGGTGTTTCATGGGGGAATAGTGTACCATTTTCAACAAATTCTTGCATTTGACCAATCCATCTTTGGACGAATTTTTTACACTTTGGTATATTATTAAAAATTACAAAACTTGCAATTTCCTTAATAAAAATACCATCAGACCGTGTATGCCCACCAGTTTTCATTGTTGTAACTTGAATATCATATTCCAAATCAATAATTGATTCCAAATCCTTTAGTATACAAACATCACTATCAATCATTATAATAGGGTGATTAAAATTACTTTCACTTAAAAGTTTATCAAATATTTTTGTCTTCATTTGTGTTGCTTTAACCCATCCTATGGAATGAACTCCAGCATATTCATCAATACAATCAGTATCTAGAATAGAAACTTTATTTTTATTTTTTATAACCTCTTGATATTTACCAAGACCACTATCTGCAATATAAATTTTATCAAGATTTTTACAATTTTCTATTGCAGAACTTGTAAAAATATCTAGAAAAGGATAGTAAGACTTATTTGCAGTTGTAAAAATACTATAGTTCATTTCATCAATTTCCAAATAAATCTATCATCAAGATGATCACGTTGCCCATAAAATCTATCTTTTTCTTGTTGCATATAAGGAGGATATACAATATCGGAAAAATAATGAGAAGTATTTCCATGGCATTGTCCAATTGCACCACCAAATTCTACGTAATATTTTTTTCTTGGTGAAATAATTGAATATAAATGTTCTAAAACACTATCTTCATATGTTTGTGAATAAATTTTTCGAAAATATTCAGAAAGATTATGATGTGGGAATTCCATTTTAGTTCCAAATGGACTAAAATAATTTTCTTCAGTAAATACTTCTTTTGTTGAATAATATTTTTTCATAAAAATTTTTTATTTTACTTGAGCTACAATAATATCATCAGCAATGCATCCATCTTCAAAAGATATTTGATAGTCTGGATTAATATCTGTCATTGCTTCAATTAACAATTCTTCATCCAAATCTTCCCCCCAATTACTTCCAAGTTGTCCAAAAATTCTCCTATCATCAACCAATAAAGTATGAGTTTTAATTGGATGATCGAGTAAAGCTTCCAATTCAAAAGGAAGTGGACATTTATACTCTCCCATAACATCACCATCCCAATGGGCATCCAACCAAAATGTAGCAGGAGCATCTACTTTACTAACTATATCTTTAAAAACTTTAAAAGTATCTCCTTCTACAATTTCAACTATTCCTTTTTTAATTTCTTTTTTAAATTTATCTTTATTAAATTTAACTTTTTCTGGATCAATTTCTATAGAGTAAATTTTTTTAAATCCACATTCTAAAGCAACTTCCACTGCTTCCCCCCATAAAGTTCCAGTTTCTACAAAAATATCATTCTTATATTTTTGCAATACTTCTTTTTTTAATGTTGTAGACATAACAGTTCAAAATCCTCTTTTAATATTTTGTTCAAATGGGTAATTTGATTGTGTCAAATATTCATCCAAAACAGATTTATATTTTGAATTCTTTAATTTGCAATCTAACCAAAGAAATTCTTGTACGACATATTTATCGAGATATGGATAACGAGTTTCTATTCCATACGATCCAGCGACATATTCTTCTTTAGCCAAATATGAAACCATAGTACTTCCATAAAAAGATGCCCATGGAAAAATTGTCGAAAGATCTTCTGGAAATAATCCTCCAAAATTACTATGAAGAAACTTTTTTTCTCCATTAAATCCATAATCTGAAAAAATTTCATCAGATCCAGAACCAGAAAGATAAACTTTCTTACCCTCTTTTTTAGCATTATCACAAATCATAGATAGACCACAAGATCCATTATCATCTTGAAGTCTTCTATGAAATTCGTTGTAATCACTACTAGAAGAATAAATTCGATATTTAAATTCTTCTACATTTTTATTAATATAATCTCTATATTGCCAACGATTATCTGAAAGATATTGACCATGCGAATTAGTATTAAACATAGAAAATCTTTTATCCAAGATTTCTTGATTTTCAGATCCAACCACAGCATAAGCTTTGTATGGAACATTTTGTTTATTTAATTCACACGCAATTGCTCCACTATCATACCCACTAGACAAACCAATAAACATACTCTCTCGCAAATTTTTTGTACGTTTGCGAATAGAATTTTCAAAAGCAACAATCCAGTCAGAAAAATCTGTTTTATATTGTTTTAAATCAAAATCATAAACTGAAAATTCATCAACTAATTTTCTCGATTCAAGATCAAAAACTTGAGTAATATTTGCATCCAATTTAGTTGCAGTTCTAAATCCAAGTGATTTAACTGCAGACTCATAAGTTGCTACAGCAAGATTTTCACCGATTGAAAACCATAATGGTTTTGTGGCAAATACATCTGTAGAAATGATAAATCTATCATTCTTAAAATCAACTAGAACAATCGCAAATTCACCATCAAGTTTTTGTACAAACTTATTCCCATATTTTTTATATAATGGTATTAAGCATTCTCCATCAGAGTGATACTGTCCAAATTCATCATAGTTATAAATCTCTCCATTATAAACGCAAACGATTTGATCTTCATAATCAACAAAAGGCTGCTCGATAAAATCTCCAGTAATAGATAGGATATTATGAACAAAAGTATATCCATTAACATCAATACAGTTTGTAGAATCTGGTCCACGAAATTTCATAAAATGATTAACGTGATCAAAATCATTTATATTTTTATCAGTAAAAAGAAAACTACACATTATACTGTTCTGTTATGATTTGATAAAATTATTTGTGGCATTATTGAATTTCCCCTAATAGTATTTGCAACTCCTGGAAGAATTTTTAATTTAATACCTAACTGATGACACACAAAAGGAAAACTAACTTGATCTCTAGATGAAAACATACATATTTGTTCCCACCACATTAATCCCATTTTTTGAGTTAGTTCATTATTACGTTGAAATCTTGCAGGAAGTTCATATAATCCGTTATTTTCAGGATAACACATATCACGATAAAAAGCAAGTTGATCATCTATTAAATTTTGATAATCAAAATTTATTTTTTTAATGAATTCACCTTCAGCGTAAATACATTGCCTATGAGGATGTTCAAATACTGCTACATCAGAATCTTTAAGATATGTTTCTACAAGTTCGTTTGGATCTTGTTCAAGAATATGAGTTGAATCAATCCAAAAATAGTAATCATAATTTGGAAGAAAAGCAAATGGAATTATTTTATAAATTTTAGCATTTCTTCTATTTGCGTATACTGGATCGGATGAAAATTTAATGGCCGAATGTTGATTCCAATATTGAAGATCTGGATGTTCTATCCAATCTTTATTTTCATCTTTATCATCAATAAAAGCGTGATAATCCACATTTGAAAACTTTTTTTGAGGTAAAAGACTATTAGCACCTATAGAAGAAGTTATAACAGCAATTTTCATAATTCCATATTTCTATGTTTATCATTAAGATCTCTCATAAACTTGATCAAAGGACTTTGGCTGAATTTTTCAAGTTCATAATTATCTTTTGTTAAGCAATGACTTTCCCATCCAAATTTTCCATCAGTTCCTGGAACTTGAGAATGCGAATGTCCAATTCTTTCATCAAGACCCACCATTTCAGCAAATTGCTCATATGTTGACTCGCATTTTTGACTCTTATGCGCCAAATACATCTCATTAAAAAATGTTACTCTTAAAGCAAGAAAAGCATTTTCCGAATATTTAACAAGAGATGCAGTTTTAATGTCAGTTATGCGAATATCACGAACGTATTTAAGTCTTGATTTAAAAATTTCTGCTATTTTTTCAGCAGCAGAACTTTCCCCACCAATAATAAAAAACTTTTGCTCCTGAAACATTTTAATTGGGTTAGTTTTATTCAAATATTCAGGACTATGTAATACATGAATATTTTTATAGCGTTGAACAGAATCATAATAAAATTGAGGACTTGCAGTTGATTTACAGCAAACTGGCGTGCCAGATAACATATTTTCATTAAGTTCAGACAAAATTGAATCCAGTAATTGAAATCCCTCCGCTTTTGGAGTATCAACGGAAACAAAAACTGCATCAAATTTTTGTCCTTTAAAATCACTTATTTTATTGTTATTAAATTTAGGATCAACTATAATTTGTTCTTCTTCTTCAAAGATAGATCCTACAGCTGATCCAACAAATCCATAACCAACAATTAAAACTTTATACATTTAATTAATCTCATGTTTTTGTTTACAATATAAAAGTTCACTATTCAATTTTTTTTGATAATTATGATCGACATATGATGACGATATTTGATTTTTATGAATTCTATTAGAAACTAAAATATCTTGATAATAAATTGGATTACCATATTTTTTTCTAATATGATAATACAATTCACAATCCATCATCATAACTAAATTAGTATCAAATTGAATATTTTCAAAAACTTCTTTTCTTGCAGAAAGAACAGAAGGAGAACTAATAGTATTTACCCCATTAATTATATCATCATTCCAAGTCGGATACAAATCCCAATAAAAAGAATTTCCATCATCTTTTGTATGATTAGTCCCATTAACTAACCAATATGATTCTGGTTCAAAAGCATTATAAATTTTTTCTAATGCTTCATCATCATAAAAAAAATCATCTTGGAACATTATTTTTATAATGTCTCCAGAACAGTATTTTATTGCATTATTAGTATTCGCTGGTCCATTTCCTCGCAGATCTTCATTTTTTACATATACAATTTCAAACTTGTTTTGATATTGATGAATGACTTTTAATAATTCTTCATCGCAACTATGATCAGAAACAACAACTTCAAAATTATTAAAAGTTTGAATTTCAATTGTTCGAAAAAGATCTTCTAAAAATTCATTCCCTCTACCTTTAAAATCATAAGCAGGAATGGCAATTGATATACTCATTAATAAATTTCCCAAGAATTTGGAATAAGATCTTTAGTATCTAAGTGAGAATTTGCAGGTCCAAACCATTTAGTCTTTGGATTTGGTGAAGTTACTATTTTATTAGGATTTTTATTTAAATACGCTGCCCACCAACTAAAGGTACTGTTAGATATAATGTTATCATCACATAAAGATTGGAGACATAAATCATACCAATGATCCATATTGAGACTTTCCCAGCGTCCATCTCGTGTTACAACTTTACCATCTTCAGTTTCTGAAAACATAAATCTATCTCCAGAAAAAATTTTTTGATTTTTACACCAAGAAATATCATCAGAAAAAACCAAAACTGTATGATCTGGATATTTTTTTAAAACTTCATCAAACCATTCATTTTCTAAATTATAGTGATTTAAAGAATTTTGCAAATAGTCCCCTCTTCTTACATGAAGTGAAACTTTTTTTCCCTCAATATTAGAAATAAATTCTTTACAAGGTTCTAAAATTTCATCTTTAAAATCAAAATCTTCTTGAAGTTCTTCCCAAACATTTAAAAAATATTTTTCAGATTGAAAAAACCCATATAATGATGCATTCAATGGTGGACTATTAAATAATTTTTCATCAAATTCAAATCCACTTTCTGAAACAATTTCACAGTCAATTGGAGCACCTCTACCGTCTCTCAAATGTGTTGATCCCAAAAACCCACGAATATTCGTAGCATTTATCATTTTAAATCCCTGAAACAATTGCATTTCATCGTTTTCAGGAATTATATATTCAACGTCATTATGTGCGGCAATTCCTTTTATTGCCGCATATTGAAACATTTGATTTGCAAGATATCCAAGTCTACCTAAATGATTAAATGCTAGCATTGATTTGATCCTTAATCCAATTATAAGTTTTGCGAATACCTTCTTCAAGAGTTTGAGAATAATCCCACCCTAGTTTTTCTCGGATAAGATCATTATTAGAGTTACGACCGCGAACTCCAAGTGGTGCGTCAAGTTTATATTTTTTCTTAACTACTTTTCCTGAAACTTTTGCAGCAGTATCTACAAGTTGATTGATGGTTACCATTTCTTCAGAACCAATATTTACAGGTCCAATAAAATTAGAATCCATCATTCTTCTTGTTGCTTCAATACATTCATCAATGTAAAGGAATGAACGAGTTTGCTTACCATCACCCCAAACTTCGATTATTCCACCAACTTCTGGTAGTTGTGCTACTTTTCTACAGATCGCTGCAGGTGCTTTTTCTCTTCCCCCATCCCATGTTCCTTCTGGTCCGAATATATTATGGTATCTAGCAACACGTACAGGAATACCATAATTACGATGATAAGCAAAGTAGAGACGTTCCGAGAACAGTTTTTCCCAACCATACTCTGAATCTGGTGCTGCTGGGTATGCGGATTCTTCACGGCAATCAGGATTATCAGGGTCTAATTGATTATGCTCTGGATACATACAAGCAGAACCAGAGTAGAAAATTTTAGTTACATTTTTACCGAATCTTTCATTCATCTGACGTTGCATATCTAGAACGTTCAGATTAATGGTCACTGAGTTATGCATAATGTCTGCATCGTTCTCACCAGTAAAGACAAAACCCGCACCACCCATATCGGCAGCAAACTGATAGATCTCATCAAAAGGTTGAATATAGCGGTAAGGAACAGAGTTGTAGAAGTTACCTCTGTCACCCTTATATTCAAGAACACGACGAACAAAATTTACATCACGCAAATCTCCAAGAACAAATTCATTTGCCTCGTGATCTGAAAACTCTGGATACTTAAGGTCTACCCCACGAACCCAATATCCTTCAGAGCGTAACCTTTTAACCATGTGACTTCCGATGAACCCACCAGCACCAAGAACAAGTGCTTTTTTAACATATTGACTCATACTTTACTCAAGAAAATAATAATTCTTTAGTATATATCATACCCAAGAATGGCAATTTTGTAAACCTTTTTAAGGTATTTTATTTTATTTCAAAGTCCAATCTACGAACTTTACGTCTTCTTCTTGCTTCTTGCCACTCAATATCTTGAGCACTTAAAATATTTTTAGTTTGTTCTTTTGCATAAGAACTTAACATTACAACACGAGATAAATCAACGGCAGAAATTTTATCCCCATTAATAGTTGTCATATTAGGACAACCGCAACTTACTGTTTTGGATAAATTACCTATTAATTCTTTATTGCAATCTTTGCACCTTACTGACAACATAACTTTTCATCCTATGTTCACTATTTTTAGTATTTAGAGTGATATAAGCGGGCAACGGGGATCGAACCCGTGACTACAACTTGGAAGGATGGTATGTTACCGCTACACCATGCCCGCATTGTTTTTATTCTAACCTATTTATTTTTACTTGTCAAGAATGGGGGAGAAGGCATTTTCTCCCCACTATTCAATTTTTTAAACCTCTACCGTGATCAGTTTGGAAGCATACTCATAGGCATACGATGTACGGGCACCATGATGCCCCCAACCAATCCAACTATACGCATAGTCCATGTAACGATCGATAGACTTACCAGGAGTTTTCATCCTATCTTCGATTTGTTGCCATTGAACTTCAGTCGTAAGATAACGAAGTTGCGTGTGAAGATCTGATGG
>Ga0222712_10007631_pt1 | contig 10405 bp, 9 predicted proteins | sample C33_657DmetaG_FD_165043 | JGI IMG/M metagenome (GOLD analysis project Ga0222712, IMG submission 165043) | Estuarine water microbial communities from San Francisco Bay, California, United States - C33_657D | ecosystem: Environmental > Aquatic > Marine > Unclassified | place: USA: California...
AACACCTAATGCACCTTTAGCAACTTTTCTTGCTCCAGTTGCTACTGCTTGTTTTGCTGCTTTTTTAGCACCACGAACTTTGCTGGAAAGTTTTTGTCTTGCAAGTCTTCCAACTGCTGCAACTAAGTTACCTCTTTTCTTTTGTCCTGTAGGAGTATCGTGTCCAAAAGTTACTTTTGCTTCAGTCAGAGCAAACTCAAGTGCTTCTTCGATATCATCTTCTTCATATCCTTCTTCAAGGAGTTCATCATAAACACTCTCAACAATATAATCAACTTCATCAACTTCTACCATTTCAAGTAGAGTTCCACCAAGATTTTCTACTGCTTCACCAATGTTAGGATTGATCTTGATTTTATTCTTTACTGTTTTTTCAGTAATCTTTTCATTACCTTTATCTTTAGAGATATATTCTGCAACTTCAGAAAGATCTTCTCTCCAATTTGAATATCCTTCCTTTACACTCTTCTTTGAAATTGCAGCACCACGAACTTTTCTACGATTTAGAAGATACTTATCGGTCTTATCATGATCACCGTCGTTATCGATATCCTTATCTTCTTTACCTACAGGATCAAGTGCTTCTTTAATTTTATTCTTTTCTCTCATTGCTTTTGCTTTTGCAAGTGCTCTTTCTCTAGCAGCCTCTCTTTCTGCTTTTGGAATAGCAGTTACAGCACCAAGTCTTTCTGCTGGTTTTCCAGGAACTGCCGATTCTCCAAGTTCTCCAAGTGCTTTTGCCTTACGAACTTTCTTTGGATTTAACTTACCACCAGGATAATTTCTTTCATCATTACCCTCAAAATCAGGATCTACATTAAAACGATGTCTTGCTGCTCTCTCTGGAGATTTTTCTGGATTATGAATACCTGCTCTACGAGTAGAAGAAGTCTTCTCTGCTGCTCTCTTTTCCTTTTGCTTCTGGCGACTTCTCTGCTGTTTGAAGTCCTTCATAGTCATTCCTTCTTCAACAGCAGCGACCTGCTCCAGATAAATTCTGGAAATATCATTCAGAGGATTGGTAGACATCTTAATTAAGCGCGTACTTTTTGTTTCTTATACTTATTTATAAATTTGTCTAAGAATGACGTTCCACCAGCTTGAAGATTTTCTTTCCCTAAAGATGCTCCAGGAGTTTGTTTGAGTGCATACTTAAGATACCCAGTTGTCCCTAGAAGTGTATTTGGTTTTCCTGGTGCTCTGTACATACTATCCATTTTCACTTCAGTATATTCCATCAAATCTTTAATCCAAGACTTGAACATATAACCTTCTTCGGTCACACAAATTAAATGATTGGTTCCTCTACGCATCACTTCACCAATCAAACCAGTGTTTAAGTTTTGTACTTTATCACCAATTCTAAAAATTCTTCCTCTTACATAATTTTCACGAAGATTTCTCATATCATACTTTGGAGCAATCTCCCATAGTGCATAACTTTCTTTTTTAACTTTTGCTTTCTTTACACCCATTCCTTGACGAACTGCATTAAAGAGTGCTTGAGTATCAGCATCATTCAATGTTTTTGGTGTTCCTCTACGGAAAGAATCAAAGTCATCATCCATAACTGCTTTTCTCATTTTAGATGCAGACATTCCTTCTACACCTTCAGCATCTGCATCTCTCACACCAGCAGACACAACACGAATTAAATCAAAGTTATATAGTTCTCCATTATACTTTTGTGCAAGGTTTTCAAACTCTGCTTGACGATCAGATCCAACTACAATATTGACATTGGTATATCCTTCTTCATTAGCAGTAACAAGAACATTGAAGATGGTTTTCATTTCTTCATCATTAATAATGTTCTCCTCAAATTCAGGGAACATTTTTTTCATATAAGAAACTTTAGTATTAGGATCTAAAGGATTCTTTTTTGGATCTTGAGATCTTGAAGGATAAATCTTAATATCTCCACCAGCAGAAATTCTCTTCGCTGACTTGAGAAGTTTATCGTGCCCCACTGTTGGTGGATTGAAGCGACCAAAAACAACAGTGAGTGGTGGTAGTTCTTCTGCAGGTTGCTCTTCAGGTGCTTGTCCTGGTGCTGCCTGTGGTTGTGGTGCAGGTGCTTGTGCTGCTTGAGTTGGTTGAGCAGTTGGAGCAGCAGCGGTTGGTTGTCTTCCTGCTGCTGGTTGTTCTACACCTTTTGCGTCACGACCATCAATGAACTTTAGTTTTCCTTTTTCTGTTCTCGCAACAACTTTACCGGAACGATCAAGCCATCCTCCGTGACCGTCTCCAGAATATCCAAGTTTTTTCGCTTGCATTGCTGCTTGCGATTCTTTTGCTTCAGTTAGAAAATTGAGAAAACTTTTCATATTTTGTGCTGATATACTTATATTTATTATGGAGCAATACCCAATGTATCTGTCAATCTATTCATAGCATTTTTAGATCTCAATCCATACTGAGAATTCGATTTTGATGTAGTATCATATGTTAAAGCAACTAGTCCAGAAGAATTATTAATTCTAACCTTAGCCAATACTGGTTGAGCTGCTCCAAGAGGGACATAATCTGTATATTTTTTAGCTAAAGCTCTATTACTACCAAAATAATTTGCATCAACCATTTTTTTATAATTAGTTTTTCCGCCTTTTTCTACAGAGTTTTTAGATAAAGCAGTTTCAAAAAATAAAGATAAATTTCCAAAGGTAAAGGGATAATCAAGATTTCCAATGTTCCAAGTTTCTTCTGTAAATGAAATTACATTTTGATCAGAAATTTTTGCAAGAGGATTTTTATAATTTCTAGAATTTCTTAATAGTACTAAAATAATTTTTTTAGCAGTTATCAAATCACTTTGATTATTTCTCAATAAAGAATCCAATTTATCATCTTTTTTAGGTCCATTTGAAAATTTCCCTAAAAGACTTTTTATTGATTGCATATTAATAGTTGATGGCAATCCCAATTGTCTCATATTATTGATGAAATAATTTTTATCCGATTGTGTAGTTATATTGGAATTAAAAATAGATTTAGCTGCATATAATGGATACAACAATCTTTGGTCTTTTCTAACTCCTTGGGCGGCAACGACTGTTTGAATTCCTTGTTTCAAAGAAGAATTTCTGGGAAGATTTTTTTTCCATTCAATAGGTTGTTTGGCATTTTCAAAAATATCAGAAAATTTTATAACATTTGGTTTACCAGAACTAACATTTTTAGTTGAAATGGGAAATACTGCTACCAAATTATTGCCTTCAAAATATCCAACCTGAGAGTCAATAATTGGATAATTTTTTGCATCTGGAAACCAGACTCTAAAATTATTTACTGAAGGAGACCTAGTTCCCAGAATTTCATAGACTCTATTTCTTTCTTCCGAAGAACACCTTAGACCAGATGAAGATGATGTTAGTGCTTTAACATAAGCAAGTCCGCAAAATATCTCCAACATCTCAGATAGTTTTTTTACGCCAGATAATATATTTCTATCCCAAGAATTTCTTATTTCAGTCGCTTTATTTACATTAGTTCTTGGATCAAAATACTCCACATTTAATTTAACCCACTGAGAAAATTGTGGACTTATTTCTCCATTAGAAACACCAGCATCAAGTTTAGCATTTATTCTAGAAGTTACTTCATCAAATGTCAAATAACCACTTTCATTTGTTGGATTATTTCCAGAGGTTAGATTGAAGTCCCCAGGATCGTATGCCATTTATAAAAATACTCTTTCAAATATTTAGAAGTGGAGATAATCGGGTTCGAACCGATGAAACCTCCTGCGTGCAAAGCAGGCGCTCTACCAACTGAGCTATATCCCCAATAAAGACATTATAAAACCCACTCAACCAAAAGTCAAGTGGGTTAGAGCAACCTTCCGTGGTTATTTATCAGCGGACGTTAGCAGCATACCACTTCTCAAAGTCTTCTCTACGCTTATCACCTCTTGGAGGCATAGGAGTTCTTTCTCCACGAACAGGAGCAGATTTCTTTGCCTGCTCTCTTTCATACTTCTCTGGATTTTCTCTTGCTGCTTGTGCTTCATCTACGTATTCTTCATTCTGTTCCTTTTTCTTTTTGGAACCATAAGTTCTTGGGTCAACCATACCTTTAACAAAATTCTTTGGATAATCTCTCAATCTTTTGGTATGTTTTGCAGCGTATGTAGCACCCTTTGCACCAAGAGCAAGTCCAGCTAAACCACTAATTATTCCAGCATCCTCACCAAGGATAATACCAATCGCTTCCTCATTAATTACATTCGCCATTAACCACTCTGCTTCTTCCAGAGTTTCTGCATATCCTTCTGCTTGGAGGAACTCAAGGACTACATCAAAGATATCAAGTTCTTCCTTCTTGAGTGCTGCTCTTTTTTCTGCTTCTTTTTTATTTTGTGCGGCCACCGCTCTACTTAAATTAATCTTTAATGGTCTACCTTCCTCCTTTCTCTTTCTCGCATAATCAAAAATACTTGGTTGCTTTTTTCTTTCTTCTCTTTTTTTAGCATCTTCTATATACTTTGCTCTCTCTTCGGGAGTTTTAAGTTTCACTTCCATTTCTTCAAGTTGCTCTAGAGCATAAACTTCAGAATATGCTTCCATCAATCCCTTTAAATCTTTGGTATCCATTAGAACTTTATTAAATCTTCTGATTTATTTATTGTTTAGGATAGTTCGATTGGATAATGCTCACTATCAATATCAATCATATTTCTTCTCTTCCTCTTCTTTGCTTCATTTACGGAAGGAAGTTCAAATAAACCAGAATGTTTTTCACCAAATTTTCTTACGATTGTTCCTGCAAGTTTATTTGCTTCATTTTCTGTAGGTGATCCAGCATGACCTGTGCCATTTCTACCTTTTGTATGCTGGTGATAATGAGTGAGTTCGTGAGCAACAGTTCTCAAGATATCCATTGTCTGTCTTCCTTGGATATCAATGACGATACGATTATCTTTAATCTGACCAAATGCTGCGATTCTCTTTGCAAACCTTGGATTATCAATAAAGTGAATCTTAGGAAGTTCTTTAATATTAAGTTCTCTTTTTACAAAAGGAAGAAAGTTATGAACAATCTTTTCAAAGTGTTGTCTTGATATTCCTTCTGCAACAAAAGATCCAGAAATGTTAAACATTCCCGAATCTTTTTGCAATCTTCGCCACTCAGAAAAATACATCTTAGATTTTTCTAAGTATTTATTCAAACATCAAGAGCAGTACTAATACTCTCATCAAGTTGTACAATGACTCCACGAATATCAACTACACGAGGAGGAACACTTGCTTCATTATAAGTATATCCTTTTTGAGCATCAAATAGAACTTGACGAATTGCTGCAGCTGCACGAGCATCCATTTTAATTGTCACTTGCTTTTCTTTACTCACAGATCCCCCTCCTTACGATTTTCGGAACGTTCAATACTAAATGCACCTTCAGGATAACGAGCATTCAATTTCTCAAAATTCATTTGAATGACTTCTTCAATAGAAATATCAAGACCAATACATGCCTGAGAAACATACCACATGATGTCTCCAAGTTCACGCTTCAAGTGAAACAGATTTTCTTGATTTACTGGTTTGCCTTGAAATACAATCTTCTTTACAATCTCGGTAAACTCACCTGCTTCTGCAGACATTCCTACAGCAGCAGTAAGCATCCGTTCAGTGGGAAACTCTTGTTCCCGTAGTTCCATAAGGCTGTTGATGAAAGAGGTATGGTCTTTACTTGGATTTGAGGTTGTCATATTAACAAACTCAACATACTTATTAAGATCAATAGTCATACAATAAAAGGTTCTAGTTCAGATTGGGGTAAAATTTGTTGTGCTGGAAGTTGCAAATCATCATCCAGTCTTACGTGGGGGACATTAATTGTCTCAGGATTAATGTGTTTAACCTGACGATAAGTTCTTGTTAAATCAAACTCAACTAACATAATAGCGTCTCGGATACTTGAACAATCGGCAATCTTTTTGCCATTCTTGTCAAATACCGAATAATAATTCAAAACTTAAATCCCTCAAATGTTTTCTTTGGTTTCTTTTCTTCATAATCATACTCCTCATCCTTTCCATTGTCAAGGATATCATTCTGAGCAGATTGTTCGCAGTCATAAAGACGCATTTTTGCACGATCAATACCAATCACGAAACGCTTATGAATGGTTGGATCATTATATCGATTCTTAAGTTGTTTCACAAGGATTTGCCCAAGACCTTCCAAATCTTCGGTGGAAATCAATGCAAACATTAAGTCAGCAGTTGCAGGAAGACCAAATGATTCGGAAGTATCTGTTAGTTCAACATCAGAACTACCATAACCAGAACGAGTGGTCTGAGTGGCACTCACGATTGGAACATTAAACTCCACAGCAAGACCACGAAGTTCTTCAGCAATTGCCTTTACAAAGGTATAAGAATTGATATTACTGTTTCCTTTGTATCTTGAAGATGCACAGATATTCAAGTAATCAATGAAGATAATATCTGGATGAAATGACTTCTTCAATGCAAGTTCATTAAGAAGAGACTTAAAGTGTCCAGAGTGTGCAGAAGCAGTTGGATACTCTTTGATAATCAGAGTACCTTGAGTTTTCTTAGCAAGATTAGTGACCTTGTTTTCAAACATTTGCTTGGGAAGGTCTACAATATCTTGAATAGGAACATTCAAGAGGTTTGCATCAATTCTTTCAGCAATGCGTTCTTCTGCCATTTCCAGCGTAATGTACAGAACGTTCCGTCCCTGGAGCAAGACGGAGCTAGCCACATGGCACATGAATAGAGATTTCCCGACACCCGTACCAGCAAGAGCGATGTTAAGAGTTTTGTTAGGGAGACCACCTTTCGTGATTTTGTTAAAGTATTCGAGATCAAATTCAATTTTATCCTCCTTTTTGTGATATGATTCGTATCTTTGTTCATAATCTTGTAGATAATCGTGACCTACATGATTATCAAAACTTACAGCAAGAGCATCAGAGAGAATAGAAGGAATACTGTCACGATTCTTCTTTTCATCTTTCCCATCAGCAATATGAATAGACTCCATAAGTGCCAGATAAATGGCACGATCGCGACACCACTTTTCAGTAGTATCAATTAACCATCCCGATTCAACAGGAACATCATCTAAACAAGAAATAATTTGAGTTATTTCCTTGAAAGACTGCTCATTGATGTCAGATCTCTTTTCAATCTCAATACAAAGAACTTCTTTAGTTGCTGGTTGATTATACTCTTGGACAAAAGAAAGTATTTCTTCAAATACAATCTTTTGATTATAATCTTCAAAGTATTCAGGTTTGATAAATGGTATTACTTTTCTAATATAGTCTTCATTATGTAACAGGTTTCTAAGAATTAGAAACTCAACTTTCTCCATAACTAAATTCCTTACGTGCGATTTCATCTAATTGTTGCATCACTTCTTCAGTGAAATATACTTCAGGTTCTTTGAGAATCTGTTTAGCATAAATCTTCTTACCATCAATCTCATAGCGTCCTGCTACATTCTTCCAGAGTCCACCAATCTCACCAAGTTCCAGAAGACCGTAGTAACGATCAAGACCGCGCTCATCATAATACAGACGGATCTCAACATCTTTGTTCTCCTTACTTAAACGCGATTTAGCAGTCTTAGCCTTGATAATATTTCCGACCACTTCTGTTCCATCTTTCTCTTTTTTCTTGCTGAGATAAATGATTGTACTTGCTGCGTATTTGAGTCCAGAACCTCCGCCCATTTCTTTCGTTGGTACGTAAGCTCCGATGACATCGTATGTATGATTTGTGACAATGAGTGGAACATTCGCTTGTCCTAGCTTAAGGGTTAACATTCGGAAAGCACCTTTGACAAGTTGTGATTTAGTCATATCACGAACTTGCTTATCGTTCAGTGCGTCGCTGATTTCTTTTTCAGTAGAAAGCATACCTAAAGAGTCTAGCACAAACATACAAGGTTTGCGTTCACCTTCAGGTTTTTTTAAGTAAAGATCTACCGCTTTGAGTGCTTTTGTACGAAACTCCTCAATTGTAACAACATTAACAACAACAAGACGAGAAGTATCAATTCCACGGGATTCTACAAGTGATTTAGTGATAGCGGCTTCAGTATCAAAATAGAGACAATAACCATCGGGATTGGTATCAAGAAAATTCTTAACAACGGCGAGGCTGAAGAAAGTTTTTCCAGTACTAGACTCTCCAGCAATAGCAGTAATCTTATTCCCAGATACACCACCAAATACACTACCTGAGACCAGTGCATTAAAAATGTACGAACCTGTGTCAACATAAGTTTCAGTCTCATCAATATCCGATGCTAACTTAGTAAAGTCATCACCAATCTCTTTTACAATATCTTTAAGGAAGTCCATTAAGCAAAAAATGAATCAAGGTTTACTGTTTTTTCCACACTCCACCCAATTGCATCAAGAATAATCTTGAGTGGTTCTAGAAATGCTTTCTCAAATTGTAGGTCATAGTCTATGTATTTGTCAAGATTAAGTTCCTTTGGAAACTCCTGAATGAAGGAGATAACATTTTCATGAATATAATTGGGTTTTTTCAAATAAACAAACTTAACTTTTTCACCATTTTGAATTAGAGAATACTTATGAGTAAGTTTGTTTTGTTTAATGTAATGATTGAATAGAAGTGCTCCCCTAACTTGAATAGGAGTTTTGGGTGCATAGATGTTTGAAGAGGATGAATACTTTTGAACATCAGATGCGGAACGAGGAAATGATATTTGTTCTGGTGGAAGTTTTTTAAATTCTGTGCGACATTTATCAATAAACTCAATTACTTCATCTTCAGTTCCACTCATCATTAACTTAAGAGCATCCTTAATCATCTTTCGACAAGGAGCGGGTGTTGAAGATTTGACTGCTTCAATACCCATCATCTTCAGTTTAGGTTCCTCATAACGAACACCTTCACTGTCCCAAACGTTAAGGATATAACGCTTCTTAGCAGTCCAGATTCCACGATCAGCAATATTTTCTCGCTTCATTTGCATCTTCTGATCATATGCGTTCACATAATCCGCCAGTTCTTGGTAGCAACCTTCAATATATTTTTCAAGTTCCACCTTACAGACCTTATCAAGGAACGAAACAATGCTTTCAGTAGTTTTCTCTCTTCCTTTGTATACAGTTTCAACCAAAGGGCCCATATTAAGATAAATGGAATCAGTATCTGAAGCAATAACATAATCAACGTCCTGTGTCTTAAGAAGTTTATTGATATAGTTATTCATTTTACCTTCAATCCAACGAATTGCAACCTGTCCGCTTAATGTAATTGCTTCAGCATTTTCGAGTTTGTAATAACGGAAATACTGATTACCAATCGCACCATAAGCAGAGTTTAGAGAAATCTTCTTTGCCATCTGAATATTATTGCAGCGGGCAATCTCTTTTACAAGTTCTTTATTTTTAGTCTTCTCATATTGTTTTTTCGCTTCAATCATCTTCTTCTTAAAGATGACACGATCTTGATACATCTTATCCATCAGTTCGGGAAGAAATCCACGAACATCTTTACGGAACATTGCACCGTTTGCACATACGGCATAGTCCTTATACATTTCAAATGTAATTTCTTTGTTTAGAATTTTATCTACCGTTACTGTTGGATGTTTTTCATCAACAAGAGTTTCTGGGCTCACATTGAATTGCATGATCAAGTGGGGATATAGACTATTCAAGTCAAAGTTGACAACCCAATCATACATTCCTGGTTTTGGTTCTTTTACATACGCACCTGCATATTTTTCATTCTTTTGAGTTTTGCTTCTCGGAGGAATAACAATGTTTCTTTTCTTAAGATAATTGTAGATGATATTATCCCACATCCGAACCTGATAAAACACATCAGCATAATTTACTTTTGCGTCATATGCCATCGTAAGTGCAAGTTCAATCAACTTCATCTTGTCTTCCAAACGGTCAACAAGTTCTACGTCAACGATGTTATATTCAATAAACTTTTGCCATCCTTGAGTATAGAAATCTTTGAATGTATCAAACTCTGAGTGATCAAGTTTTTTAGAACCAAGTTCTACTTCAGCAATGTAATCGAGACGATAGGACTCTTGTGCCTTATATGTGAACTTCTTGTAAAGATCCAAATAATCAAGTTGAGTTAGTCCACCAACATCAAATGTTGTATGCTTACGACCGTTGATATAAATTTCTCCTTCAGTTACAAGTCCCCAATTAGAGAATCGTTTCATCAGTTTTTCGCCAAGAACACGATTTAGGCGCTTACAGATATACGGAATATCATACAACTGAATGTTCCATCCAGTCACTACATCAGGAACATCAACCATCCAATAGTTAATGAAATGATTGAGAAGATCATATTCACTCGGACAGTGATGATAAGTCACATTGCTTTGTTTATTGTTGAATGGTTTTACACCCCAAGTAATA
>Ga0222712_10007632_pt1 | contig 10405 bp, 11 predicted proteins | sample C33_657DmetaG_FD_165043 | JGI IMG/M metagenome (GOLD analysis project Ga0222712, IMG submission 165043) | Estuarine water microbial communities from San Francisco Bay, California, United States - C33_657D | ecosystem: Environmental > Aquatic > Marine > Unclassified | place: USA: California...
CATACCAGTATTAGTATCTTGATTAAAAGCATAATATGGATCATGATTACCATAAGCAACTGCTCCTGTAGTATCACCCGCATAAACTACACCCGCACTATTTACTAAGAATATTGCGTTGGTTGTACCAGCTCTAATTCTGAATGGATAATAGTTATTACCTACGGGAGCTGCAAATTGATATCCAACACCTATAGCACCACCACCAAAACTTGCATTGGTAGATCTTACAAACAAGAATGAACCTGATGTAGTATTTGTTCCTTCAGTTTGTATTTGTAAACCAGATGTTGTAGTTGATGTACCTATTCCTACATAACCATCTGATGTAATACGCATTCTTTCACCACCTCCGCTTCCACCTTTATAAGTTTCAAAAATTAATTCACCAATTCCGCTTCCTACTGAAGTAACACCAATTCTGGCACCTCTGCCTGAATTAAATGTGGTAACTGAAGTTTGGAATGATAAATAATTATCTGCAAGAATTGTCAATTTATCATTTGGACTACTTGTGCCTATACCTACATTACCACTACTATTAATTAATAGTCTAAATGCACTTGCAGCTTCATCGTATATACCAAATGTATTGCCTGTTTGAGCTTGTACTCTCCAAGTGTTACCTGTTTGTGGGGTAAGTGTTTGCCATACATCATTAGAAGTTGATTGTAAATTTAATACTCCACCAGCACCTCTTACATCCAAAGTTTTTGAAGGACTACTTGTGCCTATACCTACATTACCATTAGCAGCAATACGCATTCTTTCAGATGGACCACCGATGCTTGTAGGACTTGTTCCAAACGTTAAATATGAACTATAATCACTGCTTGGATTTGAATAACTACGAATATAAGATGCCCAACCACTAGCACCTGTATTATCATTATAATTACTCATCAAGATTTCACCATAACCAGATGAAAGTGATGCGTACATTATGTTCAAATTCAATCCACTGGTTGGTTTAACCAATGAACATAATCCATAATAATAACCAGATTGATTGCCTACACCGACATTACCTTGAAATGATGCAGCTAATGTACTTGCACTACTACTTACTTGTAGTCTAGCACCAGGAGTTGTTGTACCTATGCCTACATTACCATTTCCTAACAAAGACATTACGGTTGCAGCGGTTGATTGAGCTTGTGATTTTACAAGAAAATCAGCTTGTCCATAACCCGGGTAACTTGCTACTATTTGTAAAACATCAAATGATGCTGCAGGAGTAGAATTATAACCATATAATCTAAAATATTGAGAAACTCCCCATCCATTTACATTTGTGTTTTCAAGTGTTAACCCCCAATTATTTGTAGTTGGATTATTAAAAACTCTTACGCTTCCACCTGAAACATCCAACTTATAAGCAGGACTTGTTGTACCTATACCCACATTACCACCTCCGTCAATACGCATTCTTTCATTATTACCATTGGTATAAAATGCTATTGGAGCATTTGAATTTTGGTAAATATTCATTGAATTTACACCAGCATAATTTGATTGTGTAGATCCATTAACCCATATATCTCCTTTTACAGAACTACCTTCGTAGAATATAACTTCGGAATATCCACTTGTACCAGTATTAGTTAATGCAATGGATCCAGCACCAGCACCAGCTATATCAAGTTTTTGTTTTGGACTGCTTGTTCCTATACCTACATTACCATCGTTTGCAATTCTAACACGTTCTGTAAATGTTCCTGGGGTACTACTTACTCCAAAAAAGAGTCCAACATTTGAGTAATCTGCAATATATAAACCACCTACTCCATAATATCCAGCATATATTTCTTCATTTATAGTACCAGGTTGATTTGCAAAACGTAATCTATTATATCTAGTTCCACTAAGCTGATTTCCTTGTAATGTTATTGTAGCCTCTGTATCTACAATGTGTAATTTACTAACAGGAGCAGTTGTTCCTATGCCAACGTTGCCATCCGATTTGATATAAAATAAATCTGAGAATGAATTACTAGCAACCGGCGATCTAGCAATTACAAAATTATCTTGTCCATTACCCCAACCCATTCTTAACTTCCACGACGATCTTGCTGAGGAATCTTGAGTACCAGCATCATTTATATTTGTAGTAATTGCAAGAGCATCTATTTGATCTCGTTCACGTATACGCCAACTTGTGTTTTCCATACCACCAAGAAGCTGTCTAACAGTTCCAGTAGCACCAAGAGACATACCTGTGTTGCTAGGAGAAGTTGTGGTACCAACCAATAAATTACCGTTTAAATCAATTCTAGCTTTTTCAACTGAATCAATACCAAATACTAAATTATAAATGGAAGAATTGGTACCAACATAAAATTGTCTAGCAGTAGCACTGCCTGAAATAATTTCTAATTTACCACCTCTTAGAGCATCATCACTATTACCCATATTGATTCTGGTGCCTGTAGCACCAACAACATCAAATTTATTAAGAGGATTAGTTGTTCCAATACCAACTTTGCCAGATGAATTAATTGTAATCTGTGCTGTTCCACTAGTATAAAATCTTTGTTCAGTCCAAGTAGATGAATTACCATGCAACAATATTGTTCCTGTAGAAGAAAGAGTTGCATCGGCACCCTCACCAATTGCTCCGTTGTATGAAATTCTACCAATTACATCCAACTTATAAGCAGGACTACTTGTGCCTATACCTACATTACCACCTGATAGAATAGTCATTCTGGCAGTATTATTGGTACCAAATGCTAATGGATATGCACCTGTGGTTGTTACACAAGCAGATTCACCTGTTGGACCACTTGTAATTAAAGCACCCGAATAAGATGCGCCTGAATAATCAATTTCTAAAGCACGAACCGAACTATTTTGATCATTGTATAGTCTTAATGTGGTGTAACTTGTTGCACTCGTATTTCTTAATATTGTATGTGTACCATTACCAACAATGTTCAAAAATGCAGCTGGACTACTTGTGCCTATACCAACATTACCGTCAGCGGCAATTCTAACTTTTTCTGAGGCATCAATTTTAAAAACAAGAGGACTTGATGTTAATGCAGCGATTGTTAAATCAGAACTGGTTGCTGAAATTCTGCCTCTGGATATTGACGCTCCTGTGTTAAAGTCGATTGTTGGAGTACTACTATTATAAATTGTTAGATTTGCCGTCGGATTTGTTGTGCCTATACCAACATTACCATTGGTATTAATGCGCATTCTTTCAGTACCATTTGTTGTTAAAACAAAATCATGATTGGACATTGTACCTAAATAAGCTACGCCTGTTGAATATACAGATTGGAAATATGCTTTTACCAATCCAGCACTATCGTGTATTTCTAATAAAGCTCTAGCATTACTTGATTTGGCTTTAATCAAAACGTTTGTAGCACCTGATTCATAATAATGAACACTACCATCTGCACCTATACTCAATGTATTACTGATTGTAGTTGTACCAATACCAACGTTACCATCATTTTGAACTCTGAATTTGGTTGTTTGACTTGTACCTGTACCTGTAATGATACTAATACCATTGTTATATCCAGAACGAGGATTTCCTTGTATTAACACTTCGCCGTATGCGTCAAATGGAAAACTTGCTCCTGTCTGTGGTATAGATGAGTATATATATCCTTGAGCGGCTCCTCCGTCATTTGCCAAAGTAAAAGCTTCATTAAAGAATGAACCTGTTGGTGCATTTGCGGGTCTTAAAATACCTCTCATTCTTGATGAATTTACAACTTCTAATCCAGCATTAACACTAGTTGTACCTATACCAACATTACCAACAGCTGTAATTCTAACCTTTTCAGATCCATTTGTATTAAAAGCAATAGTATTTGCTGCGGGATTTAAAATGCCAGTATCAATGTCATTATTAAATGTAATCGATGGATTTCCAGTTCCAGCTGAATTTTCAAAAACGGTATAACCACCCAAAAATGCTGCTCTAGCAGTAGCGGAATTTGCACCCGTTCCCACTTGTAATGTATATAATGGATTGTTTGTTCCAATACCAATGTTACCATTATCAAACATTGATCCAGTAGCTACCGTAGAAGCTGATGAGAATTTAACAACATAATTGGTTGTACCACTTACAGATACACTAGCACCACTGCTACCAGCACTACCTGAACTGCCACTACTTCCACTTGCACCACTGCTGCCACTGCTGCCACTGCTTCCTGAACTACCAGTTGTACCAGAAATGCCTGATGTTCCACTACTACCACCAGTACCTGAACTACCAGCCGTTGATGATGTACCTGATGTACCTGAATTACCACTTGATCCTGATGAGCCACTTGAACCAGAACTTCCAGCTGTTGACGATGTACCAGATGTGCCGCTATTACCACTGGAACCACTTGATCCACTTGATCCACTTGATCCACTTGATCCACTTGATCCACTTGATCCACTTGATCCACTTGCACCAGAAGCACCGCTTGAACCTGATGAACCTGATGATCCACTTGCACCAGAAGCACCGCTTGAACCTGATGAACCTGATGATCCACTTGCACCAGAAGCACCACTACTACCTGCGGTACCTGATGTTCCAGAAGCACCTGAAGTACCACTACTACCTGCGGTACCTGATGTTCCAGAAGCACCTGAAGTACCACTACTACCTGCGGTACCTGATGTTCCAGAAGCACCTGAAGTACCACTATAACTCAACGCATAACTTGCGGTGATGGCTTGTATAGCATAACTCGCGGTTAAACTACTAGGTTGAGTAGCAATTAAACTACCTTGCAAAAATAAAGATCCTGATAATAATAATGGCATAATGTTATGTTATTCTTATAAGTATAAAGTTTCCGTTTCTATATAACCCGCCCAATGGTACACCACCAGCAGCAGCTGCCGCATCATCCAAGAAATTTAACGAAGATGATATCTGACTCAATACAACATAACCACTTTGTATCTTGACATCACTTTGTACAGTACCACCAGATCCATTGTATGTAATAACACCATTGTTGGTAGTACCAGTCAAATTCAAGAACCCACTAGTACCACTGGTTCCAGCACTACCACTGCTACCACTTGTGCCACTGGTACCTGATGTACCATTGCTTCCAGCTTGTGTATACATCACTTGTGTAGCCGTCAATATAATCGAAGGCATCGCTGGAATTGTTGGACCTGTTTGTGGACCTACATACGCAATACTAATATCATTGGAATCACTTTGCCAGTAATATTGTATATAATCACCAGCATTAAGCTTCAATACAAAGTTCCAAGCCGCAATACTATTGGCTTGACCAGCCGCACTAAATATTGTATTTGTTACAGGTACATCACTACCATTCTTAGCAATCCAAATATTTACATCAGCCGCATTTGCATTGGTTTTTTGAAATACCGCACTAAATTGTAGATTATATACACCATCAGCACTAAATGTTAACTTGGTAGTATCTACTATATCGACACCAAATCTGTCTGGATCTTTGGTGTTGAACTTCATCAAGTTACCGCCAGTCGATCCAGATACATTGGTTTGTGTGGTTGTATCCCAGAAACTACCCCAATGTCCTTGAGCACCACCAGCACCATTTGCACCACTAGTACCGCTAGTGCCTGTTTGACCGCTTGTACCACTTGTTCCAGTTATACCACTGGTACCACTATTTCCAGATGAACCGCTTGATCCAGATGTTCCACTTACACCGCTTGTTCCACTATCGCCACTACTACCAGATGTTCCGCTGATACCACTTGTACCATTATTTCCAGATGTTCCACTTGTACCACTTACACCGCTGGTACCAGATGCTCCAGGTGAACCTGTTGTGCCTGAAGTTCCACTTGTACCCGATGTGGTACTAGAATTGAGAGCATAACTAGCAGTTAATGAATTGTTTGCCCAACTGCTGGTTATTGGATAATAACTACCTGTATATATTGGTGTACCGCTACCAGTTTGAGCATGAATAACGTAACTAGCTGTTACGTTTAGGAATTGTTGTTGAGAACCAGCACCATTTAGAACACTACCACTGAATATTTGTAGTATCTGCTGATATGTCTCACATATTTTCTTACCGTATAGGTCCTGTGATGGAAAAACTGGCATATCATATTATATTAATTATAAACTACTAGACAATAGGTTTTTAATTAATTTTTTCTTTTCTTCTTTGCTCAATTTTCCATCCAGCTTGATTTTCTTAAATTCTTTGTTGACTGATTCAAGAAATTTTTCTCTGTCGGTGGTATTTTCTTCAAACACTTCAGCTTGTGTTTCTTCTACAACCACTTTCTTTTCTTCTTTAACCTTTACTTCAATCAATGGTTTGCTTTTAACATTCTTAACTTCTTTGATTTCTACCTTGTTGTAACTATCAAATTCAACTTCACTTTCCCAAGGTGTTACCAATTGATTTTCAACAATAACTTCCAACTTGATAGTTGCTTTGTCGCTTTCAGTAAAATACTTCTTTAGACTTTTGATTGGTACACTAATAGTGTTTTTGTCTACACTACCGAAAAATACGAGGTTAACATCGTTGCTTTCGATGATTAAACGTGCTGAACTATTTTTATATGAAGCGTTTTTAATACTTGCTTCACATTCAAACGTTTCATCTTTATCCAAGTAAATTGTGTAGCTCATTGTCGTTATACTTTCTTATATTTTTGATGTCAACGCCGACACTTCTTATTTCATTAAGAATAAATTCAACGTCTTTTACCTTTATAAATATATCTTTGTCCGGCATTTGTATGGTTTTATTAAATTTTTTCTCATGACACTTAATATAAATTTGTACAAGACGTTTTTGTTTCTCAGGCTGTTCATATTGATAATCATACAACTCTTTCTCTTTATTGTACAAATCATATGGATGATCACCCCAATATTGCGGATCTCTAGCCCCCCCCTCCTCTACAATCGCCGCTACCTCAGCAATACATGGTGCCCAATTAAAACATGTAGTATCCCAAGTGGTACATACCTCATTCCATGTATTGGTGTTATTAGACATATCTATATATACAATAAAAAACCGCTTTAGTACAAAAATACCAAAGCGGTCGTTAGTGGGTTATGTTACTCTATATTATTTGAATGGTGTAGTCCAACGTTTACCACTCAATGTGTTATTAGCATTATTATCCGCAAATTTGTTAACAAGCGCATCTACAGCAGCTTGTTTTGCAGCTGCACGTTCAACCGCAGCTTGTTGTTGAGCTTGTATTTGTGCATCTGTCATACCAGGATTGTTAGTAACTAATCCTCCAATTGGTTTTAATGTGGTTATCCCCCCCGCTACAATCATAAAAAAATCCTTTCCTATATCAAATAAATATTCGACACAGAAAAGGATAGATGATAAAACTTTATTTATTTTCCACCAGTTATTCGATCAATCACATGATCCGGCAACAATGACCACACAATCAGCATTGCCAAACTAACAACCGTGGGGGACAAATCAAACTTAAACAACTTGTATGCCAAATAACTCACAAGTGTACTAAACGTTAAACTAACTATAAAAATTACAAACAATCTCATAAAAACAATGCTTGAATACTCTTTAACTTACGATTAAGTTCTTTATTTTCTTCTTTTAGTTGTTCAACTTCTTGTATTAATCTAGCATTTTCTTCGTGTAGATTTCTGATACAATCCATTGTATTAGCTAAAATCTCTTCATTACTTTCAAATTCCATATTAGTCTATCTTTCCATATACAGTTTCAACATCTGTATAATAATTAGATAATCCAAATGGACGAATAGTGAACTTCCAAGTCTTTTCCCTATCCTTGAAGTTATAACCACTGATAAATCCAATACCACGATTGGTATTTACCTTGTCTCCAAAATGATAAGGAAGAGGGTTTTCAGCCAGAACCTTAGCAAACAGCTCGTTATTATTGATCATATAACTATAATACCACGCTTTTTTTAAATGTCAACCACTTTAATTTATGTACTAAATACTTTACATTGATTGCTGAAGTTTCCGGTGTATCCCTTCCAACCATGGTGAGTGAGTGTGCAAGTGGTGTTTATGTGTATTTTTCCACCAATACTTCTATATAATTCGCAAAAACCATAATCTTCACTTTCATACTTTTTGGTCTTGGGATTTACTCTACAAGGAAAGAAGTCATAAAATTGATTGTTATTATAACTACTATAACCATCAATATCGTTGGCATAACCAATATCAGGCAATGAACGAACCATGTGATTAAACACACGTTTCTTAAACAACATAAAGCCTGTAGCAGCATACTTTACCTCTTCAATGTCATTTACATCACTACTGAATGGTATTTCAGTAGCAAAATCAGTACATAGTGATTCATAGTTGTTTAATAACTCTGGTCCTTTATCTGCCAATAACTTAACTTTGTAGTTATTGATATACTTTTTAGGATACAAACCTGATATACACTCTTTATCACTACTTAATAGCTTGAAGAAACTTTCTGGTTCAAATGATATATCACTATCAATAAACATCATATAATCACAATCACGTTGACCCAAGAAGTTAGCAGCAGCTGCATTTCTAGCTCTAGCAATCAAACTTTCAAAGTATATACAATCCATACTGAATGCTATACCTCTACGTTGGCCTTCGGTGACCAAACGCATAACACTAAACATAAAGTGTGATAACACTGTATGATTGTAACAAATAATTGGTAAATAAACTTTGGTCATAGTATGATCTTTTCTTTATCAAAATATTCAGTGATTTCATCGTTCCATGGTTTATTGATGTCATCCAATTTATTAGCAATAGAACGCATTATATGTGACGGCCAGCATCCATCGTTACTTGGCCAGAAATAATAATAACCATCAACATCCATAATAAGTTCACCAACTAAATGATTATTCGGAGTCAGTACGTGGAACTTCTGGTTGTTGATCTGCTTGTAAATTAGATTCATTTTTTTCTAAAACAATATTTGTAGTACCCTCGTAATTTACCCCACCAATAATATTAATAATAAATTTGTTGGTAATGGTTCCCTCCAAGTTGCTAGTAACAATATAACTCTCTTGTACGCTTCCGTCAAGGAAAAATACTATCTTTGTGGAACTTGATTCAAGTATCTTCAAGTCATTTGTAACAGCATCCATCAAATAAACATCATCAAATGAACTATACATATTATAGTTTTCATCAAACGTAAGTTCAAACTCACGTTGTTGAAATGCTGCTTGGTGTTTAAGATTAATCAATAGTGTTTTTAAGTTTTCTCTAGCTTCATAGTATCTGGTATTACCCACCAAACTATCATAGTTAATAACAACTGCACCAATAATACCAAGCAATATGGTTATGGCTAATACTAACTCTATTAGTGTAAATGCTTTATTGTTTTTCACTTATTAGTTTTAACTTTTGTTGACGGGTCAATTGTTTGATTTGATACTCTCTCTTCATTGCTTCACTCTTACTATCAAAACATTCAGTGTATACTAATCTAACTGGTAATCGTGTCTTAGTATATTTAGCACCACACCCTCTAGCATGATCACTAACTCGTTTTTCAACATTATTAGAGTAACCACAATAGAGGGTGTTGTCCCCACAAATAACTATATAACAACAATGATTCTTATCAACCACGAATATCAAGTTTTGCTTTAGGCCAAGCTGTTCCTAATCCAATATTACCATTAGAACAAATGGTTAAGTTACTTGGATTTGATGTAACTGGTTCTGGTTTTTTGAGTGGAGAATGAATATTGATTGAAATATTTTCACTATTATTAACTCTGATTGCAAAGTTATCACTATCAACAAATGACATTACACAACTAGCACCATCACTAGTTGTGAATACCAATTTATCACAAGTAACAACATTTTCAACTGGTGGTGTTGGTACAATAGGTTCTGATGCTTTAACACTTGAACCAGCAATAACACCTGCGATTCCTCCAAACAGGGTGGAGAAAAACCCTTTACGATTTAGTTTTTCCATATAATATACTATATCAATAGGTAGATACTAAATCAATATTTTATTTCTTGGTCAACGTATATAATAAAGAACACGTTGCAAAACATATTGATATGTGTCAAACCATTTTTTATTACCCAACTGATATTTTGGTATCTTACTCAAGTCAATTGATTCATTATAAATTGCATACGAACTTAAATAAGCATCATTACAATTAGCGTGTTGTTCATAATGATTAGGCATTGGTATCATCAACAATGGTTTGTTTTGATATATAGCTTCAGCACTTGTTTCAAATCCTCCACTACACACTACTGCCTTACATACTTTCATCTTTTCTTGAAATAGTTTACCATCAAGATTAAATAACTTTAGATTTGGTAGTTCATCATATTGTTTGGTTAATTTGGTAAAACAATGAATATTGATATCTGGATATTTTTCTG
>Ga0222712_10007634_pt1 | contig 10403 bp, 22 predicted proteins | sample C33_657DmetaG_FD_165043 | JGI IMG/M metagenome (GOLD analysis project Ga0222712, IMG submission 165043) | Estuarine water microbial communities from San Francisco Bay, California, United States - C33_657D | ecosystem: Environmental > Aquatic > Marine > Unclassified | place: USA: California...
AGTTAGCGCGTGAAGTTCGCGCCAAGTTTCCCGACACTCCAACATTGACACTTGCAAAGAAGTTAAGCAAAGAACACTTTGAAACTTTTTTAGGTGTTGAAGATGCGCGAATGGCATTAAGAAGAATTGAAGGAAAGACAGGTAAACAAACACCTATGGATAAATCTTTGATAGTTGAAAAAGACCGACCAAAGAATCCATTTAAGTTACCCAAGTCATACGCGAAAGGTCGCAAACATATTGACGTAAAAGGCAAAAAGATTCTTATTTTGTCTGACGTCCACATTCCATATCACGACATTAGCGCGTTGAGTGTTGCGATTGAAACAGGTTTACAGGAGGGAGTTGATACGGTTATCCTAAATGGTGACGCGTTAGATTGTCATATGATTTCCGACTTCGTTAAGGATCCAAAGAAACGTAAATTCAAGGATGAATTGTACGCAATGCGTACTTTCGTTTATGAGTTAAGACAAACCTTCCCAAATGCTGAAATAATTTATAAAGAAGGCAACCACGAAGAAAGGTACTGGCGTTATATGAGAGTGAAAGCGCCTGAGCTATTCGACATTGATGCGTTTGATTTCGCTACACTTTGCCATTTAGATAAGTACGATATTAAATGGATAGAGGGAAAGAACAAGATTAACATCGGTGGGTTGTCTTTATTTCACGGTCACGAATTTGGAAAGCAATTTTTACCAAGTGTAAACGTGGCGCGTGGGTTGTTTTTAAAGACCAAAGCAAATGCGATGTGTGGACATCATCACCAAACCGCAGAACATACCGAAAGAGATGTTAATGGCAAGGTAATAACCTGTTGGGGTGTGGGTTGCTTAAGTGAGTTGAGTCCCGATTATAACCCCTATTCAAAATACAATCACGGATTCGCAATAATAACAAGAGGCAATGGAAAAGAATTTCACGTTAAGAATTATCGCGTTAATGACGGTCGCATTTATTAGCGGCTTGTGTTGTAATATTTGGCAAAATTCATGCAAATCAAACAGGGTACAAATTGTAACCCTTTTGGATACTGTTGTTGTATTAAAGGCAACCATTGACACTTTGGAGGTTGAACGGATCAAAACAAAAACGATTTATGAAAAACAAATTGATACTATTTATTTGCTTGATAGCGTTGCCATTGATAGCGCATACACAAAAGCTATCCAAAGACTTCAGCAACTCGAAGGCTCTGGATTCTTTAAGCGTTGAACGTAGGCTTGTTGTATTAGGTGTAAAGTCACTTGACTACTACGTTCATTTAAACGACATCAATAGTCGGATAATTCGTACACAAAGTGAGGTTATTGTCTATAATGAGGCTTATATCGGACAATTACAGGGTGATTTGTCCCATTTAAAACAAGTTAATGAGGTTGAGATAGGTCACAAAAAAAAGTGGCGCAAAGCCACTCTTTATTCGTTGTCGTTTAATGCTATTTTTTTAGGCTCATTATACGTTTTAAGTAGATAGCCATATCAAGTGCCTCTTCGTACGCGTGGTGAAGCCATTCCTTTTCGGAAAGGTTCGCCTTATCCACTGTTGTTCCGTACTTCGCACGTCCCATTTTCTCGCGTGAGATAAGGTCAGTAATGACTTCTTTATAGACATCACTTTGGCAGTTGTCAAAATCGTGTGTTATATTCATATTATTCATATTTAAATTTAGGCAAATTAAGTTTTTCAGTTACACCAATTAAATGACAAACTACCCACCAATCTTTACCTTTATTCATTTCAGCCATCAGACTTAAACCATCATCATGTTTGCACAACGAAAATCTATAGAATTTTTCGTAGGTAGTGTATTGATTTATCCACGGAATACTTAATAATTGTTCAGTAGTTAAAAAGTGATTTGTCATCGGTTCACACGATGAATAATTTGCTATGTGTTGTTTTGCAATCATTTTTCAAATTTTTCTTTGTAATAATTTATAGGACTTAATCCATTTTCAATATCTATTCCGTACGCAGCACCATATACATACGCATCATGAATTTCTTTTTGATGCATCTTTTCTGCTTCGTCAATTATTTTACTTCTTAAATCCAAAATACAATCTGGATTAGGTATAAATTCATTTTTCTTTAATGTTTCGATAAGCCATTTTACACAATTTTCATTCATACTATTTCTAATTTAGGTTGGTTTTCTTTTGCGTCTTGAATCAATTTAATCAGTTCGGGAAGCATCCAGTAACCATAGGTTGCCATCTCATATGTGAAATCCTCAAGGTGTTTTGTAATGTCGGGCAATGTCGCACCATCGGTTTCCCAAAGCGCGGTAATTGTCTTACCGTGTTCACGTTGAATGGACTCGTTTAACCGCTTCATCAACATCTTCGTTTGATGGTTGTAGAACCATTTAATCGGCTCACATTCATCGGATGCATAAAGTGTCGCCTGTGTCCACATTAGTAAGTTAAGTACCTTTATTTTTTCAAGGTCATTCTTTGATAGTTTGTTGTTCATAGTTCGTGTTCAATTTCTTGTTTCAAAAGTTCCAAGGCATAACGTGCACCTTCAATAAACGCGAAATAACGTGCGTTGTCCATTTCTTCACCGTTGTACATAGCATACATTTCGGCTTTCATTTTTATTAATTTGTTGAGTTCCATTTTATTTTTTTTAATTAAAATTCATCATCAAATCTATTACGGAAAAAAATTAAATCAAGATATTCTATTTTTAAATCTTTATCAATGATTTCTAAATCTAAATCTTTGTTTATACATTCGCGAATTAATGGCTGAAGTATAGATAATCTAACTGCAATTCTTTGAATGCACCATTTTCTTTGATTTTCAGTAAATTCATCCTTTGAATTAAGAACGTATGATATATAACTCATTTCTTTAGGATGAATGTACAATCTTTGGTCAATTTTTATTGGAACTTCTTTTTCCATAATAATGTAAATTTGATTTTTTTGTTTTTAAGTTTCTAATTAGTTCCAAACTTCATTAAGTGCGTCCACTTAAGAGAGGTTTGGTTTTTCACAACTTATGCCTTGGGTTATTCGTTGTGAGAAAAGACCACTAAAGTGAGCAGTTCTTACGGTATGCTTCGTGGTACTGTTGATGCAAATATAATTAAGCGAAGGCATACTTACCAAAATTCTTTTTTAATTCGTAAAACGAGCGCATCATAATAGCATCAGCAAAGTCGGGAGACATTCCAAAACGTTTCTTCAAATCTTCTTTATTAGTCACTCGGAGTTTTTGGTCGCTATCCAGTTTCTCGCGCCTTATCATTTCGAGTTCCTTAACTATCGTGTCCTTATGCTGACTATTAAAAGTGATTGAGTTGTTTGTGATTAGTTCACCAAGTTTAAAATAGCAGTCCGATTTAAGATTCAGGTAGTTTTCGCGAACCGATTTAGATCCGTTCAAAAATCCTTTGCACTTTAGGAAGTCAACCGCACCACCGCCAATTCCATCTTCATCCACCAAGACATTGGTAAGTAAAACTCCATTGCTTTGCGCCATTTGTCTTATGCTATCCACAACTTCGTTAATCGGCTTGTGTTTCATTACAACAAACTTTTCCGCGTGCAGTCCATCCCAAAGTACAATGACCGTTCTATCGTCTCCCATTCGCGCGATGTCCGCAGTTATATACTTGGTTGTGTTCTTTTGTTGTGGTTCACGGAAACACCTCAACAAATCATCGTAATGGTAAAGCCTATCTTGAGTTTCGTCATAGTCCCAATCCCCATCTAAAAGCCTTTTGCGGTCAATCTCGGGTAGCATTCGCAAGTTTTCTAAATACACTGGCGATATATGTGGGTTATCCGTTGGCAAGGCTTGTATGAACTCCCTATCACTACGCAAATTCCCTATACGTTTGGCATCATAAAACTCATTGTATAACCAACCTTTGTGCGGGTTGCAGGTCAACAATCCTTTCGGCTTATCGTTAATCAATTTGTAACGTACGCGAGAGGCTAAAATAGCAATACACTTTTCGCTTACCTCACCTGCTTCATCTACGAAGTAATCAGTAACCTCAATCGAACCGAATCTTTGGAACTCGGGGTCACTCGGCATATCCGCCAAGTCCATCAGTATCGTTTGACTTCCATTGAACCAATTTATAACGTGGTCTTGACCGTTGTAGGTAAAGTGTTTTCCTGCTACTAATCCATATTGAGCGCATAACTCAAAGAACGTAGCCATTGTACTTAATCGCAACTTCTTTAATTCAGCACGACCAATAAGACCGCGAGTTCCTGCGTACTTCAACCGTCTCTTTATTTGCCAGTCACAACCGAGAAAACTTTTTCCGCCTGATGCAGCTCCGCCATACAATACTTGCCAAATGTCGCTATCTACTGACAAATAAGATAAAGCAAGTTTTTGCTTTTCGTTGTATTCTATTTTACGCATAATAATGATTATTCAATGCATTCACAAGAAATCGGATGCCAATTTTCTTCATCCCATTCTATTTTTAATTGATTGCGATCTGATTCAATTATAGATGTCCAACTTTTGTTTCTTCCGAGTCCTTTTAACTCTGCCAATTTTGTTGCGTTTTTCTCCATTGAAATACATCTATTTTTTAGATCTTCTGGTAATGATAATATTTCGTTAAGTTTCATATTAGGACAAAAGAAACAAGAACTTTTACCTGCCTTTGGCAATCCTGCATTTTCAATAACTTCAATACATTTTTCTCTACTCCATCCCCATTCAATTAATGGATAGTAATTTTCGAAATTTTCATTTGGATTTGCTTTAATTCTTCTTTCTTCTCCTGCATCAAAACCAACCCACATTTGTATTTTTTCATTTGGATATTTTGATTTCAAATATTTTTCAATAGGTTGAATTTTGAACTTTTGAGAACAAGTTTTCCAACCAAAAGCAATAGGAGGAATAGTATTATTATTTAAACAATCTTGCTCTAATGTCAATACATCACCATTTTTATTAGTGTAATTTAATGTTTTGATAGATGGAAAATTTTTTGATATTAACCATTGATTAAAAACTCTAATAAATTCATACGTATGCGGATGTTCACCACCTGTATCTGAAAACAAAATTTCATCTGGTATTACTTGATGTTTTACCATATTGATCAATACTGCGGCACTATTTGAACCGCCTCCAAAACTTACTACTATTTTCATAACTTATTAATTATTCGTTGTTGTAAAATATGACTATCTAAAATATCCGCGTAAAGATGTCGCATTATTCCTTGTCTCACATCGTGTTCGAAGTCCGACCTTTCCTTTGACTTCATACGAGTGATTGCAAAGTTCGATAGGTTTCTTTCGTTGGTGAGTTCCTGATAAGCCAAGAAACGAAACTTCTTCCAATCTTCATCTGACCACCAATCAACGTTTATCAAATTCCTCTTTTCCATCATTCGCATCATTGACGGCGCGAGTAAACCAACTTCAATTCGCTTTCCATCTTTCCATCTTTGAACATCAAGCAAAAACATTTCTTTGAAATCAATTGGTTCATCGTCCTGTGTAGTTGTACCGATTACCAACTTTGCTTTCTTTCTTTCGATGTCTAGATTCATCTGCATCTTGTGAATCTTATACGCGTTCAAAACATCACTCAAAAACTGAATGGACATTAAGCCATAGTGTTCCACACGTTTCCACGTTTGACCAACCGCATTGAGTTGGAAGGCTAAACCTAATTCGCCTATTGTCATATAACGATAAAACTGTTGAGTGGTATCGTATAACAACTGCGTTTCTTCAGCTGAGGGAAGTTCTTTAATACCACTTATAACGATTCCTTTGGCGATTAAAGCCTTAAACATTGGTAACGTGCTATCTTGTATTTGCGTTTGTTCAAGTGCGTGTAAATAGGCTTTTTCATCAACTGTTAAGCCATTGTTGTAGGTCTGCCCTTTGTACTCTACCAAGTTTTGATTCATAATTGTTATTGTTATTTGTTACAAATTCGTGAAGTTTCCAAGCGGATCGCATTGCCGCCTTCCAATCTTTCATTTTTTTCTTTCCATAATACCAATTTGTATTGGTATAATGGCTAATGAAGACCTCTGCAAAGTTAAGCGCATCATCAGAAGACGCAGACGGAATGCGCTCCAAAAAATATTCCCCCACCTCCTCCATCGTTGGAGGCGAAAATGACATTCTCGGTGTCTTGCACTTCGATAAGGTCAACTGCTCTTCGAGTGATTGTACTCTTAATGTCAGTGATTTTAATGCTTGTTCTAATTGCTCGTTGTTCATTTAAGCGTTGTTTTAAAATACTACAGTCATACTCTTTATCCAGTAACAGCATTGCCTCGTCAATATAGGCTCTATAAATAGCATCAACTTTATATAAGTCAACCATTTTCTTTACCGCGTGAAGTATTGTCGCGTGGTCTTTACCGCCTATTAATACTCCTATCTTTGAAAGCGAATAGTTTGTTCCTGCATAAATTAAAAGTGTCGCAAGGTAACGCGCATCGATTATAAATCGTTCACGTGACCGAGAAAAAAACTGCTTACGTGTGACATCATGCGTTCTGCAAACCATATCAATTACCTTATCTTCAAAGGAATAAACGTAGTGTTCTTCTTTCTCAAGAATCATTCGTTGTAGTTCTTTCGCGTTTTCATTGGTAAACACGTTTAAAAATTCACGGTAGTTCTTAATCCTGTAACGGTCAAGAAATTGTATTAAAGAATTACTCATCTCCTTCGTTTTTTATAGTTCGTTTTTCACTTTCCAAGATTAGTTCAACTATCTCTTTCGAACTGATACCAGTATACTTACTGATTTTAGTAATGTCGCACACGTGCATCAACATCGGATAACGTGTCCATTTTTGAGCCTGTGGATAGCTGATGTTCATTGCCTTCGCAAGGCTCGGTGTAGTACCGAACCAAGCGAAAACAAAAAGTTCCCATTTAGATTTCATTGCTTACAATTTTCTTTTGATATTTAACTGCGTTGTGATTTATTGCAACTTCCAAAAGATTGATAATGTCAGTCGCTGCCGAATAGTTAACTATTTTAATGTCCTTTTCAAGGATCAATTCGTTGCCTGTATCGGTTAAAGTCAAGCAAACTTTATTGCGATGTTCAGGAGACCAACCTTCGTCATCGTTGGTAGATAAAACAAATTTGCGTTTGTCTTTTAATTCAATGACATTTACAACGTGGGTTTCAACCCATTGTTTGTCTAACTTTTCAATAATTGTGTAGTTCATAATAAGGGTTTTAAAATTTTAATTGTTTCGTGCATTCAAAATGGAAGGTCTCCCGAATCCATTTTAGAGTTACTATTCGCGCTATCTTTCGCATCGTCAGTTAAACCAATTCCAGTCAAAAGATACTTTTCGAAGAGTTGAGCCACCTCAATAACTTTCGCAGGGTTCTCGGAATGGTTCATATCAACCGAAGCCTTTAATGCCACCGCACGTGCGATTGATTCTTCTTTGTCCTTTGAGTTATTCGCTTGGTAGTTGTTACCTGTTGAACTTGGAGTGAACGCGCGTTGTTCCTGCACCCATTTGATTTTGTGACCTCTACCACTTGGAGTGATTTCGTAGTTCTTTGTATCACCAACCGCGAAGGGTGGTTGTTGGGATTTGCTGAAGACCGTTCCTGTATCTCCATTTTCCATTGTAACTTCGAACTTGAACATATCGTTCCAAGTTCCCGCGCCTTGTACGTGCGTGATTTTTGATGTAGCCATCGTTTTATTTATTTGATTGTTAAATTGTTTTCGGTGTCTGTTGATCCAATCGCCCAAAATTCGTCTTTCATTATTGGATGATGTTTTGCGTGGTTCTCTATACACTTGTCGCACCATTCTTGGTAATCTTCGATTGAGGTATAGACAACGTATAGTTCTCTTTCGTAGTGCATATCTGAACACTTCTCGCAACGTTCACCATCAAAGACAGTTGTTGGTGGGTTTATGTTATCGTACATAGGTGCGCTCGGTTAAAAGGTCTTCCATTCGTTCAAGTGGGCTACGCGGTACACTATTCGCGATGTGCTGCGCTAGTGTGTTATAATCGAGTTGTTCGGTTGGGTAACTTGATGATTGTACGCATACAAATCTTTTAGGGTAAGTTAAGTTCAATTTCATAGTGCGCGGTGTTTCGGGTTTTTAACTGCGTTTAAAGTTGATTCTAATTCATCTGGAGTAAATACATCATTTGCATATTGCTTAACGTATCTTTCAACTGCTAACTTAACAATGGTAAGTTCGGTTGAAGTAAGTTCTAATATCCAAAACTTTTCCATAATTAAGCAATTTCAAAGATATAGATTTCACTTCTAAAAGGTGAAGTAGCGGGTACTTCCAAATCGTAGGCATAACCGAACCCATCTTGATCCTCATTATAAGTAAGGCTCATTTCATCAGCGTGGCGGTGAACTGATTGATTAGCGAGTTCTAATGTTGGGAAGTCAAACACCTTCGCTTGAGTTCCTGATTCGTGGATGATTACTTGATACATTTGTTCTTTGTTTTAAATAATTAAGTTTCTTGTCAGCAAATCTACAACGACTTTTCATATTTCCTAATATTTTTTTCATTAAAATTAAAATATTTTTAGTTTTCTTGATTTTACGCGGGTTTTAGAAGGTCATTAAATAGTAATTTAGACACATTCTAAATAGTAGATGAAGCAAAAGATAGTAAATAGCCTAAAACCGAGAGCCAAAAAACCCTATTCGGGTGAGGCAGGTGTACAAATTGCGGTTATTCAGTATTTAAAATTGGCTTATCCTAATGCTATTTATTGCGCGAGTGCGGGTGGAATGTTTACTTCGATGAAACAGGCCATTAAAATGAAGGCGACTGGATACGTAAAAGGATTTCCCGACCTTCAAATCTGCGAACCTAACGAAAAGTATCACGGGCTATTCATTGAATTAAAGACCGAGAAAGGTGTTGTGAGTAAGGAACAAAAGGAATGGATCAAACAACTAAACAAAAGGGGTTATTATGCGTCTATATGTAAAGGTTTTGCAGAAGCGCAAAAAGTAATTGATGAATATTTCGCAGGAACAATATAACAAGTACCGCATTTTTGCGAGGAATATCACCGCATCACAATTTGAGGGTGATGAACTTTTACACTCCACACTTTTAAACATCCTTGAAACCGATACATCCAAGATAAACGATATTGACTCTTATGTGATTTGTTCTCTCAAGTGGGAATATATAAGACCACGTACACGTTATAAGAAGTTAATTGGTGACTTCCAAGCAAATTGGACAGACCTTGAGCCGCATCAATTTGAAATAGAGGTACATAACGCCCGTGAAAGTTGGATAGGGGCAAGGATTACCAACGAACAATTAGATATATTAATGAGTCGCTTACCATTCTTTGAACGTGAAGTGTTCAATCTATACGTTATGAATGGTTTTTCTTACCGAGAGTTGTCCAATGAAACTGGTATTCCTGTATCCTATTTATACGACACGGTAAAGAGAGCCAAAGAAGAAATAAAAAAATGCATCAAATATGACGAATAAAGAAATGTTTGAATATCGGATGGGGATATGTAAAGCCTGTCCTATTTTTAATACCACAACCCGAACTTGTGGAACCGCATTGTCTAAATTAAATCCATTTAATGAGTGGCAAGAGATGAACGGGGTTAAGTTCAAACCTTGCGGCTGTTTTATGGACGTCAAGGCTCGGATGGCATTACAGGAATGTCCCGCGAAACTTTGGACAGCACAAACGGATAACGACACTATCGAAGAGGCAAAGGAACTAATCGCAACTATTAAAAAATCGGGAGTAGTTACAGGTGAGCAACGATCCATTCTCGGTAAGTTAAAAGCAATAATCAATGGAGATACCAAACCGATTAAGTTGAGGCATTGTATTGGATGTGTTACCAAGATAGTTGACGAATTAACGCACCAACTTAAGCGCGAAGATTCCGAGTTGTTATTAGATACAAATGAAGTTGAACAACCACAACCCAAAAAACGTGGAAGAAAACGAAGAACTCAATGAGCCTGCTACATTTCTTTTTTATGTCGTATTTAACGACCGTCTTACTACATATTGGATTCTTCCTGACTCTAATGCGTTATCACTCCATTCGTTTCACAACTGAAAACATTATAGGTATGCTATTCACATCCTTTACCTTTCCCCTATGGTGGTTCGGGCTGTTGAAGAATCGTGAATAAGTAATTGTTGTACGGATTGTATTATAGTGCATATTTGTAGTGTTGAGCATCTTATAAGTACTGCCCCTTTGGTTTTAGGATCTCAACAATTCAAAAATCATTGGGGCAATTTTTTTTAGGTAGGTCAATAAGGTTTTTTCCCGTTTTAATCCCTTGGTGTGTAACTATAATTAAGCATCAAATAAAAGCGATTGTGAAAAGAACCGCTATTCCGAGTTGGTAACGCAAGTGAGAT
>Ga0222712_10007635_pt1 | contig 10402 bp, 15 predicted proteins | sample C33_657DmetaG_FD_165043 | JGI IMG/M metagenome (GOLD analysis project Ga0222712, IMG submission 165043) | Estuarine water microbial communities from San Francisco Bay, California, United States - C33_657D | ecosystem: Environmental > Aquatic > Marine > Unclassified | place: USA: California...
GTTCAACTTCTATAAGTAAATACTACAAAAGTATAAACAAAGATATGGTTGTAATTGATGAACCATTCAATTTGGTAGTAAATAATCCTACAATATTATATAATGATTTAATTAAAAATAAAAATTTATTTATTAAAACAATGTATGGTGATAACCCATTGGAATTTGAAAATATGTCAGCTAAAGAATTTGTATTAAAACTTATTGATAATTTTGATTTAGTTTTATTTTTAACAAGACGAAATATAAAAGAACATACAGAAAGTTACGTTCAAGCATTGCAAACTTCCAAATGGGCATCTAGTTATGTATATGATTCTAAATTTAACACACTATATGATAAAATTGAGAGTAAATTAAATAAATTAAATTTAGAATTGATTCAAACTTGTAACGAACTAAACAAACCATTATATTTTTATGAAGATTTGTATAATTCACTTAAAAAAGAAAATATTATAGAATTTTTATATTTAATAGGTTGTAATTATGATAAAGAAATATTTAATGAATTTTTAGATACATCAAAAAAATATAGAGTCACACCAATTTATAAAACAATTATATAATGATTTCTAATCAAACCATATTATTTACAAGAGAAGAAGTAAATTCTATATTATCTTATATGAATGATGCAGAATCGGTAATATCAAAACAAATGATAAAACACAATGGTGTTTTATATAAAAATGGTGATTTTTTACGAAAAAAATTAAATTTTACTGATGAGAATATGTGGATATTTGAAAAAATAAAAAAATGGACAAGTGAATTAAATATGGAGTTAATTTGGAAATCTACGCCATTTTCAGCATTCAGAAAATATAGAAAAGGTGATTTTTTTGTAAAACACATCGATAATTTAAATGATAAATTATATTATTCCGGTGGTGGGCATAAAATTTTAACTATTTCTATCCAATTAAGTGATGAAGATGAATATGAGGGTGGTGATTTTTTAGTTTGGAATAATGATAAAAAAATAATTGTTGATAAAAAAATAGGAAACACTATAATGTATTCTGCAAATGTACCACACGAAGTAAAAGAAATTACAAAAGGTGTGCGAATATCTTTGATAGTTTGTCCGAAGGATACGAATATAAAATTTAACAACTCTTTAATTTAATGAATAATCTGTGGGCATTTGGTGATTCTTTTACGGCCGGGTGGGGATGTACTCCTGAATTTGAGTATTACAAAAAATATTACAAAGAGGGCGATAAACTTTGGGTGGAGTTACTTGCCGATGAAATGGGATTGATACCATTAAATATTGCTCAACATGGTATAAGCAATGATTATATTATAGATTCAATAATTTTAAATTGGAAAAAAATAAAACAAAACGATTTTGTTATAATAGGAAAAACACTTAGTCATAGATTTGATATACCAATAAAATCAGAAAAATGTGTTCCTGTTGCATTGGCCGATAGATGGGTAACTATATTAGATAAATTTAATTTAGATAACGGATATGATTTATTTAATAAAGAAGAATTTGAAACAATTATAAATTTTAATTACCACTTTGCATCAAACTCATTGTATAGAGAACGACAAGATTTAAGATATAATTTTTTAGTAAAGGAGTTGGAACAAAAGCAGATTAAAGTTTATTTATGGGATTGGCCATCCTTGCAGATAAAAATAAAGTTTAACACCATACAAATGGATACTAATAATGAATTTATTGATGCACATTTTTCATTCAAAGGACACGTTGAATTTTATAAATGGGTTTATAAAAAAATAAAAAATGAAAATAAAATAATTTAATATTTAAATATGTTATGAATATATCAGTTTTAGACACATTTGAAAGAGGTTACATTAAGTTAGATTGGCAAGAGTATATAAATCGTGTCCAACTAACATTAGAGCATATGGAAACCATTGTAGAGATGATTGATACTTTTAAGTTATCAAAGTCCGCTAAAGAGTTAGTTGTATTTCGTTTTGAAAACATACCAGCATACATCACTATAAAAAAGAATGAGTATGTAAATTTATTAAATTGGATATACGATAAAGCATTAGAACTTGAAATATACGAATTATGTAAAAAGGTTATGGATGTTAAAACTTCATTATGAATAAAATACACGAAATAGCAGTTAGTTGGTGGAGAGCAGAAAATCCTACAAAAAAACAATCTGAGTTAGCACAAAAAAGATTAGCAATATGCGTAGAATGTGATTCACATAAAGAATCAATTGTGTTTGGATATGTGTGTGGAGAATGTGGGTGTCCAATAGGTAAAAAAATATTTACACCTATGAATGGTAGTTGTCCTTTAAAAAAATGGAACAATATAGAAGGATTATCTTAAAATGTTATATTTATATGTGTAATCAAAAATAAATAATTATGAAGAGTGTTTTTATAGGAGTAGACTATATTAAAAATGCTGATAGTATAAAACTATTGGAATTAAATACCGATGTTCAAATATCAAATCTAAAAGAAAGTTATTTTGATTATACATCTTTATTTAATTATCTATCTGAAAATGGGTTTTCAAAACTACATTTCATATATAAAGAAACCTACACATCTCCAGTTTTTATAGAAAATATAAAAAACTTATGTATTCAAAATGGAGTAGAATATCACGAAACGCTAATTACATTAAATAGTATATTGATTGATGATATTGAAGATGCTGAAGATACTTTATTTTTTAGATTAGCATACAATGCACAGGCAATATTAGATGATTACTATTGTAGAGAACATGGTGAATTAATTAATTTACTATTTGAAAATGGAAAGGAATCTTATATGCCAAATGTATATTTAAAGAATTCTGGTGAAACAACACTTGATAGCATTAATTCTATAAATGATAATGGGAATTATCCAAATATAATAGCTAAAAAGAATTATGCGGATTTTGACAAAACTTTATATCCTGCGTTTTATAAACTTTCAAATGAAACAGAATTAAATAATTTAAAATCTGGCTTAGACCCAAATATTTTTTTACAAGAATATGTATTTTCTTCCGAAAATGTTGAAGATAATTTGATAATAAATCATATTAGAAAATGGTATTTGATTTCAAATGGATTAAATGATATAATTGATTTAGGAGGTTATTTACATTCTAATCAAGTTTCATTAAAACCAGATTACATAACATATACTCATACTAAATTAGATAACACAGGTCGTTCTATGTTTTATTCAAACCCAAACAGATTATCATCTGCAGGTATTTTATCAAACTATAACGTTAAAAAACAAAATACAGATAGTACATTTTCATTAACAGATGCAGATTCTTTACAGGTTGGAGATGTTGTAGAAGCATTAAATATAAACACATTTGATACTAATACATTTAAAGAATTTGAAATTCTAAATTGGAGATATACTGGTTCTTTAGAAAATTTACTAACCTATACTACTGCATCTGTTGTTAGAACAATGTCATCTGTAGTTGAAGATTGGTTTAACAAAGTTGAATATGTATATCCTAATGAAACAACTGGTTCATTCTTATTACAAACAAACAAAATGGTTTTAATTGAAAGAGGGTCTGAAGTTAGATTTTGTTCTGCACAAGATTTAGAAGTAGGTGATATTATATTTAATTCACCAACACATACTTCAACACTAACATCAGTTACAGATGAATGGTATTCTGGTTCTGTAAATTATTTGGATATTGAACCAAGTGATGTATTTATTGCAGGTACAGATGATAATGAAATTCTTAGTTCAACAATTGTAATGCACAACTATAAATAATATGGCAAATAATTTAATAAAAATAGAAAGACCAGTAACATCTGCTCAAAACGCAACTTGTTTAGATATAATTTCAGATGTTATTGCTATGATTAAAACCAAACATAGCTAATAAGTTATACAATTTATAATGAAGTTTTATATCCATCATTATTATGATGTAAATTTGTTAAACAAGTTTGCACATAATACCACCAATAAAGTTTTTAATATAAACAACAATGTTGGTGAAGTTAAGTGTGAATATAAAGGACATCAATTGGAATTTATATTTGACCCAGTAATAAATGATAATGATGATGGTTATCATATATTAGATTTCTTTGCAACTTACTTTCAATGTAAGTATGATAAAAAATTCATAGAAATGAAATTGCCAGAAATATATCAAGAACTTCCCGTTATTGATAAATTTGTGGAATTAATTGCTCAAAAAAAAGATTGGATAATATCAATTTTAAGAACTGAAAAAATTATAAATTCAGAAGGATTTAGATTAAATTCATTTGCATTAATTGAAGAGAAAATTTTAAAATTAAATGAGCACATAATTATAACTGATAATTTTTTTATTGACCCATATTTGGAAAAAAAATACTCAAATGTAAATTTTGTATTTACAAATACAATATTTCAATGGAATGAATTAATTAGTATTAGGTGGTTTTATGAATATACAAATATATTTTCTAAATTAAACCCACCATATAAAATGGGGTTTGCAATTCGTTCTCATAAAAAACATAGAAAATTACTAGCAAAACTTTTAGTTAATAACTCAGATATTTATGTATCACAAACAGATAGGTTACATGGTGAGTATGGTAAAAATCAACCTGTGTATGAAAGAATGCCAGATATACATTTAAATAGTGTGTATGGGGAAACTGATTTTGATAATCTACATAATATAACATTAAATAAAATGGAAACTGTAGAAAATCAACGAATACATACGGTTGGTTTGGATATATTTTTTAGAATATTTCCGATGGCTAAAATGCAAATAATGGATGAAAGTTGGGCTTGGTCCAACACAAATTTTAGTTCACATTATTTATCAGAAAAAACAATTGGGTTAGTTCTTGCAAATATACCATTTATATCAACCCACTCTTACCCAATATATTTTTTACAAAAATTATTAAATCTTAGGCCTCATCCTTTCATACAAAATTTTCAAGATATACAAGGTGATGTGGAAAAAATAAGTGAATTTATTTTTGATTTTTTAAAAGATTTTGATAAAAACTATGAATTATGTAAAGATTGGACAAATGAGTGTCATATTGAATTTGTTAAACGAATTCAAACTGAAAATTCTTTTTTAGATTTATACATAAATGGATTTAAAAAAGAAGAAAAAAAATACAAATCACTTTTTTAATGAAAGTAGTTTTTACATATTTACCGATTAGATTAAAAGATATAACAGAAATTTATTTAAAATACTCTATTGTAAATTTAAATAAACAAAATATAATTCCAATAATTTACTCAGATAAAGATTATTTTAAAAATACACAATTAGAATATGATTGGCGTGAATTTGATATTGATGAAAAATTTAAAATAAACACATTGTGGTCTTATCCTAAATTAAAAGTTTTATCACAAATAGACTATCCACTTATACATTTAGATAATGATTTTGTTGTCAGAGATTTAAGTTATTTGATTTCAAAAATAGATTCAAATAAATTAAATATATCACATAAACATAAAATAGATTTTAACAAATCATCTATTTTTATTGAAATATTTAAAAAATACACAAACCAAAAAATATCATTCAATACATTAAACAATACGTGTGTATTATCAACATCTAATTATAAAATATTAAATAAAGCATTTTTAGATGTTTGTAATTTAATTGAAAACGATATATCATTTTTTAGTACAAGAATAAATGAAATACCACCAATTACATTAAACCAACAATATTTAAATTTATATTTTGATGACATTAATTATTTGTTTGATAAAAACCTTGATTTTGAAAATTTAGAAAAATATGGTGTTTGCCATATGATTGAAAAGAAAAATCATAATAAATTTATTACTAAATCAAATCTATTATAATGGTTATTAAAATTTATAACAAGACAATATTGGCACCTGTAAAATGTGGTAGTAGATATTTGGATAAGATTTGGATAAAACAACGAATCGAATTAAACCACTCACAATATTTAAGATTCCCAAAAGTAAAATACATAGTGTTGAGAGAACCTATGAGTCATTTGGTAACCGCACTTCACACAGAAACACTTGGATATATGAATGAATTTGGTAAAATGGGTGATTTTTACCACCAACTGAATGAATTTACTACTTCGGTTGGGTCGGTTCATTGGTGTTTTCCCTTTTACGAATACCTATATTATTATAGAAATAGATATGGTGAAGATATTCAGGTGGTTAAATTAGAAAATTTAACTGAATTATTACAAGATTTTGGACACAACATTGAATATGTTTCTGAAGAATATAATTTTAAAAAATATAAAAAATGGTGGCCAAAGGAAGAGTTATTTCAGATATTAAATGAGATGTATCCAAAAGAAATTAATTTTTTGATTGATAAAGTTAAAATTCAAACAGAATATTACAAGAAATTAATAAATAATGAAATAAACTCTAATTTGTTGGGTGAAAAAATAATGTTATGAAATCTATAAAGTATTGGAAAAAAGACGGATTCGATGTTGCTACTTATAAGTGGAATTTAGCTGAAAGAAGAAATCAAACATTTAATGGGTCTGGTTCAGATGAAAGTGGAACTAATGTTTACACTTATAACGAAATGGGTTTTAGGGGAGATTCTATTTACAAAGATGGGTTTAGAATACTATCGGTTGGGTGTTCTCATACAGAAGGTGTTGGTGTGTCAGATACAGAAACTTGGCCTCATCACTTTTCAAGATTAATAAAAAAAGGTGTTGATTTAAACGCCGGATTTGGTGGTAGAAGTAATGATTATATTGCAAGATGTGTAGTGTCTTTGGTTGATACTTTCAGACCAAATTTAGTCAACATTATGTACACATATCCATCTAGAAAAGAATACTATAGATATGGTGGGGAATTAGAACCATTTCATATGAACCCTTGGGGATACTTTGAAGAAAATAATGAGGGTAAAGAAGAATATAAAGCAATTGCCAGAATAACACACGATGAAAATGATTTAATAAATTGGTATAAGAATCATTTATTGATAACGAATTTATTACAAAATAAAAAAATACCATATACTTGGAATGGTTCTTTTTTAAATGATGATAGTGTAATGGGTGATTATAGATTCGATGGTGAGTATGGTAACTTTAGAGAATTCTCAATAGATGGTAAACATGCAACTGATACTCACAACAAAGAGTACGCTAATAAATTGTTTGATTTTTGTAAACATAAAAAGTTAATTTAATTTGTTAATTTCAAAAACTTTTCGTATCTTTGGATATGATTATAGTTCCACAAACACCCATAACAGAATCTAGCTTTCAAAAATGGAAGTCTCATAGATTAGAAGTAGAGGACGGCTTAGATTCGTACCATTACTATGTAATTCCTTTAATTGATATTGATGAAGAAGAGATACCAGATATAGAACGAATACCTGCATTATTTAGTTCCGAATCCGATGCATATCTTAATGATGATGGTAATGTAGAATATACTTTGCGATTATTTGATGATGACCTTCCTGAATTAGAATTTGAAGAAGAGGTTGAGATACTTTATAAAATTTTAACAAAAAAAGAAATTTATTTAAAATAACTTGGAAAAGTTAAAAATATTTCGTATATTTGATTTATCTTTTTTACTATACTTAAACTTTAAAGCAACATGAAAGAAAAAACAGAACAAGAATTAGAAGCAAATTACAACAAGTTTATCGAAATCCTTAAAAAGTACTTTACAGGAGAACGATTAGAAAAGTTGTTATTTATGTATTCACCAGACGAGTTAGGATTGAATCTAACGGTCTCTCCTGCATCAGGTAACAAAAACTATCATAATGCATATGATGGTGGTTATATTGACCATATTTTTAATGTTTGTAAGAATGCTTTAAAAGTAAAAGAACTATTTGTATCAGCAGGTGGTAAGGTTGATTTTACAGATGAAGAATTATTATTTGCAGCATTACATCATGATTTAGGTAAGTTAGGAATCAAAGGAGAATTACATTATGTAGCTAATGATTCAGATTGGCATGTTAAAAATAGAGGTGAATTTTACAAACGTAATGAAAACATAACATTTATGTCAATTACGGATAGAACATTTTTTACTTTAAATCACTATGGTATTTCACACAATGAAAAAGAATATTTTGGAATTAAATTAACAGACGGGTTATTTGATGAAGATAACGAAAAATATTACAAAGTATATGATACGTCAAAATATCTTCGTTATACTATACAATATATACTACATTGGGCAGACCATATGAGTACGATTGTAGAAAGACAACAAATGTTAGGATAACAAAATATATGACACTTTTACAGAAAGTATGACATTTTGTCATACTTTTTTGTTTTGGTGCAGAAATTGGAATACTATATTTAAACTTTAAAAAATTATTATTATGAGCACATTTAACAGTACAACTAGCTACAAAGCAAATTTAAACGATTTATTTTTAGATTGGGATAATTTATTCACCCACACTAAACAAAACGTATTTTCCGATTATACTACAAAAGAATTAGAAGATGGTAAAATTGAATTATCGGTAAATGTATTGGGACACAACCCAAAAAATATCTTATTAGAAGTAACTGAAGATAAGATTACAATTAAATCAAATAAGCCAGAAGGAGAATCTGATTTGATTAAAAATATTGATTTTAGTTTTAAATTAGGTAAGGATTACGATGGTACAAAATCTGAAGCTCAATTCAATAATGGAGTACTTTCAATCACCATTGAAAAGAAGGATGAAAGAAAGGCAAAAAAATTATCTATTAACATTAGGTAATATAAGTTATTTTTCGTATATTTAGAAGGTAGGAGCATATAGTTCCTACCTTTTTTTATAAATAAATATTTATTACTATGAGTATGATGTACAAAAATCAAATCCAAAATCTATTAACGGTATTGGATGGTAAGTTAAGAGTTTTAGAAGGAGCAGCATCTGGTGCTATGAAACTTGACCCAAATGATGTTATTCAATTAGTTCATGATATTAGAAAAGTTTCTGATAGAATGGCAGAATTAATAAACATTGAAAGAGATTAAATGAATTGGCTTAAATATTTAGTAGGTATATCGGCAGTATTAGTTGCAGGATGCGCAGCTTATTTCTCCGTAACTGGTTTGGGTGTTCTATTTAGTGGGGCATCAACGGCAGTGATGGTAATGGCGGGTTCTTTGGAATTTGCCAAATTAGTAACTGCTACTTATTTAAAACAAGTATGGGATGACATAAAGGGTTTCAATAAGATATATTTAACAATATCTGTTGTAATTCTTATGTTAATCACTTCAGCGGGTATTTTTGGATACCTTTCAAACGCATTTCAAGCACAATCACTACAACTACAACAAGTAGATGGAGAGATTGTAGTTCATCAAACAAAAATTGACCAAAATACTACTCAAATTGAGCAACTTTCTACTCAAATTACCGAATTTAATACCAATCAAGGTAAAATATTAGATGGTGGAAAGGTAAATTCTCGTCTTATTCGTTCAATCGATAACAGAGATAAACAAATTGCTAAGATTAACAATAAAATTTCAGATTTACAAACTCAAAATAGTGAAGAAACTGAAAAAATCAACCAAATTAAGATTTCTAACTTAGATTTAGAAAAAGAGGTAGGTGGGTTTAGGTTTGTTGCTGATGCATTTGATGTAGAATTGAAAAATGTTGTAAAATTCTTCATTTTTATCATTGTTATAGTTTTTGACCCTCTTGCAGTTGCCTTAATTATCGCATTCAATGGGTTAGTTAGTGTAAAAAACCGAAAAGAAGAAGAAAATTTAACAGAAAATGTCAAATTAGATGAAGTAATTCGGCAAGATTCCGAATTAGTAGAAAAAATTTACCAAGTTTACGGAGATGGTGGAAAAAATTTACCAATTGAGGGAGAAAATCAAATTTTAATGGAAAATACTCGTATTCCTATTGATTTGGATGGAGATGGTGTTATTGATGGGTATGATACTGATTCAGATGGTATAATAGATGAATGGACACCCGAAGGACATGCTGAAAGAGAATCTGGAAACAGAAATTTATTACCATATTATGGAAAACCTGATTTTGATTGGGAAGATAAGAATAAATGGATTAATGACCGTAACGCTATCAACTATTGGATGAAGTATAAGAAAGGTCAAAACGATGATTTAGTTAAAATTTACTAATGATAACAATTTCAGAAATAGCATTGAGTCACATTACATCTTTGATGATGGAAAAAGGCATAAATACTAATACTCATTATTTGAGAGTTGGTGTTGAAGGTGGGGGTTGTAGTGGTTTATCGTATGTAATGGATTTTGATGATAATATCAAAACAACAGATGATGTTGTAGATACATCAAATGGATTAAAAGTAATAATAGACCGTAAATCACTTCTATATCTAGCTGGCACAGAATTATCATA
>Ga0222712_10007636_pt1 | contig 10402 bp, 4 predicted proteins | sample C33_657DmetaG_FD_165043 | JGI IMG/M metagenome (GOLD analysis project Ga0222712, IMG submission 165043) | Estuarine water microbial communities from San Francisco Bay, California, United States - C33_657D | ecosystem: Environmental > Aquatic > Marine > Unclassified | place: USA: California...
ACGACGCGCGCAGACGCGATGATGTCACGAAAATTGCTAGTTTTGAGCAATCTTGCCAAACCGCGGGGGCGGAGTCCCGTATTCGGCTTGAGTCATGAACCCGGTGGTCGCGCTTTAAAATTTATGTCATTTTTACTTTAGTATTTTGAATTTTACAACAATTTGAACTTTGACGATCACAATTTCAAAATTGTTTTTCGATCACCTTAAAGCGGGCTGCTCACAACGATTAAAGGCACACGCGGTGGTGAGAACTAGTCTACTGATATGCTCGAAACTAGTGTCGAAGATCTGCTGGCTCTAGAAAAGGCCGGTCTTTTAAGCACCAGCGAAAGTAGGCTAGTCTTACAGAGGCGATCTAAATACGAGCAATCTCTATCGAAGTCAAGTGAAAGAAACGAGCGTGTATTTTTAGCTTACGTTGAATTTGAGAAGAGCATTGAACGTCTGCTCAAGACGCGAGCAAAGGTTAGAGCATATTTAGATTTTAGGAATGGAGCTGAAATTTCTTTTATTCATCGGTGCAGGCACACGGTGTGAAGAGGTTTAATACGTGGCCTTTGTCCGCTCACTTGCTACGAATTCTAAGTCGTTCTATACGTCAAAATACGTGGAGCTTAAGAGTTTGGCATGAGTTCATACACCATTCACAAACGCATGGTAGCTTCAAGCTTCTTTCGCGCCTCCTTACAGTTGCGCTGCGATTTCACAGTAACTGTGCTGGGCTTTGGATATACACGGCTTCTTTGGAAAATGAAACTCACGTGCGTCATGGTTTTGAATGTTCTATTTCGATTTAGAATATAAAATATTTACCCTCATATTAGAAGAACTCGAATGCGGCCCGTTTGGTACTACAGCGTGGTTTACGCAGCTGCGCGAACAGTCAAGGTAACGATCAATCGTTGCAACTTTCATGACCATAAGGAGGATCTGTCTCAGAAATTTGGCTCGCTTATTTCAAGCTTGAAATTAAACTTGCAAATGAATTTCCTAGTAGAATTCGCGACCCGAAAAGAAATCATCAAGCTATCAGTAGTGGTATAAAAGAACTTCAAATTCATGAGGTAGTTACTTAAAAGGTGCACGAAAAGTTGATTCAAAAGAGAAACGCCGCAGGGCAAGTTGGCCTTACTTGTTTTCCAGAAGGCGGTCAGATTATACGCAGGCAAGCGCGTAGAATTTTTCAACCAGCATGCTTCACGCTCACGTAGGCGACATAACCTTCATTTTAAAAATGTTCATCGTGGCGAATAGTCTGAATGACGTGCGTATGTTTAGTGTTCTTTATGTTCTTACGTAACTTCGATTTAGTCGCATAAACTAATTGGTTGCATGATTTGCACTTTCAACAGACAGTGTCGACTATCATTTCTTTTGCATTCGTTGTATCAAGAGCAACCAAATCCGTTCGTTTACTTGGGGGCGATGAAGGTATGATAATATTTATGAAATAAATAAGACCTGATTTCTTGCAGTTTTTCAACCATTTTTTAACTGCAGATAAATACATAAGCGCTGACATTTATATTGGCTTGACAGATGCCCTTAACAGGGAGCTAGAATGGTGAGAACACGATAGCTTTTGTGTGCCAACAGTTAGTGAACGAGTAATATTCGTAGCTTGGGATCGTCGGCGATTTTAAAGTTCGTGTCCATGAGGAAGCATTTTATATTTTTACAAGCCTCAAATCTGTGCCAAGATCGAAGTGAGGTGGAATTCTTAAACAGACAAGTACTATGATCGCTTGATGGATAATATATATATTGCTCAAGTTTTTTCCAGCTAATCTCTAAATACAAACGCTGCGGGCGGGCTCATGGAAGATGGTACGAAGAATTAATAAGTCATATATTGAAACCATATCAATCTTACGATTTGTAGTTGTTCCTTACGGTTCGCCGGGCAAGCTGTTTTATCAAATCAACATTTGTTGATCACCCCTGTAAGTTTAATACTTCCGTTTGACAGTCATCAAAGCGACTGAAGGTGTGCGTTAGATTTGCCTTAACTGCAAGGAGCAAAGATTTCTGCGGTTCAGAAACATGTTTTCGACGCGAACTTATTTTTCTGCTTGATCATGTGCAGATATACTGCATTCATTTAAAGTCAGGCAGTCCATGTCTACTGAGCTAAGATATATTTTGTTACCATATTTTACAGAGTGTAAGCTAACTTCTTTGATGATCAAATCTACTATCCCAGATACTGGTGGGGATTCCGTAAAGAACTGGTGCGGCTCCCACTAGATACTGCAGTTGACACGCAGTTCTAGCTCGTTGAACTGCAACAGAAACGCAATTATCATCAGTCGCTATGCGTGTAGAACATTTGGAGAACCATTCATCTAATAGCGAATTTGAAAACCGATCGATATCCTTATCTGTAACATCCCACAGATTTCCCAACACGAACGGTGCCCCGGCAAACAAATAAAGCACTGACGTGCAAGCTGTTGCCGAAGAATCTAAGTGATCGTATACACCACTAGAACAACCCATAAGAATTGCGGCAGCGCAAATGAAAATGTCCCTTATTGCTAACCGTTGCATGAAATCTTGACCGCTTCCGTGTCCAAAGTAAAGGTAACATTCAAACTCTTGCAGAGCTCGAATTGCTTCAGCAGAGCTTGGAGTTCGTCCTTGAATTCCAGCCCAACCAGATTTCCTAAGTATCGGTTCAAGATGTCGCTGAGTTCTGAGTAGATCACCAGTTGGATTCAAGACAAAGTAAGACTTGCCCACGTCCATGATATTTTGTTCTTGCATGCCAGCCCGCAAAGTTGCCGTTGCACGTCCGATGGCGGCTGATGGTGTCCTATAGATGCGCTGATGTTTCAGAGTAATAATAGACTCCCAAGCGATGTGCTTAACGTAACCATCAAGCGAAAGCAAAATTGCTCCTCTCCGCACATGTGCAGGTCTATTTGCTAGTACAACTTCCTTGATCTCAACCGCTAATCTTGTGATGCTTGTGTTAAGCGTTTGATTGATATTTCCAGCTGAAGGAGCTGAGTAATTTAGCATTTGATCCTGTTCAGCCGAAATGAGTAAAGCTGACAAAGCATTCGTCAGTTCAGTCGTTGTGATTAGTTCTATCCCTTGTGAAAGGAGCGAAGCGTATCCGTGTACATTGGTAATAAGGCTAAGGCCATTCATTTTGGCCACACGTTCAAGCTCGCTTACAAGCAGTTTCGCTGCTTGCTCGTTATGTTGATCGCAAAATTCTCCCAAGAAAAATACTCTCCACGCACCAAGGGCGCTATCTAATTCAATTAGTCTATTTTGTATTGTACTGTCGAGTCTCAGTCTATTTTCCCACCAGACAATCTTTGATTCGCGACTTGAAGCGGGGTTTTCCGTCTCGTGTGGCTGAAGAACAGCGAGTCCGAGATCATTAAGAATATCACAAAGTGCCTCACAATGAATTTTTATGTACGCAGCAGATCGTCCGCCATTACACGTCCTCGATAAGATCAACTCATTCGAACATTTTATTCCATCTGTTTGTGCAGTGACTGTTACGACCGGGAATCCACATACCAGCATTTCTCTAAAACCGCCAGAAATGATTTTTCCACAGACGCGATCTATTTCATGATCGGATATCATGAGCGCGCTCAAAGCAGAGCTGAATTGTCCATTTAGTAAATCACTGGACTGATTGTCCAATATAACAGACAAGTCAATACAACGAGCCATACATTTTCGCGTCAGCAGCGCTAAATTTTGACTTCTGAGCAGTGATCCGTTGTACATTTGTGACATACCAACGATGCTATGCGGCACTGTATTTAATCTCTCTAAAACTACGCGCATAACTAATGGTTGAGACTGATAAAGCGCATACGGAACATCTCTAACGAGTCGGAGGAACTTAGATACCAGACTTGTTATATGATCAGAATGAATAGCTCCATTGTTCGGGTCTGCGTGCGAAATAAAATGAACTTTGCCAGAATCCATTTCCAAAAAGAATATGTGAATTTTGCAGAGCAAAATAAGACCAACAACGGTTGGCTGATAACAGCGGCATTCACTCAACATTGTATCTAAGCACGATAATAATTTGTTGGCATCTGCAAGCTGTGTCGTCATCAAGTGTAAGCACGACAAGCGTATCCACAGTAGCCGAAAAAACGTCCGCAAGGATATGCCGTCATGATTTACCGTATAGCTGATTTCATTACCGATAATTGCGAACCCCTTCTGTGTCCATCGAATTTTAAAACAACTTATGACTTCACTGATGTATTCGGATGCTCGACTTCGCGCGGCGAATCCTTCATGCAACCGACCAAGGCTGCAAAGACAAGAACTCTCAAGGTGAGATGCATATGCTAGTGCATACACATACGTGTGAAAATCGAGTAAAGTGCGCCGATAATCCGGCAGTTTTGAATCTCGAAGAGGAAGCAATGAGTGCAGACAATCCCTGAGCTCTGCCAGGCTTTCTTGGGGTTTACTGAATCTTTGGAGAACATCAGCTCGACGAACTCGGATGGCAATTTCCAGCATCACAGACTTTGAACTCTGGGTAAGTTTGAAAGCCTCGTCAAATGCTGTAAGACTACTGGTATACATACCAAGCTCTGCACATATAGTTGCTCGCATGCACAGGGAGTGAATGTATATCCCTAAAAGCTGCCAGACGGGAATGCAACACGGCCTTTTCATCAAAATCGGGTTCTCACGATTGTCTACGGTTTCATGGTAAACTCTCGAATCGCCTGATTTCGAATTAGGACTTGAAAAGACATCGCTTTTGTGACTGAAGTACTCATTTGCGCCGAATTCAGATTCACGGAGATCATGCTTAAGGTGCAGATGGCGGTTGGCGCGCAATATTGGAATTCCCAACTCTACGTAAGAGAACGCACGTGAATAACGCCCACGTTCAGCTTCGATGGCCGCCAAAGAAATCAAAGAGCAAGCCTTTGATAAATTTTCATCTGCGTCGCTTTTCATCAATTCAAAGGTCTTGGAAAACGTCAACAAATCTGGTGCACGTGCAGGCGCTAAAAGAACGGCCGCCACAGGGTTTAAGGTGCACGAACACACGTACATCTTTAGCTCTGTGATAAGATAAGTAGATCCGTGAACACTGAACATGAAACATATTTCTCGAAGAATACTGTACATGCGGCTTATTCTTATTCGCCAGACGTCGGACTGCTTCCGTTCCTCCAACTGGGTGTACATGCTTTGTAACTTACCAATATCTAGTCTTTCATTTATGAATGTTTGTGCACGCCTAAATCCGTGCTCTCCATCTGCACATATAATTGACAGAGCCGAGTGGCAAATTAGTTCAGTCGATGCTGACGCCACGAATAATTCATCGAACGAATTACTCAAGCGCGCTTCGATAAGAGCGCACATTTTTCGCATATTCTCATCGCCACAAAATGTACAACAGTTGCATGCGCACCGTTGAAACTGAGTGGGAATCCTCGGAAGCGCAACTTGCAGCGCTTGTAAAATGTCATCCAAGTGAATTGTCGCTTGCGCTGATCTATCATCGACCGAATCAATAGCCATGTTCAGCAATTTTCCTTGCAACCTATGCTTCACAAGCACAGGCATTCGGTGCGATGTCCAAAACGTGAACTCTTCTAGCAGCTGCTTAGTTATAAAAACTGGCGATGAGTTCGAATCCTGGATTTGTGGCACAAGCGGCAAAACTTCACTCTTTAACTCAACATTATCAGATGTATACATGATAATATCGGCATATTGCACTAACAGATGCTGAAGTGATACCTGAGTTAGTTTGCTGTTCTTTGCAAGGTCAGTGATAATTTTTAGTGCTCTATCATTGCGTCCACTTTTAAGTAACGCCTGCACAAGTACGTGTAATCGCTTCTGCATTTCGGTTACGTCCTTAGGAAGCAATCTTGTTACTCGTAAACAGCAATTGAAGCTGATTTCGAAAAGCAAAGCCGCATCATGCGCGAGTCCCAGCCCCAGAAGATCGTTTGCTGTAGAGTGAACTGCTTGACGCGCACTCACGTCATTGAGTCGAGGCTCATGATCAAGTAGAGATTCCAGATTGCTGAAAAAAGCGGGAGATACAGAGCATCCTAGAGCTCCACAGACTTGTGACTCTAACCGTACTCCCATAATCATATTAGAAAAGCAAATGCGTGATAAATCTTCACGCTGATATTGCTCCTCACTATTTAACTCATCAGAAGATTCTAAGATTTTGAAGCTCAACGAACCAAACTGAAATATTTCTTCGGCTATCTGCTTCCAAATGCATACATCAACAGATGTATAATAATTACTCAAGCCGTGCATTCCCTGTGCAACTAGGCTGTATGTGCGAATTAGCCCCAAATGTTCATTCTCGTTGAGAGTATGTAAAACGAATGTAAAAGTTCTGTTGATGGAGCTCAGCTCGTTTAAAAACGAGGACGGGTGCGCAATTTGTGAACCAAGTGACATAATTTTGATACGCAAAGCGCTGAGCAAAACTACGATAAACCATGGAGGTGAAGCCTCCGTGTAAAGCATTTTCAGCAAGTTATGTGATTGAAGACAGTTATCAGTCTGTATGCCGTGTTTCGCTATCTGCCCGCATACTAGTATACAGTCAGGCGAACGAAATCTCCGTAGCGCATTCAGAACTCCCTCCATCGTACTTTGCATTTGATCTAAAGTTCGATACTTTAACATCTTGTTGCAAGCGCTGAGAACGAATAAACGGTCTGCTTTGAAAAATTCCATGCACTTAACTACGACTTGGCAGTAGTAATCTTTTGAAGATATCATATCCAAGCAGTCAGAATCAGAGCGGCCGAGATAGGCGATCGCTAGAAGAGAATTCGTGGCGAACCCATCAACGTGCTTTTCTACTGAGTCTAGAGGCATGCCTGAAATCGACTCTAAAACATGAAACACGACACCAGAGATTTGCATGATTTTGTCTGTAATTTCACTGTTACGGTCTTCCACTTGTGCTACCAAAGAGCCAAGAAGATTCAAGATAACACCAACCATTATAGAAACATAAATCTTCTCGCCGCGGCAAATCTGTCTGACTTGTGAAGCATTAAATGAATTTACGTTCACTTTCTTGTCAAGCAGTTCACAAATGTAATCCCAGCACTGCGTCACTACTCTTTCGTGTTCTTCGCATGCCGCTAATCTCCGAATTAAGGTATATCGGATGATGCATATCCTGTTTCGATTCGCAGAGCCCCTGAGCTTCCATAGCACTTTGCAGGCACTCTCTGCTGCACAGAGAAGGAGACTCTGCTCAGACTTCGGTAGAGCACCGAGAGCGACTAGAATTTCAGATGCGATGGCACATAGCTCATTACTTATAAATTGAGTAACATTCTTTGCCTCCACTTGATCAGAAATTGTAGAAGCATTGCCCCGTTTTATGTATTCCTGGAGATTTGATGCAATCGTTTCAAAACAAGCGGACGCAGATTCGTACGCAGCACGAGCAATTTCTATTCGAGCCTGGTTGATCAGCGAGCTAAAGCTGCTGCGCTCAATCGGCATTCTAGTGATCCGATGCTTTAATGGGTCATCGCCGCCTGCGCGTTTCTGGTATTTCTAAGCTTTCGATGAACGCGCCCTGCGAACTGACACGTGCGGTGTTCAAATTTCGGACTACCCAGTCCGCGACAGTCAGGTCTCAGACCTTAATTATAGCACTTTCGGGTGTTTTTCGTGGCGGACCTCCTGACGAGTCACGAACCGTCACTAGTCCCTCCATCGAACGTCTCCGAATACCAGGCGAAAGCGACGCTGGTGATTTCGATGGAAAGCAGTGGACGCATTAAAGTTATGCATTCGTGAAAAGTTTCGCGCGCATCGGCGCACGAACGACGCGCGCAGACGCGATGATGTCACGAAAATGCTAGTTTTGAGCAGTCTTGCCAAACAGTGGGGGCGGAGTCCCGTATTCGGCTTAAGTCACGAACCGTGGCGAGCTGAACATTCACCGACGTGCAATCACGCAGCGCGACGTGGGAGCGCGTGATTGCTGGCTTGAATGTGTACAGTGTGACGATATATCGCTAAGTGCGCGAGGGCGGTACGCTTCAGCGCTTTTCCTCGCGTCGGCGTGTTGCCGAATATTACACATTTCTAGGCATTTGCAGTCATTTTGGCCAAAATGGGCCATCTACGCATGATTCAAACGCCGAGCAGATGGATGTTTTACCTGACATAGGGCATGGAAACGTGAACTGGAGTTCAAATTGTCGCTCTTCATCGTCGGGAAGCAGTATTTGCGACATCTAAGGGTCGTCGGTGCGCTCGTGAACGTGAATCCCACAACGGTTCATGACTCAAGCATGTTAGGGGACTCCGTACCACCCACGTTTTCAAATGTAGGGACTGTTGACGGTTCGTGACTCATCGCGAAAGTCCGCCATGAAAAACACCCGGGAGTGCTCTAATTAAGGCTGTGGACCCGACTGGGTGTTGTCTCGGACTGAATATAATTATATAATCAGAAAACGAGGACCCGAACGACAGGGTGGGTGATGCCGTATTGCCGTGTCGTATCGTACGGAATACCGAGAATAGTTTGCTGACGTCTAACAGCTTGCAAAGCCCAGCTCTGCTTCCAGACGAACAAACGTGCCGGGGATAGTACAACGAATCGTAATTCGAAACTGCGCAGCTGAAATCAATAGTGAGTTCCCATGCTTATCGGCACCATAAATGCAACTATTTTGCGTCGCCCGAGTGGACTACAGAAAGCCAAGAGGATTTTTCTCGGCGACCTCAAGAGAGTTGTGCAGGATTTGGATCTGCGTCTCAGAACACACAGCAGGCGACACTCGACCTCGAGCTGCCGTTCTTCGCTCAAAACCGGGATAGTTGGTTTGCCGAATGTTGGCAAGAGTACGCTTTTCAACGCACTGGTTGAGAATGGCCAAGCTCAGGCTGCGAATTTTCCTTTCTGCACGATAGAACCAAACTTCGGTATCGTCCCTGTTTTGGATCCTCGTCTCGATGTTCTCGCTTCTATCTCAGGGACCAAGAATATCGTTCCCACGACAATCGAATTCGTGGATATAGCTGGCCTAGTTGAGGGGGCGTCCGAAGGACAGGGATTGGGCAACAAGTTTCTCGCAAACATCCGTGAGTGTGATGCAATTATTCATGTCGTAAGGTGCTTTGATGATGATAACGTCATTCACGTAAATGGATCCGTAGATCCTAAGCGAGACGCCGCCATAATAGATACTGAGCTAGCCCTTGCAGACATGAGTCAAATACAAAAGCGAATAGAGAAGATCAGGAAAAGCAAAGGGAAATTGTCGGTGACAGGAGAAACCGCTGATTCAGAAATAGCAACTCTCGAAAGGCTTTTGTCTGAACTTGAAGAAGGAATCCAGATCCGACAGATTAATTTAAAAGAGAATGAGTACTGCATTATTAAGGATCTAAATCTCCTTACAGCTAAACCGTGCATATATGCTGCTAATGTCCCTGAAGATGACCTAGCAACTCTTGGGCAAAACAACTCTCACGCCAAAGCTCTTCGCGAATTCGCTAAGAAGTCTGGGGCGGGTTTGTGTGTAGTTTCAGCGCAAGTTGCAGCTGAGCTAAAGGAGCTTTCAGAAGATGAGCGATTTGACTTCCTGCAGTGCATAGGTGCAGAAAGTGATGGTCTGAGTAAACTAATTGAAACAGCATATCAGCAACTTCAATTACTTACTTACTTCACCACTGGGGAAAAAGAAACTCGCGCATGGACGATCAAATCAGGCTTTACTGCTCCGCAAGCAGCGGGTGTTATACATTCTGATTTTGAAAAGGGATTCATAAAGGCAGAAACTGTTCATTATGAAGACTTCATTAAATATCAAGGGTTTGCAGGTGCCAAGGAGAATGGTGTGTTCCAATTAGAGGGTAAAGAATACGTAGTGAAGGAGGGGGATATAATGATTTTCAAGTTTAATGTTTAATTTTTGAAGGCGGCGATCACTGCATCATGTCAGCAAAAAAGTACTTGATACCTTCGTCACCTAGTACTATGGTCTTTGGCGTCCAGCCCGCATTGTAATCATGACATCCAAGGTGTCTCAGGGCTGAACTTCCAACATCAGTGCACCTGGAGGGATACAACTCTTTAAGTGTCTATACTAGCGCTACAATGTCCTTCGACAGCATATACTCCTTTTGCATATACGAGTAAGATGAGCTCGAGCGCGATTAAGCGGACGGACCTTCAACCAATAGCAATCATTTGTTGATAACTGATCGTGTGGCGCTCGCGCAGATATTGTCGTTTGCGTTCATTCTCGTTCGTATCGTTTTTTGGATGCTCTGCTGAAACACGCGGCGGCGCACGTATTTCGTCCGCAAGGCGCACGCCAATGAGCAGCTCTACTGTAGTCATTTATTACGATGTATTACTCCTTCA
>Ga0222712_10007637_pt1 | contig 10402 bp, 7 predicted proteins | sample C33_657DmetaG_FD_165043 | JGI IMG/M metagenome (GOLD analysis project Ga0222712, IMG submission 165043) | Estuarine water microbial communities from San Francisco Bay, California, United States - C33_657D | ecosystem: Environmental > Aquatic > Marine > Unclassified | place: USA: California...
CGGAGGAAGAGAAGGAAGAGCATCATGAAGAAGCCGAAGGTTCCCAGGAAGGTGTACTTGTCCACCCAGGTCGCCTCGTAGGTGCGCCAGGATCCAGGGGTGAGGTGGCGCTCCAGCGTGGTGGCAATGATGACATAGCGCTCAAACCACATGCCAGCGTTGACGCACATGCACACAAACATGACCACCCACAGGTTGTGGCGGAAGGGCCGGTACCAGAAGAGCTGGGGCGCAAACACATTGAAGCCGAACATAAAATAATAGGCCCAGGTGCTGGGGCCGTAGAGGCCACGGAGCTGGAAGGTCTGCAACTCAAAGGCGTTGGCGCTGTAGTAGGCGACAAAGAACTCCATCGAGTAGGCGTAGCCCACAATCGTGCCGGTCAGCAGGATGATTTTGGCCATGTTGTCGATGTGCTTGGGCGTGATCAGGTCGCCGAGCCCGTAAATCTTGCTCACGGGGATCATGAGTGTCAGCACCATGGCAAAGCCACCGAAGATGGCGCCGGCCACGAAATAGGGCGGGAAGATGGTGGTATGCCAGCCTGGAACCACGGAGGTGGCGAAGTCGAAGGACACCACCGAGTGCACGGAAAGCACGAGTGGAGTGGAGAGGGCGGCCAGGAGCATGTAGGCGGTTTCGTAGTGGCTCCAGTGGCGATTCGCACCGCGCCAGCCCAAGGCGAACATGCCGTAAAGCAGTTTGCGCAGGCCAGGCTTGCAGCGGTCACGCAGGGTGGCGAGATCGGGAACCAAGCCGAGGTACCAGAACACCAGCGATACCGAGAAGTAGGTGGAGACGGCAAAGACATCCCAAAGCAGGGGCGATTTGAAGTTCTGCCAGATGGCGTTGGCGTTGGGAATCGGAGCGAGGAACCAGACCATCCAGACGCGACCGACATGGAAGGCTGGGAAGAGACCAGCGCACATCACGGCGAAGATGGTCATGGCCTCAGCAGCACGGTTGACCGAGGTGCGCCACTTTTGACGGGTCAGGAACAGGATGGCTGAAATCAGGGTGCCAGCATGACCAATGCCGATCCAAAACACGAAGTTGGTGATGTCCCAAGCCCAGGCCACTGGTTGCTTCTGTCCCCAGACGCCAACGCCTGTGCTGATCAGGTAGGTGAAGCAGAAGGCCATCAGGCCGGTGAGCAGCACGGAGGGCACGAACAGAAACCACCAATACAGGGGTTGCTTGTTTTCCACGATACCGCAGATGCGGTTGGTGATCCAAGAGTACGAGCGCTGGTGCAGGACAAGCGGTTCGCGTTCGAGAATGCGTGGCGTCCCCGAGGCCTGGGGGTTGGCGGAGATTGTTTTGGCTTCCATGAGTCCGGCTTAGATTTGATGGGCGCTCCAGGCGGCGATGGCTTCCGCTCCAGGCATTTCTTTGTTGGGGTTGCGCAGGCGCGCCAGATAGCTGGTGCGGGGGCGCGTGCCGATGTATTTCAGCAGCTCGTAATTGCGTGGGCTTGCCTTGACCTTGTTGATGTTGCTGTGCTCGTCGGCAAGGTCGCCAAAGGCAATGGCCTCAGCAGGGCAGGCCTCCTGACATGCGGTTTTAACGCTGTCGGTTGGCACGCGGAAGTTCTTGCTGTCGCGCTGGCTTTGCTTCTGCTTGATCTTGGCCCCTTCGAGGCGCTGAACGCAGTAGGTGCACTTCTCAATCACGCCGCGCATGCGAACCGTGACATTGGGGTTTTTCTGCAGCTGCAAGGACTCGCGCACCCCAGTTTTTTCTGGGGTGGAAAGCGGGCCCCAGTAAAGCTCGTCGAGCGGGCGTTTGTTGTAGTCAAACCAGTTGAAGCGGCGTGCAGTGTAAGGGCAGTTGTTGGCGCAGTACCGCGTGCCAATGCAGCGGTTGTAGGCCATGGCATTGAGGCCGTCGTCAGTGTGCACGGTGGCGTTGACTGGGCAGACGGTTTCGCAGGGGGCAGACTCACATTGCTGGCAGGCCACCGGTTGGTTGACCATTTCGGCGTTTTCCAATTGCTCGGCCGTGGGGTCAATGTTGACATCATCGGACTTGGCCTTCTGCTCGCCCCATTGGTGGGTGGCGAAGTAGCGGTCCATACGAATCCACTGCATGAGGCGGCCCTTGATGACCTGGTCCTTGCCCACCACAGGAATGTTGTTTTCGCTCTGACAGGCGACGACGCAGGCCGTGCAGCCCAGGCATTTGCTGAGGTCAATGGCCATCCCCCACTGGTGCTTCTTCTCGTAGTCGAAGCCATCAGGGTTCTCGGCGCTCTTGCGACCCACCTGCCCTTTGTAGAATGAAATATTCTGCGGGATGTGGCTGTCCATGCCGGTCTTGACGGCGAAGTCCGGCTGGCGGTTGAATGTTTCGAGGGTCCCTTCGCGAATCATCGCGCGGCCTTCCATCGTCGCCTGATCCTGAGTAATGGCCAAAGCATAGCTCTCGCTGAGCACCTCGACCTTCGCACCGGCGATGACATATTGTTCGGCGTCAGCTCGCAGGGCATAGCCATTGAAGCCGCGCCCCTTGCCATCGCTGTCGGAACCGACAAAGCCCAGTTGTTGTTGCCCGTAACCCAAGGGAATGGTGATTGAGTTCTGGACATGGCCAGGGGCCTCCAAAGCGGGCAGAGTGAGGGACCGGTCGCCAGTGGTGACCTTGATCATCTGACCATTTTTCAGTCCCAAGGCGCGGAAGGTCACGCTGCCGACCCAGGCGGCGTTATCCCATGCCTGTTTGGTGATCGGGTCTGGGGTTTCCTGAAGCCATGCATTGTTGATGTAACGACCGTCGTAGGCACCCGAATCTGGCACCAACACCACTTCCATGGCTTTGTTGGTGGGCGCCTTGAGCGCAGGTGCGCCCTTGAGCGCATCCGTCCAATTGGCCTGCAATGAGGTGCTGCCAGTCTTCCACGCTGAGTCTTTGAGGAATCCGTCGCGCAGGGTGTGGTTCCAGCGCACTTCATCGAGGCTGCCAGCCACAGTGGCGAAGGTGTCGCGTACGGCTTGATACGCTGGGTCCTGTGCCGCGTCAGCCGGGGCGCCGAGTTTCTTGCGGCCAATCAGGGCAAGCAGCAGTTCATTGGCGCTGATGCCGCTGTACAAAGGTTGAATCATCGGCTGGACCACGGAATAGGTTCCGTCGGCTGCGCGCACATCGTCCCAAGCTTCGAGATAGTGGGCCGCTGGCAAGTGCAGCGCCGCGGAGCGCGCGGTGGCATTGGGCAGAAGGCCGAGGTGAACCAGTTTCACCGAGGGCTGGGACAGAGCTGAGGCCAGCGCCGCTGGTGCGTCGTGCAGCGGATTGGCGCTGCCCAGACAGATCAGGGTTTGAATCTGACCGCTGCCGAGAGCCTGCTGCAGATCAGCGGCGGAGCCGGCAACTGGAGCGGGATCTGCGGCGAGGACCTCGAGGCAGTTGCCCAGCGCGCCAAGCGCATGGTTGATTGCGCAGACCAGGGCGTGAGCCTGTGCGCTGTGGCGGCTTCCCAGCAGGACGACCGCGTTGCCTTTGTGATCAATCAGGTCACGCACCGCGGGTGCCAGCCACTCCTTGAGGCTTGCTGGAGCTTCTGCTGCCAACGCGGAGCCCGCGCTGATTCCCAGTTGCTCGGCAACGAGTGCTGCGGCAGCAGGGATGAGGCTTGAGGGCAGGGGCTTGCGATGATCCGCCATGCCTCCAGTCAGGGTGTAGCGATTCTCCAGGCAGTACAGGCGGTTCATGTCTGCCTGTGGCTTGTCCTGCGCCCGTTGTGCGGTGAACGCCTTGATGGGCTCGCCAGCCACTGGGTCCAGGCCAAGGAAGTCGCAGTCAAGAGAGAGAATGCGCTTGGCTTTGCTCAAGCGCAGGAAGCCGCGGTTTCCGATGCCAAACGCCGCCGATTCGCCGCGTCGTTGCCCACCGCTGCCAATCGCTTGATAGGTAAACAAGCGGCTGCTGGGCAGACTGCGGTTGAGTTCAGCCAACAGACGGCCTTGCGTGGGCGAGGGTTGCTCATCAATGAGAATGCCCACAGAGCCTCCCTGATTTTTTTTGGCAGCATCCATGATGGCCGTCAGGGTTTCCTGAGCCTGCGCCCAGGAGACGGGTTTTCCTGCTGCCAAGGGCTGCTGGGAGCGCTCGGGATCGTAGAGATCAAGGATGCTGGCTTGAGCAAAGCTGCTCAGGCCGCCGCCGAGGGGGTGGAGCGGATTGCCAGCCAAATGAGTGGGGCGTCCTTCGTGAGTGGTCACCACCAGCGGCACTGCACCCTGAGGCGAGGGCATGACCGAGGCATAGAGCAGAGGTTTGCCGGGGATGACCCACTCCACATGCTGGGTGTAGGGCAGAATGTGAGCCAGGGGGCGACGGCAGGCCGCCAAGCCCATGAGACCAGCAGAGGCTCCCATGAGTTTGAGGAAGTGGCGGCGGGAATTCTCCGCTTCTTCAGTGGTGAGACTGTCCCCTGCAGGGAATTCCACGCCGAGGCGGTCGAGGAACTCAGCGCGGCTTTCAAGCTCGGCCGTGCTGCGCCAGTAGCGCTTGCCGGTCTCGGGCTGCTGGGGGTGAATCCATTGGCGTTTCATGTGGGGCAGGGGAAAGGGATCGGGGATCGGGGCGGTGAGCGAGCGGTGCCGCGATTCAGCGGTGGCAGGCGGTGCAGTTTTCAGGGGGCTGGACCTGCCAGTGTTTCTTGAGCTGGGTGCCCACTTCGAGTTGGGTGACCTGCTTGCCGTAGCGTCCTTCAGCAAGGCTGACCAGATCTGCCAGGTTGGCAGCACTGCGGCTGGGATCAATGCTCTGGGCGATTTCTGCTGGGGCGATGCCCTTGCCAAGAAGGTTTTGGTAGAAGGCGCTGCGGTCCAGCTGGGCCGGGTCATACTTGAGATTGGTCACCTGCTCCAAGGGGCGAAGGTTTTTCTCGGGATTGCGGTGGCAATCCAAGCACCAGCCCATGGACTGAGGCTCGGCATGGTGCACGACTTCCATCTGGTCGATGCGGCCGTGACAACTCTGGCAGGAGATGCCGCGGTTGAGGTGCGCGCTGTGATTGAAATACACATAGTCTGGAGCCTTGTGAATCTTGACCCATTCGATGGGCTTGCCGGTCTCGGCGGCAGCAATGACCTTCGCCAATTTTGGCGAGTTGGATTTGATGTTGCCCTTGCCTGGACCATGGCAGTTGATGCAGGTCTGGTTGGTGGGCACATTGGCGTGGCCGCTGGCCTCAACAAAGCTGTGGCAATAGCGGCAATCCAGACCGAGCTGGCCGGCGTGGATTTGGTGCGAAAATGGCACGGGCTGAGATGGTTGGTAGCCCACCCGGGTGTACTTGGGAGTGAAGTAGTAAGGAACTGCGAGACTCACCCCAAAAACAACGAAGCCAGCCGCCACGGCTAGCTTCAGGGGGAGCCAGTTCGTCCAACGAGGAAAAAAGTTGCCCATAGTGCTCGGAATTTCGGCTTGTGAAATTTTTCACAAGCAGCCGCTGAGCATAGAAGTGCAGGCCTCCTTTGCAAGGGTGGAAATAAAAAAATTGGCAGCTCTTTTTGGCTTGCCCCGGCAGGGCAAGGCGAGCTTGCAAGCCCTGCCTTCCCATCGCATAGAATGGGTTCCATGGCCCAGCCTGTAGATTTCAAGCCGATGACTGCCGCCGAGGCCAGGGCACTGCGCGACCGTCTGCACCGAGAGGGCCGCAGGGTGGTCTTCACCAATGGCTGTTTCGATCTTCTGCATGCAGGTCATGTGCGCTATCTGGAGCAGGCTCGCAGGCTTGGAGATGCGCTGATTGTCGGGCTCAACAGCGATGCCTCGGTTCGCGAACTCAAGGGTCCAGGGCGGCCGCTGAATTCCGAATTCGACCGAGCCGAGGTGCTCTCCGGCTTGAGGGCAGTGGATGGGGTGGTGGTCTTTGACTCGCTGCGCGCCACGGAACTGATCCGGGAGCTAAAACCCCACCTCTACGCCAAGGGCGGCGATTATACCCCCGAGAGTTTGGAGCGCTCCGAGCGCGATGCGCTGGCGGAGGCCGGGTCCGTGATCCGAATCCTGCCACTGCTGCCAGGGCGAAGCACGACTGGGTTAATCCAAAAAGTCAATCCCTCGCTTCGGGTCGCCCTCTGGGGGCCCGACAACCATGATCTTGTGCGGTTTTTGCTCGACCTGCCCCGGCAGGGCCTCTCCCAGATTCAATTGGTGCTGGTGATTGCCGCAGACTTATCCTCTGCGAATCAGCAAATCCTTGATCAAAAAGGGGTGGTGACACTCTCAGGAGCTGGAAGCCAGGGGGGGCTTGGCGAGCCGATTTGGGGCGCAGGGCTGCAGGCCCTCAGTGAGCACCGAGTGGACTTGCTGGTCGTGGCGCCCGGGGCTTCCTCGTTCCTTGCTGAGTTCGGCGCTGAGCTCAAGCTGCCGGCGCTTTGCCTGCATCATGGCTCCATGCCTGGCTCCGACCCAGCGGAGTCGCTGAGTGAGGCGATCAGCCAAGGCGAGCTGAGTGCGGTTTGCACGCTTCACGAGTGGGGGGGCGGGCAGCAGGACGGCAAAGTCTGGCTTCAGGCTGAAGTGCCGATCCGCTTGGGAGATGACTTGCAGAGTCTGCAAGCCAGGCTTGCCCAGCAGGGGCAGGTGCTCTTGCACAAGGCATTGGCCCATTGGCGCAGGGAGGGCGCTGCGGCAAGGGCATGAGGTTGCGGCCACGAATTTTGGATCGCCTCGTTGGACGGCAGATCCTTTGGGCCACGGCCACTGGGGTGCTGCTGCTCAGCGCGGTGATGGTGCTGGGTAATGTCTACAAAAAGCTTGGGCAGTTGCTCGGAGACGCGGAGTTGCCTTTGGCGGTGGCCTTGGAATTCATGGCCCTGCTGGTGCCTTTTTCCCTGATCTTCACCATTCCCTGGGCCTTTCTCACTGCCATCCTGCTGGTCTTCGGGCGCCTCTCTGCCGACAACGAGTGGGTGGCGATGAAGATGACAGGCAGCCCGGTGGCGCGCCTCTGTGCGCCGGTGTTTGTGCTTGCCTTGCTCTTCAGTGGACTCTGCTACTGGGTGAATGTGGACCTTGCGCCATCAGCCAAGAATCGCATGAAGCGATTGTTTTACGAGGTGGCGGTGCAGAATCCTGAGGCCTTGTTTCAACCTGGGCGGGTACTCGACCGCATTCCCGGGCTGCGCATCTTCACCACCAAGCGCGATGGACGCCTGCTGGAAGGGTTGGAGATTGTGGAGTTGGACAAATCCCGTGCCCGCCGCTTAATCCGTGCCAAGCACGCAACGCTGGTGCCCAGGCCAGGCGAGTTGGACTTCACCCTTGAGTTGAAGGACGCCGAAATTGAATCGTACACCCTCAACGCACAGAAGGAGGTGAAGCACACCGACTACCTGTTTGCCGAGCAGATGGCGATGAACTTCCCGCTTTCGCGCATGAAGGATGCCGCCGTCAATGTCAATGCCAGCATGAAAAGCACTCCTCAGCTTTGGCAGGAACTTCGCGATGGCATCGACGCGCTCAACGGAAGGGTGCTTGATGCCGTGCGGCTTTCCCATGCGCGAACCGAGCTGAGCAAGCGCTACAGTTTTTCACTGGCCTGCCTGACCTTTGCCCTGGTGGCCATCCCACTTGGGGTGACGGCGCAGCGGCGTGAAACCTCAACGGGCTTTGCCCTGAGCCTGCTGGTGGCCACGCTTTACATCGGCATCATCATTGTCGCCGACACCCTTCACGACAGTGCTGCGGCGATGCCTCATCTCATCATGTGGTTGCCCAATGTCCTCTTCATGGGCATTGGCGGCTGGATGTTTCAGCGCCTCTGTCGGCGCTGAGTCGCGGATCAGGCCAGGGCTTGTTCCAGTTTGCGCCAGGGCAGGGCCTCGAGCAGATCGCCAAAACCCAGGCCGCCGCCGACCTCGTCGGGCTGCAGACTGCCGCCTGGTGATTGCACCCGCTCCAGAAAGGCATTGGGTTCGAAAAGATGTTGGGTGCAAAGTCCGCCGGAATCCAACCGATCGGGGCCAAGTTCCTGAAGCGCCAATGCGGCCTGCAGGGCGGCGTACATCTGACCGATGGGATGATCCATGGCCGAAGTGAAAACGAGCACACTCTGATGATGCAGGGCCGCGACCTCGCGCCAGCATCTTCGCGCGGGTTTGATCACCACGCGGTCGAAGCCGCCGCGAGCTCCCCGCCAACCCTTGTCTAGCGCCAGCCGAATCTGCCAACGCCTGCGCACCTGATCCCACTGCTCGTCATCATGCGCAAAAGGGTCCTCCACCCAGTCCAGCCGTTGATGGGTGCGCAGCGGCATGAACTCGATGAAGCGCTCGAAATCCCCACGGCTCAAACAGCCGTTGAAATCCACCCGTAGGCCAAGGGGCTGATCGCCCATGAAGCGCGCGCACTGATTGAGAAACTCGCGGGTTTCCCCCACATTGGCACAGCCCTTGGCCTTGAGCGCCGGCCACTGCTCATCGGCCACGCGCTTCATCTGGGCTGCGCTGGGCAGCCCAAAGCTCCATGAGTAATGACTGCGCGGGATTTGCAGGCCCTCGAACAGACTGCGCCCGGCTGCTCGCGCCTGACCGTCGAGCGCTGCGCAATGCAGTGCCTGGGCGGCAAGTGCGGTGGGGTGGCCCTCGAGCAGGCTGCGCAAGTGCTGATCAAGCGGCGCATCGCCGAATTCAGGCCAAGGATGAATGCAGCCATGACCGTTGCCAACACGGATCAGGGCGCCGGGAAAGATGCGCCGAACCGAGGCACTGTTGAGTGCCACCTTGCTGCAGAGCAGGTACTCGTGGACTTCGATGGGGGCGACACTCATGGGGCGCTCACTGGCAGACAACCTCATTGCCAACGCGGCATCTCACGGCCACGCCGCACAAAAGAGTGCAGCGAAAATCAGCAATTGCACTCCGGCGATGGCCAGCAGTCGATTGTGCACCTGGCCCGGGGGCTCGCGCCAGACGCGCTGGCAGAGCCAGAGTTGAAGTGGTAGCAGCCACAGCGGTTGCAGGCCCACTGCGGCCAATCCGCGCGCCTGCCACCAGGGCAGTGCCAGATGTGGCAGCAGGAGCAGCAGTGTGATCTCCAACCTGGCACCGCGCAGGCCAAGCCTGACCGCAAGCGTCCGTTTGCCCGTGCTGCGATCCTCATGAATGTCACGCAGGTTGTTGATGGCGATCAGCACGGTGCTTAGCGCTCCAATCTGCAGACCGGCCACCAGAGCCTCCGGCAGCCAGAGCCCGCTTTGCACAAAGGCGGATCCGCTGACGGCGACCAGACCAAAAAACAGCATCACAAAAAGTTCGCCCAGGCCGTGATAGGCAAGCGGCAGGGGGCCGCCCGTGTAGCCATAGCAGAAGTACAAGGAGGGAATCCCGATGGCCAAGATTGGCCAGCCGCGGGCCTCGATGAGTGGAATGGAAAGGGCTGCGGCAATGCCGAGCATGAGTGCCGAAGCGCGCATGACCTGCGCTCCCTGAAGACGACCGGTGGCAGTCATGCGCTGCGGCCCCACTCTTGCCCCGGTGTCCTTGCCCTGCGCAAAATCCAGCGCGTCATTGAATCCGTTGGTGGCCAATTGCAGCGCCAGCGTGCTGCCCAGAGTCAGCGCCAACAGGCCCAGTTCAAGGGGTTGGGACTGCCGCTTTGCAGCGATCCAAAAACCCAGCACCACGGGGGCGACCGCAGCGACGAGTGTCTTGGGACGGGCTGCCATCAGCCACGCATGAAGGGTAGAGGCAGACATGGGGCTGTGGGCAATCGCTCTGCAACTTCAAGGTTGTGCTGGCGTGCTGCGCTGCACGAAGGCGCTGTGTTGGGCAAGCCAACGGTAAAACCCACCCACGCTGACCACCAGCAGTAGGGCCAGCAGAAGCCACCTGAGTCCGGGAACTAGCGGAGGTCCGAATCGGCGGCGGCGCATGATGATGGGGCTTGAGGAGTGGCAGTTTCGGAAACGCCGGCGGCCAGCACCTTGATGCAATTGTCCAGCAAGCGCAGGCCGTTGGCCTGGCTTTTTTCAGGATGGAACTGCACGGCAAGCAGGCCAGGTGCCGCGATGCCAGAGACAAAGTCCCCGTCGTAGTGGGTGCTGCACAGGGCCAGCGCCGGGTCCTCAGGATGAGGATGGTAACTGTGCACGAAGTAGAAGTGCGCGGGGTTGGGCAGGCCTTGCCAGCAGGGGTGGCCTGGCTGCAGCAATTGGGTATCGTTCCAGCCCATGTGCGGGACCTTCAGGCCCGCTCTTGCCTCGAAGCGGCGGACCTCTCCCGCGGCCACGCCAAGCCCGCGCACGCCCGCACACTCCTGACTGGATTCAAAGAGCAGTTGGTAGCCCAGGCAGATGCCCAGATAAGGCCGACCCTCCCGCAGCCAGGTCTGCAGCGGTTCCCACAGGCCATTGGCCTTGAGGATCCGCACGCTGTCGCCAAAAGCGCCCTGT
>Ga0222712_10007638_pt1 | contig 10401 bp, 7 predicted proteins | sample C33_657DmetaG_FD_165043 | JGI IMG/M metagenome (GOLD analysis project Ga0222712, IMG submission 165043) | Estuarine water microbial communities from San Francisco Bay, California, United States - C33_657D | ecosystem: Environmental > Aquatic > Marine > Unclassified | place: USA: California...
ATACGACACCCGCGCTGGCCGCCTCCCTTATCCGCCCCCGTCCCCCGCCGGGCAAGCCGGAACCGCGCTCAGCCCTCGCCGCGTCGCCCCGCAAGCTCGGCCAGCCCATGGAGGAACCTGCGGGTCTCGCGGCTCGCCCGAAAGGCCAGCAGGCGCAGGTTCTTGCCCGCCGCGCGGTTCTCCCGGCTGCGGTCCTCGTACCCGAGCGTCGTCTGCCGCGCCACCCCCGCCAGCGCCGCCGCGTGCGGCCTCACGCCGCGGATGCGCAGCCCGCTCTCCCAGGGGCGGTCCATCGCGTGGTCGATCGGCTCGCGCATCGGGAGCAGCGTCGCGACCAGCCTCGCCGCCGCCCGCCGCCGAATCGCATACGCCGCGGTCGAGGTCGTCACCGCCAGGTGGACGCAGAGATGCCGCCCGCCCGCCAGTTCCCGGCCGCGCACCGGCATGCCCCGGTGGTAGCAGAAGAGCTTGGCCAAATCCCAGTCGTCCCGCTCGCCCAGCGAGCGCACCGCCTCCGCGAACCCCGGCAGGAGCCGCACATCGTCCTCCAGGATCACGCCCATCGGCTCGCCCGTGGCCAGGAACGCCTCCATCGCCCTCAGGTGGCTCAGGTGGCAGCCCAGCTCCCCGCCGCGCGGGCTGTCCGCGCGGTTGCGCCGCCGGTACGCCTCCAGGTCGACCAGGCCTGGCTCGCCCAGCCGCTCCGCCCCCAGCACCGCGGGGATGCGCGTGAACGGGATGCCCGCCCCGTCGAGCTCGCGTCGCACCGACTCCAGCCGCGCCGTGTCCCGGTCGAGGTTGATCACATAGACGGGCGCGCTGGAGGCAGGGATGGCCACTTGCTTCGGTCGGATTCTTTTGGCTCGAAGGCGACGGTGCCGCGAGAACTATCCGCCTCGCGCCAACCGCGCCGCCGGCCCCCCGACCGAGGGTTGAGATCCGCCCTCAACCCCGCCCCGAGGCCTGAAGCGCCCGCGCGCCCGGCCGCCGGGGGGCGAATTTGTTTCCCCTCCCCGCCGCCCGCCGATAACTAGGGATGTCCATGGCGACGACGCCCGACAGCCGGGATTTCGTGCACCTCCACGTGCACACCGACTACAGCATGCTCGACGGCTGCAGCCGCATCGACCGGCTCATGGAAAAGGCCTGCGACATGGGCATGCGGGCCGTCGCCATCACCGACCACGGCAACCTCTTCGGCCTCTTCGACTTCTGGAACGAGGCCAAGACCCTCTCCAAGAAGTCCGGCCGAGCCATCAAGCCCCTCCTCGGCTGCGAGCTCTACCTCGTCTGGGACCACCGCAACACCGAGAAGCCCGACCGCGCCCGCCACAAGTACTACCACATGGGCGTGCTCGCCCGCAGCTTCGAGGGCTACCAGAACCTCACCCGCCTCGTCTCCAACGCCCACACCGTCGGCCTCCATTACAAGCCGCGGGCCGACCTCGAGCAGCTCGCCGCCCACGCCAAGGGCCTCATCGGCTTCAGCGGCTGCCTCCAGGGCGTCATCCCCCAGCACCTCCTCCGCGGCGACCTCGACGGCGCCCGCGCCGCCTGCGGCAAGTTCATCGAGATCTTCGGCCGCGAGAACTTCGTCATCGAGCTGATGGACCACGGCCTCGAGGAGCAGAAGTCCATCCTCGCCCCCCTCCTCCAGCTGGCCCGGGAGTTCAACCTCCGCGCCGTCGCCACCAACGACGTGCACTACGTCGAGCCCACCCACGGCGGCGCCCACGACGCCATGCTCTGCATCCAGACCGGCGCCCGCCTCGCCGACGAGCGCCGCATGCGCTACGCCTCCCGCGAGTTCTACCTCAAGGGCGAGGCCGAGATGCGCCGCCTCTTCGGGGAGGCCCCCGAGACCATCGCCAACACCGTCGCCGTCGCCGAGATGTGCGACGTCCAGCTGCCCGTCGGCCAGAGCTTCTACCCCGTCTATCCCCTCGAGGTCTCGGCCAAGCCCCGGACCGAGCCCCGGCTCGGCCCCATCCTCGACGGCTACGAGGTCCTCAAGAACGGCCTCAGCGCCGCCGCGGGCAAGCCGGCCGACTTCTCCATCCCCGCCGACCGCCGCGCCGCCATGGCCGCGCCCGGCTCCAAGCTCATCGCCGAGGTTCGCCGCGGGCTCGCCGAGCGCTACGGGGTCGACTTCGACAGCCCCGCGGCCCGCGCCGACGAGCGCGCCCCCGGCCCCGGCAAGGTCAGCCCCGCCGAGCTCATCCGCCGCGTCGAGTTCGAGCTCGGCGTCATCGCCGGCACCGGCTTCGTCGACTACTTCCTCATCGTCTGGGATTTCATCGACTGGGCCCGCCGCCAGGGCATCCCCGTCGGCCCCGGTCGCGGCTCGGGCGCCGGCTCCCTCGTCGCCTACTGCCTGCGCATCACCGACATCGACCCCATCCGGTTCGGCCTCCTCTTCGAGCGCTTCCTCAACCCCGAGCGCGTCTCCGCGCCCGACTTCGACATCGACTTCTGCATGCGCCGCCGCGACGAGGTCGTCGGCTACGTCCGGCGCAAGTACGGGGCCGACCGCGTCGCCAACATCATCACCTTCGGCACCTTCGGCGCCAAGATGGTCGTGCGCGACCTCGCCCGCATCCGCGGCCTCGACTTCCCCGAGACCAACCGCCTCGCCAAGCTCGTCCCCGACGACCTCAACATCACCCTCGAGCAGGCCGTCGGGAAGTCCGCCGAGCTCGCCCAGGAGGCCGAGGTCAACCCGACCGCCCGCGAGATCCTCGACCAGGGCAGGGTCATCGAGGGCATGGTCCGCAACAGCGGCAAGCACGCCTGCGGCATGATCATCGCCGACCGCCCGCTCACCGAGATCATCCCCGTCACCATCCAGGAGGGCGACCTCACCACCCAGTACGCCAAGGACCCCGTCGAGAAGCTCGGCCTGCTCAAGATGGACTTCCTCGGCCTCAAGACGCTGACCGTCATCGACGACGCCCAGCGCCTCGTCCGCGCCCACCGCGACCTGCCCGGCTTCGACATCGAAAAGGTGCCCTTCGACGACCCCGCCACCTTCCGCCTCATCAACGAGGCCCGCACCGTCGGCGTCTTCCAGCTCGAGTCCGGCGGCATGCAGGCCCTCTGCCGCCAGTTCGAGATGTCGACCATCGACGAGATCGTCGCCCTCATCGCCCTCTACCGCCCGGGGCCCATGCAGTTCATCCCGGAGTACATCCGCTCCAAGAAGGACCCCTCCGCCATCCGCTACGCCCACCCCCTCCTCGAGCCCGTCGCCCGCGAGACCTACGGCATCCTCGTCTACCAGGAGCAGGTCATGGAGGCCGCCCGCGTCGTCGCCGGCTACACCCTCGGCGGCGCCGACCTGCTCCGCCGCGCCATGGGCAAGAAGATCAAGGAGGAGATGGACCAGCAGCGAAACATCTTCGTCGAGGGCGCCATCCGCCACAACCAGCTGCCCCGCAGGAAGGCCGAGGAGATCTTCGCCATCCTCGAGAAGTTCGCCGAGTACGGCTTCAACAAGTCCCACTCCGCCGCCTACGCCATCCTCTCCTACCGCACCGCCTACCTCAAGGCCAACTACCCCGTCGAGTTCATGGCCGCCGTGCTCACCTCCGAGCAGGGCAACGCCGACAAGCTGGGCGAGTTCGTGGCCGAGGGCGAGGCCCTCGGCATCCGCATGCTCGGGCCCGACGTCAACCTCGCCGGGCGCGACTTCACCCCCTCGCACGCCGAGAACGCCATCCGCTTCGGCCTCGGCGCCATCAAGGGCGTGGGCGAGCTCGCCGCCGACGCCATCGTGCGCGAGCGCGAGCGCGGCGGCCCCTTCCGCGGGCTCGACGACCTCGTCGGCCGCCTCGGCGAGACCGACGTCAACGCCCGCACCCTCGAGTGCCTCGTCCGCGCCGGCGCCCTCGACTTCTCCAAGGAGGACCGCCAGCACCTCGTCGACTCCATCGAGGGCGTCCGCCGCCGCCACGCCACCGAGCGCAAGGAGCGCGCCGCGGGGCAGGGCAGCCTCTTCGACCTGCTGGGCGACGGCGCGGCCGAGCTCGCCGGGGGCGACCCCATCCTGCGCAAGTCGCCGCCCATGCCCAAGCTCGAGCGCCTCCGCAACGAGAAGGAGCTTCTCGGCCTCTACCTCTCCGGCCACCCCCTCGGCGACTTCCACGGGCTCGACGAGGCCGTCGCCACCTTCCACGGCTCCCTCGCCGAGGTCGACCTGCCCAAGGACCAGCGCCACCTGGTCCGCGTCTGCGGCATCGTCGGGGGCCTCGAGAAGAAGCTCTCCAAGAAGGACAGCCGCCCCTGGGCCCTCTTCACCCTCGCCGACCGCTCGCGCGTCCTGCCCATCCTCATGTTCACCGAGGCCTACGAGAAGGCCGCCGCCCTCCGCGACGGCGAGGTCCCGCTCCTCATGGACGGCGCCATGCTCGCCGTCGACTGCCGCCTCGTCCACCGCGAGGAGCGCGGCGAGTGGTCCCTCCAGGCCCACGCCATCCAACCCCTCCGCAACTGCCCCTCGCTCGCCGCCCGCCTCACCTTCGTCCTCCGTCCCGGCCCGGAGGCCGAGGCCTTCCTCGGCGAGCTCGCCGCCCACACCCGCCGCGTCGACGGGCCCACCGGCGTCTCCGTCGGCTTCCAGCAGCCGGACGGGCGCATCCTCGTCTCCGACGCCGCCCGCGGCATGACCACGCGCTTCGAGCCCGCCGACTACGCCCGCTTCGGCCGCCACCCCGCCTGCCTCGGCGTGCAGGTCGACCCCGTCCCGCCCTCCTCCCCCCCGCAGCGCCGCTACGGCCGCGACTGAGCGCTTTTTGCCTTTTCCCCGCCGCCCCGTCGGGGACAGTCTTTCCCGCGATGTCCCCGGCCGAACAGCTTTCCCGCATCAAGGCCCGCTCCGAGCGCCTGATCGGCGAGGACGCGCTCCTCGCCCGCCTCGCCTCGGGCCAGCCCCTCCGCGTGAAGCTCGGCGTCGACCCCACCCGGCCCGACCTCACCTTCGGCCACATGGTCTGCCTCGCCAAGCTCCGCGAGCTCCAGGACCTCGGCCACCAGGCCGTCCTTCTCATCGGCGACTTCACCACCCGCGTCGGCGACCCCACCGGCCGCTCCTCCACCCGCCCCGTCCTCACCCCCGAGGAGATCGCCGCCAACGCCGCCACCTACCTCGACCAAGCCCACCGCATCCTCGACCGCTCGCGCACCCAGGTCGTCCGCAACGGCGACTGGTTCGGGCGCAAGTCGTTCCTCGACGCCATCCAGCTCTGCCGGCACATGACCGTCCAGCAGATGCTCGCCCGCGAGGACTTCGCCCAGCGCCACGCCGCCGGCACCCCCATCTCCCTCGTCGAGTTCCTCTACCCCCTGCTCCAGGGCCATGACTCGGTCGAGCTCCGGGCCGACCTCGAGCTCGGCGGCAGCGACCAGCTCTTCAACATGCTCGTCGGCCGCGACCTCCAGGCCGCCGCCGGCCAGCCGCCCCAGGCCGTCCTCACCATGCCCCTCCTCGTCGGCCTCGACGGCGAGAAGAAGATGTCCAAGTCGCTCGGCAACTACATCGCCTTCAACGACAGCGCCAAGGACATCTTCGGCAAGGTCATGTCCGTGCCCGACGCCACCATGTGGACCTACTACCGGCTCCTCCTCGGCGCCGACGAGGCCGACCTCGCCCGCCGCCAGGCCCAGCACCCCATGGAGATGAAGAAGCAGCTCGCCGCCGCCCTCACCGCCCGCTTCCACGGCGAGGAGGCCGGCCGCTACGAGCGGGACCAGTTCGAGAAGGTCTTCTCCAAGGGCCAGGTGCGCGACGACATGCCCGCCTTCGCCTGGGACGCCCTCGCCGGCGCCGCGGCCGACGCCCCCGTTGTCGACCTCCTCGCCGCCACCGGCCTCTTCCCCTCCAAGAAGGAGATTGTCCGCCTCATCGAGGGCGGCGCCGTCAAGGTCGGCGACGACAAGGTGGCCGACCGCTCCCAGCGCCTCGCCCGCCCCGCCGGCGACCTCGTCATCCAGGCCGGCAAGCGCACCTTCCTCAAGGTCCAGGGCTGAGCTTGCCCTGCGCCTTCCGCCGGCCGAACACCCGGGCCAAGCCCCGGAGCGCCCCCGCCTTCATCCGTCGCCACAGCGCCAAGCCCCTCGGGTGCCAGGTCAGGGCGATGCTCAACCCGATGATCATCATCGGCACCCCGGGAATCACGGGCACCACCAAGCCCACCAGCCCGCCGACAATGAGCAGCGAGCCGATGATAACCCTCAGGATGGCGGCCAAACCCCACATAAATCCCAATCTTTCAGCCTCTTTGCCCCCTTTCAACCCCTACCCGGCGCCTCCTTTGGCTCGACCCTTGCCCAGCCTCCCTTAGGTTCGAATCCCATGGATTTCACCGAGGAGCTGCTGGCGTATGTCCGCCATCCGAGTGTCTCGGCCGACCCCGCCTATCGCCAAGGCATGGTCGGGGCCAGGGAGCACGCCTGCGGGCTCCTCAGGCGCGCCGGTCTCGACGTCGAGGTCGTCCCCACCCCCCTCCACCCCATCCTCGTCGCCCGTCGCCGCGGCCCCCGCGAGTGGCCCCATGTCGTGCTCTACGGCCATTACGACGTCCAACCTCCCGACCCCCTCGACCTCTGGACCTCCCCCGCCTTCGAGCCCGTCGTGCGCGACGGCCGCGTCTGGGGCCGGGGCACCGCCGACAACAAGGGTCCCCACCTCGTCGCCATCGTCGCCCTCGCCCGCCTCCTCAAGCGCCGCCCCGACCTCCCCCTCCGCGTCACCTTCGTCATCGAGGGCGAGGAGGAGATCGGCTCGCCCTCCTTCCCGGAGTTCCTCGACCGCCACAAGGCCGAGCTCGCCGAGGCCGGTTGCGTCATCCTCTCCGACACCGCCAGCCCCTCCTCCGACCAGATTGTCATCACCAACGGCCTCCGCGGCATCGTCGGCCTCGAGGTCAGCCTCACCGGCCCCAGGGGCGACCTTCACTCCGGACTCGAGGGCGGCGCCGTCTACAACCCCATCCAGGCCCTCGCCGAGATCTGCGCCTCCCTCCACAAGGCCGACAACACCGTGGCCGTCGACGGCTTCTACGAGGGTGTGCGGCAACCCGCGCCCTGGGAGCGCGAGCAGCTTGCCCGGCTCGGCCTCACCGACGCCGCCTACGCCGACCGCCTCGGCGTCGACGCCCTTCACCCCGCGCCCGGCCTCACCGGCGCCGAGGCCACCCGCTTCGCCCCGACCCTCGAGTTCAACGGCATCGGCGGCGGCTACCAAGGCGAGGGCTCCAAGACCGTCATCCCCAGCAAGGCCTTCGCCAAGATCACCTGCCGCCTCGTTCCCGGCATGGACCCCGCCCGGGTCGCCGACCGCGTCGAGGCCGCCATCCGCGCCCGCGTCCCCCGCGGCATCCGGTGCGACATCCAGCGCCGCCAGGACAGCGCTGCCTACTTCGTCTGCCCGCCCGGGCGCCCCGACACGCCCCCCAACCAGCGTCCCCTCCTCGCCAAGGCCTTCGCCGAGGCCGACGCCGCCATCGCCGCCGCCTTCGGCCGCGCGCCGCTCTACCTCCGCGAGGGCGGCAGCGTCCCCATCATCGAGGACATCCGCCGCGAGACCGGCCTCGACTCCGTCATGATCGGCCTTTTCACCCCCGACTCCCGGCTCCACGCTCCCGACGAGAACCTCGAGCTGCGCATGGCCGAGCGCGCCCTCGCCGCCTACGGGCGCCTCCTCGAGCGCCTGGCCTCCTGAAGGCAAGGCCAATCCCCCTCCAGCGTTTCCGCTCCCCTGTTTTAATTCCCAAGTCCCAATCCCCCTCCCACCCCCTCCCATGGCTGTCTTCCGCAAACGCACCCACGCTCCCTCGCCCAAGAAGAAGGACATCGCCGCCGGCCTCTGGACCAAGTGTCCCGACTCCGGCGAGATGGTCTTCACCAAGGACCTCGAGGCCAACTGGAACGTCTTCCCCAGCGGCATCCACGACCGCCTTCCCGCCGCCCGCCGCGTCGAGCTCCTCATCGACGAGGGCACCTGGCGCGAGACCGACGCCCGCCTGGCCTCCAAGGATCCCCTCAAGTTCACCGCCGGCGGCTCCTACCCCGAGCGCGTCGCCCAGCACCAGAGGAAGTCCGGCCTCCGCGACTCCGTCATCTGCGGCACCGGCACCCTCGAGGGCATCCCCGTCTCCCTCGCCGTCATGGACTTCTCCTTCATGGGCGCCTCCATGGGCTCCGTCGCCGGCGAGAAGGTCACCCGGGCCATCGAGCGCGCCCTCCAGCAGCGCCGCGCCTGCATCGTCGTCTGCGCCTCCGGGGGAGCCCGCATGCAGGAGGGGATCCTCTCCCTCATGCAGATGGCCAAGACCTCCGCGGCCCTCGCGCGCCTCCGCGCGGCCGGCCTGCCCTACGTCGCCGTCCTCACCAATCCCACCATGGCCGGCGTCATGGCCAGCTACGCCACCCTCGGCGACGTCATCGTGGCCGAGCCCGGCGCCCTCATCGGCTTCGCCGGCGCCCGCGTCATCAAGGAGACCACCAACCAGGACCTCCCCGAGGGCTTCCAGACCTCCGAGTTCCTGCTCAAGCGCGGCCTCATCGACTGCATCATCCCCCGCAAGGAGATGAAGCCCCGCCTCGCCAAGCTCCTCCGCGCCCTCGGGCCCCGCGCCAAGGCCAAGCCCGCCGCCCGGCGCCGCCGCTGACCGGGCCATGGACGGCCACCGGGCCACCCTCGCCTGGCTGACCGACCTCCGGGCCGGGGGCTCCCGCCTCGGCATCGAGCGCATGCGCGCCCTCGCCGCCGCCCTCGACCTCGGCCCGCGGCTCGCCGGCATCCCCGTCCTCCACGTCGCCGGCACCAACGGCAAGGGTTCGACCTGCGCCCTGATCGAGTCCGTCCAGCGCGCGCATGGTCGCCGCACCGGCCTCTACACCAGCCCGCATCTCATCCGCCTCGGCGAGCGCGTGCGCCTCGACGGCACCCCGCTTCCCGACGACGACCTGCTCGCCCTCGCCGCCCGCATCCGCCCCGCCGCCGAGCGCCTCGCCGCCGCGACCCCCGAGCTCGCCCCGACCTTCTTCGAGCTCATGACCGCGCTCGCCTTCCTCGCCTTCGCCGAGGCCGGGGTCGACGTCGCCATTCTCGAGACCGGCCTCGGCGGCCGCCTCGACGCCACCAACGTCTGCCAGCCCGCCGTCACCGCCATCACCAGCATCGGCCTCGACCACCAGGACCACCTCGGCGAGACCCGTGAGCTCATCGCCGCCGAGAAGGCCGGCATCCTCAAGCCCGGCATCCCCTGCGTCCTCGGCCGCCTCCCGCCCGAGGCCGAGCGTGTCGTCCGCGCGCGCGCCGCCGAGCTCGGGTGCCCCGTCCATCTCGCCGCCCCCGCGGGCGCCGACCTGCCCGAGGTCGGCCTCGAGGGCGAGCACCAGCGCGTCAACGGCGCCGTCGCCCTGCGGGTCTGCGGGCTTGCCTCGGCCGTCCTTCCCATCGACGCCGCCCGCGCGCGCGCCGGCCTGCTCAAGGTCGACTGGCCCGCGCGCTGGCAGCGGCTGGGCCTCGCCGACGGCCGCCAGCTCATCGTCGACGCCTCCCACAACGAGGAAGGCGCCCGCATGCTCGAGCCGCTCCTCGCCGCCCTCGGCCGCCCCACCGTCGTCGTCGGCGCCACCGGCTCCAACCGCGCCCAACCCCTCCTCGCCGCCGTCGCCCGCCACGCCGGCCGCATCCTTCTCGTCGAGCCCTCCAGCGAGCGCGCCACGCCCCTCGCCGAGCTCGAGCGCCTCCTCGGCCCCGCGAACTGTCCCGTCGTCCGCGCGCGCGTCGCCGACCTCTTTCCCGCGCCCGGCGTCTGCGCCGCCCCCGGCGACCCCGTCGTGGTCGTCGGCTCGCTCTACCTCGCCGGCGAGGTCCTCGGCCGCCTCCGCGGGATCCCGCCCTCGCTCGACTGGCAGGACCGCCTGCTCCCGCCCCGGTGAACGAGCCCCTCCCGCCTCCCGGTCCCGAGAAGCCGCCCCTCATTTCGCCCGATGAGATCGGCGGCTGGCTCGTCGAGGAGGACGACGACTACCTGGTCTTCGACAAACCCGGCTGGGTCGTCTGCCATCCCTCCAAGGACGGCCCTTGGTCCTCCCTCGTCGGCGCCGTCCGCGCCTGGCGCGGCATGGCCACCGCCCACCTCGTCAGCCGCCTCGACCGCGAGACCAGCGGCGTCATCCTCCTCGCCAAGCACCCCGGAGCGGCCTCCCTCGCCCAGACCGCCATGGAGCGCCGCTGGGTCGAGAAAACCTACCTCGCCGTCCTCGAGGGCGAGCTCGCCGAGCCCACCTTGGTCGACCAACCCCTAGGGCCCGACGAGACCAGCGAGGTCGCCGTCCGCGCAGCCGTTCGCCCGGGTGGCTCACCCGCCTCCACCTTCCTCGAGCCGCTCGCGC
>Ga0222712_10007639_pt1 | contig 10401 bp, 13 predicted proteins | sample C33_657DmetaG_FD_165043 | JGI IMG/M metagenome (GOLD analysis project Ga0222712, IMG submission 165043) | Estuarine water microbial communities from San Francisco Bay, California, United States - C33_657D | ecosystem: Environmental > Aquatic > Marine > Unclassified | place: USA: California...
TTAAAACGACATGCCAGCACACTACAGAAACGAAAAAACCACCCGAAGGTGGTTTATAGAATCTTGGTGGCCCGGGGCGGAATCGAACCACCGACACAAGGATTTTCAACTCTGATAGACCGCCTAAGAGATACTTAAAATCAAACGGATACAGCATACCTGAAAAGTTTTTTGTAAGCGTTGTGCTTTTGTTAAACGCAGCGTAAAAATAATTTACGCTTGCTTTTTGTATGGCTAACACTTGAATGCCTCTGTTATATCAAACCAATATTCTTTTACTTCGTTTGTATTTTTAATACCAATCGTTAATTTAGCGATATGCCTGCCATCTTTGGTTGTTAAGTGTTCGCTAAGTTTTAGCTCACCCTCTAAATTCTTCATTTTCATATCAAAATTTATCAAATGATGTTCAATCGCCGCCATAGCTGAGGGACTATCTACGCCGCTTATAACGATTGGATCCTCCTCATCGCCCCACCCATTTACCTTTACTTGATATTGACCAAACTGAAATTCTAAGTTCATAGCTACCCCATTTAGATTGAATAAAGCCCCTTCTACACAATTGGCTATATCAAAGTCAATAGCTTTGCTAACTATTTTTGCTATACCTCTTGTCTGAACAGAGAATATTTTTGTAATCCCATAACGCAAAGAAAAAAACCCCGTCGTTTGAATCAAATTAGGTATTTTTCTGTAGTAGCTTGCGCTGCCTATCTGCTTCACGCTGCCGTCGCTGTCTATCACGCTCTGCTTGTAGTTGTCTCCGACTATTTTCAATATTTTGTTTGAGTGAGTTAATTCTTGCCTGTGCGAGCGTAAGAGGTGGCTTTGGTTTGATTGTTTTGGGCGAAAATTCATAAAAGCGCATCTTGTATTTACGCTAAGCATTTACACCTCTCTGTAATTCAATACATTACCAACACCATACTGCGTTTCGGCCAGCCATTTAGCTGCTAATCCGCTTTGCGCATATACAAGCGTATAGGCAGTCTTTGACTGACTAAGACGCACCCATAGCCTGTATTGCTTCATTTCACAAACCCACTGCGCAATTTATTAGCCGCAAAATCAATGGCTGAATCTAACTCGCCACTTTCAACGGCTGATTTAATAACTTGAAGTGTCGGCACTAACTCAGTTGCCGCAGACACTTCCACCGCATACTTTCCTTTTGCTAGCTCTAATACTTTTGAGCCATAGCGCACAGCTAAAGCTAGTTTGCCGTTATCGCCAACAAACCACCACGCTTTAATACGCTTATGCGTTTCAATCTGTTTGCGCAGCCCTGTTTCTTTGTCGGTATAGCTACGAAAGCGACTAACGGCAAATTGACTGCCTGACTGCTCTGCTTTAGCTAACTCAATCTGTTCCCACAATCGTTTAGCTAGTTTATTTCTACGCTGTAGCACCTGCGGAATTTGCGAGGGCTTTTTAGTAGTGGTTAATTTCAGTGCTGCTAGTGTGCTCATTTACTTTCCTTTCTTGTTTGCGTATTAAAACAATAGCTTCACCGAAATACAGAGAACAACCGAAATAGAGTGGTATTAGCCATCTTCCCAAATAAAAACCAAGTTTTTCTTTCTTTTCTTATCACTCGTATAAATAACTTTGACAGCAGAGCAATCTGTTTGCCATTTACTACTACTGATAACGAGCAGCGACACTCAGTTGTTATGTCGCCCTAAAACTGGCCAATGGTGTGCGCAGTGATGGAAATTCTGAGCAGTAGCAGAGACTTGTATTCACTATCCTTAACAGGACGCCGTTAGTGTTGCGAACTAATTGAATAGAGTATTGATTAGCATAAAGTTGATAGCTCGTAGAGCTATAACAACACGAGAAAGCTCTGCTTACACAGCAACTTTCAAACAAGACATAGGTAGCCACTTATTGCTAATGTCATTGTTGCGTTTCATTTTCAACCGCACTTAAAAGGAGACCGCGAAACCGCCCTTACCAATCTGGTTGTGCTTATAGTGGTGTAGTAAAGAACTCAGCGAAAGAATCTTTAACTACTACTGAGCCTATCGCTTAAGGCTCAGTGTAGGTTGAATCTAGCGAAAGTCTTATTAAATCAATTATCAAATCATTTAAGAAGAAGAAAGTGTGTGAGTTTCTGCGAAGCAGATACGAAACACAGGCGAACGCAGTTCGCTTTCAATCAGTTGGGGTCAAAAATCACCAGCTTGGAAATAATTACATCCCTGTAAAAAAATATGCTGGTAATTTTTTTACATTACTTTTCATTTCTTGTGAAATCCATAAATTCCATTTTGAAATAATTTTATTGGATGTCTCTCTGGTATCTAAATAACTATAACCCTTACTGATTTTAGCTAAGCAATGGCTGAGTATTTCGTTCTCATTAGGGAAGTTTCTTTCCAATAAGAATCCTAGTCTTTTATAAAAAGCACCACTTGGGAATCGCTCTGCGTAATCAAACATCAATTCAAAGTTTCTATGTTTTGAATTAACATAATTAACTAGCGCTTTTTCTACCAAGTAAATATTTTCGACCAGCTTTGGTTTGTTTAACAAATCAACTATGGTCCTTGTTGGATTTGATATCAAAAGAGTTTTACTTGACCTCTTAACATCTACAATTCCAAATGGTTCTCCCAATGATAAAAACCTTAAATTTTCTATTGCGATAGAAGTAAAGTCCGTTGGTTCTAAAAGATGCCAATGGATTGCTGCGCTGTAAGCGCCTATATAAAATTTATTTTTTAATAACTCTTTATTCATCTTAAATTTTTTAATTAGTTTGATTTTAATTCTTTTACTTGCTTGCTAAACGCTAAAACACCTCTTAATAGCGAAATTTAGCTTACTTAATGCTCTTTACTTAAGAACGCTTAAATAACAGCGTGTAGGGCTTTATATACGTTTGGCTTATTAGCTACAGCGACATAAGAAAATTAGCAAATTCTTATCTCTGCCCACATTGACTTTATAAGTCATTGATTTATGGAAACTCTTTTTCTGCCCAATTTCGGTAGGAATTTTGCGCATAAGAAAACATACTAATAACAACAAATTCTTTTATGGAGAGACGAAATGGCACAAGCTAAAACACTAAATCAAAGTGAAATTGATATGGTTTTGCGCTATATAAGCACAAAACAGAAATACAGCATACGCAATAGGGCTATGTTGCTAACAAGCTATTGGAGTGGGATGCGGGTAGGAGAGATTGCTGCGCTAAGAATCAGTGATGTGCGCAACGAGGACGGCTCGATTAGGAGTGAGATTCGCTTATCTGCTAATCAAACGAAGGGTAATAGAGGAAGGGTTGTATTTGTTAATGAGAAGCTACGCATAGAGCTAGCAACTTACTTAAAGTATTACTCACCTAAGGACACATCACTGCCTTTGTTTGCTACAGAAAAGTCAAAAGGTTTCTCTGCTAATACTTTAACGCAGTGGTTCTTTTGGTTGTATCGTAAAGCCGGAGTGAGCGGTGCTTCCTCGCATAGTGGAAGACGCACCTATGCCACAGGCATAGCAAGCAATGGAACAAGTCTGCGCGTCTTAATGAGACTAATGGGACACAAGTCTGTATCTACCACTGCTATTTATGTAGATGCCAACGATGATATGCTGCGTAAAGCAGTTGAGTTGATATAAAAAAAGCCCGCCTATATTAATAAGCGGGCTTAAATTTAAGCGTCAAAAAAATCTACGCTTTTATTTGCTCATATCCACCGTAATTAGTCATATAACAATCAACTACTTCGTTTATTTTTTCCTCAGCCTCATAAGAGTGATTGCCTATATCTACCAAACTATTGTCAAACTTATATTTGATAGTTGTAATACGGTAGTTATATGAGATAAGTTCAATCTCCCCATACACAAAAAAGCTGTGATTTTCAAAACACTTAGACAATGCTTTTTTATGTTGAATGTGGATTGGATAAATCTCGCACACAACCTCAATACTAATATCTGCGTGCTTAACAATTGAAATAGGTGTGCCCTCAATTAAGTATTCCATTATTACCCCTTCATAACAAAATTAGTTTTGTCATTCCACGCTTCGATTATTTCGTCGAGCGCACGATAATAAGCACGATTGTCAAAGTCGTTTTCATATACCGTTTCCAACACATCACGCAAAACGCTATCGTCTAAATCAACTCCTTCGCTGCGTAAGATGTGCTGCGCACGAGCAAAAAAGCGGTCAGGCGGCGCAGGCAGCACTTCTACTACTTCTGCTCTGCTCAGCAAACCCTTATCTATCTTTTCTATTTCATTAGTAGTAAAGATAAACAACTCACGCTCTGCCATTCCATCCAAACACACACGGAGCGCGCCTTTTGCTTTAGGGTCAAAATTAACTTCCTCCACAACGGTGTAGTTGTTCTTTTGACCGTCTGTGCTGAACAAGCGGTCGTATTGAACTGAGCGAAAGAATTTTTCACGCACTTCTTTTGCGTTGTTTAATTCTTCCGCATTGACATAATTCACTACCACGCTGTCGCCGTCGATAGCTTTAGGTATTAAGTCTGCGAGCAAACTTTTACCCGTGCCGTATTCACCGTGTAGCACTAACGGCAGCATTGTTTTTCCATCCGCATAGCGCTTGATTTGATTTTCTAATTTTGGAGTTGCGAATACAAACTCGTCAATTGTTTTAGGTCGATACTTGTAATTACTATTCATTTCATTTATCCTATTGTTGTGGGCTGAGTGCGCCAACACCCAGCCCAAGTTTGAAAAAGCATTTAGTTAAGTTAAGCAGCTAACAATTCGCCTACCGTTTCGGTGGGCTTTTTGTTTTTTGCCACCGACTTAGCATTTGCTAACGCTGACTCTTTGCGCTTAGCGTTTTCTGACTTTTTAGCAAGTGCTTGCTGCTCACTAAAAAACAATGCTAGTTGCTGCTTAGCCCACTTAGTCATTCCCGCTGAATACGCAGGCACAGCACCCAATGCCTTAATGTTGCCCTGCTTATCCGCTTTACCAATCACAAACACAAAGTCTTTGTCATAGGTTTGCGCCACAAACTCTTTCGACACTTTTAGCGTTGCTAACGGTTTTGCTACTGCGTTTGTTAGCGTTTCCTCTACTAATGTCATTGCGTTAGCTATCGTTGTTTCTTTTGCCACAACCTTAGCCGACTTTGTAAAGCGCTTCTTACATTGCTCTACACCACCGCAGTCTTCGATAAACTGCGCTAGCTGCGAAGCACTAATGCCCTGCTGTAGTGCTGCCTGTAGTGTCCTGCTGTAATTCATACTGCGCTGTCTATCTGTGCCAAATACATAACGCACAAATAGTGTTAGAGCCAGCGTGTTTGTTTGAATACGCACCTTACGAGCTTCCAAATTAAGCTTCATTTGCTTAATCGTTTCAGCTAACAGCGTTTTGCTAACACTAGCTGCTTCATACATAGCCAACACTTCAGCCAAAATTACATACAAACGCTGATTACTGCGAGCGTATTCATTTTGCTCAAAGTGCTCACGCTGCTTTACTAATGCGTCTGCCTTATTAACGATTGCCTGCGCAGACATAATTGATTTACCACTTACTGACTTAGCCATAAAAACCTCCGTATGTGAATGGCGTTAATAAAAGTGTGTGTTTGCGAAATTGCTCGCACACTGACTGCCGCAAGCGTAAAAAATATTGACGCTTGCTTTACTGCTACTACAAAACTTTGCTTGTTGTTAAAGAGCGGATACTTATTAGTTGCCGTATCGATAGTTCTATGATACGCTGTATTAACATAAATTATTATTACGACTTTTTAAATTTATTCTTGTTAATATTAAATGGCTAATTTAGGTAGAAAACCACTCCCCCGTCTTATTACATTCGGCGCAGAGTTTGATAAAAGTGGCTTATCCGTAAAGCCTGACCCACGCTATGACTTAGTCTGCGATTACCTAAAAGCAAGCCCAAGTTATGAGTCTGTGATGCGGAAAATGGCAAATCAAAAATCGCCACACCCACTGCCCAAAGACCATAAGGTTGTAGCGCAGGTGGTTAAGGACTTTGGTGCGATATACAAAATGAAAGAGTCGGATTGGTGGGAAAAGATTGGTAAGCAGCTTTACGGTATTAGCGCACCTCTACCTAATGTCAAAATATTGGGAACACTTGATAGCAGCAATACATCTGTTCCGACAAAATGGAATGGTATAGATACGGTTATTGCTGAGCTTCCACTTAATCTAACCATTACGCAAGCAATGAAGCAACTGCGCAAGAAATTAGAGGGTTTAAATTTCTCCGCAACACTACCTAAACAGACTGCGCCAAAGTATCAGCTATCTAATAGCAAACTACGCATAGAGACGCTACAAAATGGATTGTCAGCGCTGCGTATGTATAAGCGCGGGCTGCCACTTTGGAAGATTGGAAATGAATTGCGCTTAATACCTGCTCAATCTTTTATTGAAAAAGACGTAGATGAGATTGAAATTGATTTGGCTGACAGAAAAGAGATTCTCGGTATTGCCGCTAGCCGTCTGATTAAAACTGCTGCGCTAATAGCTGAGAATGCGGCGCGAGGAATATTTCCATCTAATAAAAATTTGAAAACCGCAATTACAACTTCATACAAGCGAAGAGCTGGAAGACCTCATAAAGCACAAAAATAGAAAATGGGGTTAGTCTTACGCGACTTTTCTCACAATTTAGTTATTTAATAGCTCTTGTTATGGTAAAACAATATTTTAAATTTGATAAGCCTAACAAAAATGCTAAAACCACACGGAACTCTCAATTGGGATTTAAATCAAATTTCCGATTCTTTAAAGCTGACTCCTAAAGATACAAGGGACTATTTCACAGATGGAAGAAGAGTTTCTTTTGTTTTAGAAAGGCGTTTAGCGTTTGAGGTTTTAGGTGGAACACTGGCACCAAGTGAAGGTGCTGGATTTGATTTGATAGATAAGGATGGGAAAAAATGGGAAGTTCGCTCAATTACGCGTAGCGGAATTTATTTTTGCCCGAGCTATATGGTTGGCAGTGGCAGAAGTTTTGAAGAAAAAGGGTTTCTCAATAAATTAAATGAAATTGAGGGCTATATTATTTCTGACATAGAGTGCTTTCCAAATATACCGTTTTGGAAAGTTTCAAAATCCACAGTTCAGACTTGGTATTCCACTAATCAGCTAGGCAGCGGAACAAAAGTTTCACGCGTTAAAGTTCTCTCATTATTGGAAAAGATATGAAATATTGGATTGGTGTAATCGGCTCACAACTTACAGCTGAGAGGTTCGCAGGTAGTTCGGATACTTGGTTTTGTATGCCGAAATCTTGTGAAGTTGGTGATTTTGTTCTTATGTATGCCTCACAAAAAGCAGCCGGCAGTAAAAGTGGTATTTTTTCAGTCTATCAAATTTGTAATAAAGATGAATCAAAGGATGCTGAATGTCGGAGATATGGAATATTTTCTGGCACTGGGGAACGTCCAGTTTATGTTGATTTAAAACTGTTTGATAAATTTGCTAAACCATTGGCATTTCAAAAAATTAAAGCAGACAGATTCCTAAGTTCATTTTCATATGTTCGTAGAAATTTTCAAGCAACTTATTTTCAAATTTCTGAAAAAGAATATAAGGCATTTATAACTTTAGGGTCAAAAGTTGAGTGATAAAGACTGTTTCGATAGAAATAGAATTTAATTTGCCATTCGATTTCTTAAAAATGTTATAGATGGTTATTTTTTGAAGACAACAATTCTGTTGCTGTTAGTTCCAACCTCATTATTGCTTACTCCCCATATATTAGAAGTCTTTGTAAATACTTGACTATTAATCATTACATACTCACAACGCAATCCAACCTCTATACCCAACGGTAAGATTACTTCGTCCAATTTAATTTTTCCATTTCTTATTTCGCCAACTTCAAAAGCAATAATTCCGTCTTTTTTTAATACCCTGTGAAGCTCAGACAGCACACTTTTCATTTGAGCGCCCCAAGCATCGACAGTTCTCGCCATTGTTATACCTTTTCCAACTTCTTCACTATCTATTCCATTGAACCAACAACGAAGCCAATTGTCATCTTTGTATTGAACAATATCTAAAAATGGTGGTGAAGTTATTACTAAAGATACAGAGTTATCTTGAATTTCACTTGTGCTGTTAGCTGGTTTATTAAGATATAAAGCAGATTGAAATGCGTTATGTAAATTATCAATCTCTTCGTTGGTTAATCCACTTAGAAGTTGTTTGGATTTTTTTATGATAATTTTTTTTGTATCTCTATACGTCGGCGTTTGTTTTCTTTTCTCATTGATTCTAATTTGACTAATAGCACTCACAGCTTGATTTGGTGGCATTGTATAAACAGAGAAAAATCCACTCGAATGTCCAGTAAGCCTATTTGTTGCGACCATTCTTATCCAAGCATCAACCGTATCAAATGTTCCACTCTCTTCTTTATCAGAAAAATATTTCCTCAAACTAAGAATTTCATTTAATGTCTGCTCTTCATAAAACATAGAGAGATCAATTTCACTTTTAAGATTTTTTTCAATCTTAATTACAGATAATCTTTCTTCTACTTGACGTAAATTTGGAACTGCGAGTCTTCCAGCGGAAAATATTGTTGAAATTGGATTTATATCGTTTTGAATTATTCTGCGGCCCATTAAGGCAGCCTCAACAGCAGTTGTTCCACGCCCACCAAATGGGTCATAAACAACGTCGCCTTTGCCGGTATATCTGTTAATAAAATAATTTGGTAATTGTGGTTTAAAACAAGCTCTATAGGATATTTCCTGTAAAGAGGATGCTTGCCTCTGCTTGCTAGTCCAAAATTCTCCTACAACCTTTTTTACTTCTAAATTTCCAACTACCATTTTTTCTTCTATGAATAAGTTATTTCGCTCAACTTCTTCATTTGGAAACATTTTTAATTGTTCAATTTTTTTCATAAGATTATTTTATTGCTTAAGCAAGTTTTTCTGCCATCATTGTTGCTGTTAGTTTGCTATAGTGCCGCTCAATCATCAAAGCACTATTACCCATTTGTTTAGCAAGCGTGTGTAAATCTGTTCTATTTTCAATAAGCTCTAATGTTGCGTATGTATGGCGAAGACTATACAGGGTTCTAGTTTGACCTTCACTATTTTTCTCTAGCGCACTATCCCGCATTAATCGCCTAAAAGTTCCATTCAAACTTGGTGGTTGATAGCCATTGCTGAAACGGAACAATTTGTGAGGCACTCTTGTTTTCAGTAGCTCGTTGAATGAAACATCTTTAATGTCATTTTGCCTGTTGTGTAGTCGTCGTAGCACATCAACAGCACGATGCTTTGCGATTAGCCAACGCCCACCCGTTTTACCGCTGACCCACAAGCGTAAATATTTTTTACCCTCGTGTGTGTGCCACTCAATGTTTCGCCAATTTATGCCTAATGCTTCTGTGCCGTGTCTCATACCCGTCAGCAGAAGCATTTCTACATAATCACGCAGTAGTGGTCGCATTTCACGCTCTACAGCAAGCCTGCCACGCTCTGCCCAAGCCGCCATATACACAAGCAAGTGGTCTATTTCTTCTCTGCTAAACGCTGGACGAGCCTGACTCTTTAACCCGCCGCCATTTAATTTTGGGATTGGTGCTCGCTCACTTATCCAACCCTTATTGACTGCTGTAGCCAATAGCCTATTCCACGCACTTGAAAAATTATTTAATGTGCTGGCTTTAGGCAGCTTTCCCATTTGCCGATTGCGCCACAACTCAAACTCTGTAATGTCATTGTGTGTCAGTTGCTCTAAATACTTTTCGCCGAAATAAGGAATGAAGTATTTTTCGATACAGCTTACATAAGAATGAAACGCTGTCTTTCCTTTTCCCAAATCAATCTGTTGCCGAAGCTCTTTTAATGTGGCTTGCGCAATGTGTGCGAAGCTCTGTGTTGTGTGTGCTAAACCAAGCTTGTGTCTATACCTAGCTTCGTCGTATAAATCACAAGCGACCGCAACGGCGTTTTCTAAACTGGCTTTGTGAGTGCTGACCCTAACCCACCCCTTACCCTCTAATTTATAGCGACACTGATAAATCGGTGTGGATGAGCGCTTGTATAAAACTACTTCGCCATCGCGCAGATAAATCAAACTTGGTGTTGAGGCTACTAAAAGTTCTAATGTCTTTTTTGGCGAGGGTTGGGCTGTTTCTCCGTAGCTATTGAAATTATTTGTCTGTTTATCTTTAAGCATTTGACAACAACGCAGACAGCATTAGACAAAGTGGGCTAAGCGTAAATTATTTTTACGCTTGCGCTGAAAAAAAACACCGCAGTCTTTCGACTACGGTGTATATATGGTGGCCCGGGGCGGAATCGAACCACCGACACAAGGATTTTCAATCCTCTGCTCTACCGACTGAGCTACCAGGCCAAGAATCGAGAATTGTACTATAAAAGGCTTTTTA
>Ga0222712_10007640_pt1 | contig 10399 bp, 8 predicted proteins | sample C33_657DmetaG_FD_165043 | JGI IMG/M metagenome (GOLD analysis project Ga0222712, IMG submission 165043) | Estuarine water microbial communities from San Francisco Bay, California, United States - C33_657D | ecosystem: Environmental > Aquatic > Marine > Unclassified | place: USA: California...
AAGCCGCCCATTAGCATAGATCCTCCGAAAGGGCTGAAATTATTATATTTATAATCTGGATAAAAGGCTTCAGCGATGATGATGTAATTTTCGCCATTTTTTATAATGTCATGCATGAGCAATCGGTAATCCAACCTCAAATCTTCCCCTTTAACTTCCTTATCTTTTATTTTTTTCTCCTGCCTTTCCTTTTGTTTAGGAGTTAGAAAATTGAAAAAATCAGTAAACTTGGTAAAACTATAATAGGTTGATTTAATAATGTTACCGTCGATAAATGAGTTGAAATATAAACCCTGTGAACTAGGTCCTCGGGATGAACCAATGCTATTTTTATGGCCATAAGTTCCTACAATGACCTGAAGAGAATCATTTATTTGATTTAATTTTCCATTCATCATGGCAAATTCCTCACTTGGATTCATATAGACTTGTCCTATTTGATTCCCATCTTCATCAAATGATTTGATAATTAATTGATAATCTTTAGCCTTACCACCTACCGAATAAGTTACATTAATTTGCTGTTGGACCGTGTCTAAATCCATGGATTGGATTTCAGCTTGTCCTTTAACAACGGCAGGCAATATCCTGGTTTTACGTTCCTTCAAATTGGTGAACAAAATAATCGGTTGGTTATTCACCATTCCGCCGATGAACAAAGAATAATTTAAGGCTTTGAAATTTGAAATTTCGATTCGATCCACCGAATAAATTTGGTACTTAGTGATTTCTCCCGAATTAACTAGTACTCTAAAAATAACATATGAATTACTTCGAAATCGGCTAAAGAGTAAGGATAAAACCGTTCCATCAAAGCTAAAAGTCACATAATCTAAGTTAGACTCTAAATTTGTATTCCTACTCCATATCTGATCTAAATCAGTAGAAAATTTCCGAATGTTAAAGGATTGCTTATTTAATTGAGATAAAACAATGACCCCTTGATCGCCAATAGGGATGTTAAATGATTCTAAATCAGTTCCTTGAATAGGGAATTCTACTCTTTTATTATTGATTTGACTATACGCGATTTGCATCGCTACAATTTGAAAAACAATAATTAAAAATAGATTTTTCATAGTACTACTCGGCTAAACTTAATATAATGTCAAATTCTTGTTTCCCGACAGGCGTAACGGACAACCTAGATTGTTTAATCAAAGCTAAATTAGACAATCGATCATCGGATTTCATCATTTTTAAGGTAACTGTATTATTAAATTTTTTGATGGGAACGATTTCTACGACCACCCACCTTGGGTCTTCAGTAGTAGGGTCTTGAAAAAATTCTCTTTTAACTTCCGCAAGGCCTATGACTTCCATTCCTTCATTTGAATGATAAAAAAAGACCCAATCACCTTTTTTCATTTCTTTCATATTGTTTCTTGCTTGGTAATTTCTTACCCCATCCCAAACGGATTTTCCTTCTTTAACGAAATCATCCCAAGAATATTTGAAAGGTTCTGATTTTACTAACCAATAATTCATCTTATGGGAATTTAGGAAATTTAGAAAAATCAGGTTTTCGTTTCTCTAAGAACGCATTTTTACCTTCTTTGGCTTCATCCGATAAATAATATAATAAAGTAGCATTCCCCGCAAGTTCTTGAATACCTGCTTGGCCATCTAACTCCGCATTAAAGGAAGACTTCAACATTCTTAATGCTAAGGGACTTTTTTCTAAAATTCTTTCACACCAGGATATGGTCGTACTTTCTAACTCATCTAATGGGACCACTTTATTGACCAGACCCATTTCATAAGCTTCTTTTGCATCATATTGGTCACATAAATACCAAATTTCTCTTGCTTTCTTTTGACCGACAACCCGAGCTAAATAGGATGCTCCAAAACCTCCGTCAAATGAACCGACATTAGGGCCTGTTTGCCCAAAACGAGCATTCTCAGCAGCAATACTTAAGTCACAAATCACATGTAAAACGTGCCCTCCACCTATGGCCCAACCAGCCACCATGGCGATAACAGGTTTTGGAATAGTTCGAATCTGTCTTTGCAGATCCAACACATTTAATCTAGGAACTTGGTCTTGTCCTACATAACCGCCATCACCACGTACGCTTTGATCACCCCCTGAACAAAATGCTTTACCACCTTCTCCGGTTAATATGATCACTCCTATTCTGGTATCTTGACGTGCTAATTCCATCGCTTCAGACATTTCTTGGACTGTTAGCGGTGTAAATGCATTGTGTTTGTGTGGTCTATTAATTGAGATTTTCCCAATTCCATTATAAAATTGAAATAAAATATCTTTGTATTCTTTAATGGTTTCCCAGTTTACTTTTGTTATCATTTTACTTATCGTTTAAATCATCGTTGTAAGTGACATCCCAAGTATGATCCGCTAATAATGTTACTTTCGCTAAAAATCTACTATACTTAAAAGAGCGACCCCATTCTTCTGGGGCTACTAAAGATAATAAATCTTGACCTGATTCTTTTTCATATAAATAATAGGTTTCGCTAATGATAGGTTCAAAACCCATAGCGGCATCATAAATTCGTTCTGATATTTCTTTACGTTCGGATAAAAGTTTTGCTTGTTTAGCTAAAACCTCCATTTGTTCATAAAGCTGATTCATTTGCCGATCGGTTTGTTGGCGCATAGCTTTTACCGATCGTCCCTTAGTTTTACCCATATCTTCCGGCTTAATAACGGCTCCACCTGCTGTGTGGGCATAAGGGAGTAGCCCAGGATTTTGAGCAACCTTTTCAGGATTTATAGGATTTAAAAACGATTCTTCTGACATTAATGAGTGTTAATTATGATTGATCCTTACATTAACCCACAAAATTAGAGAATGTTTGGCTAATTTTGGAGAGAATATTAATTTATGCTCGTATTTAATCCACTTAATGCTAATTATCCTGAACCAGTCAACTCTTATCAAGAAGAAGTTTTTGACTTTTGTCTGCAGTGGAAATTGGGTAAAAAGGAGTTTTTATTCCATACGAGCGGTTCAACAGGAAAGCCAAAGCCTATTTATTTATCTAGATTAGCTATGATCGAATCGGCCAACATGACGAGGGATTGGCTCAATCTACAAGAGGGTGACAATATTTTACTTTGTTTACCTATTGAGTATATAGCTGGTGCTATGATGTTAGTTCGAGCACTCGTTTTAAAACTAAATATTGTGCTTGTTGAACCGTCACAGAACCCATTAGAAAGTATTAAAAAACCTATTAATATTCATCTCGCATCATTTGTTACCACTCAGTGGTCTACGATTCTTCAATCAAATGCCAATTTGTTTACGCTTTTTTCTGAAGTTAAAGGTATTTTAATTGGTGGATCTAAATTAACCTCTTCCGTAGAATTATTGACAAAAGAAATCCAATTACCTATTTTCCAAACGTATGGAATGACAGAAACCTCTTCTCACATCGCTTTTAGGCTGATCAGTTCGGAAGATACTATTTATCAATGTTTAAAAAGTGTAGAGATTAAATTGAATGATCAGGGTTGTTTATGTATTAATTCGCCTAGTACCCTTAACCAATGGATTGAAACTAATGATGTTGCTGAGTTGATCCATGTAAACCAATTTAGCTTATTGGGTAGGAAAGATTTTGTAATAAATTCGGGTGGTAGAAAAATTCATCCAGAATTAATTGAAAAAAGTTGCCAATCATTTTTTGCTCAGCAATCAATTTTTTTTAAAATATTTGCATATGGATTGCATGATGATTTTTATGGTCAAAAATTAGTTTTATTTATTGAAACCAAAGATGAATTTGGTTTTCAATTACAACTAATGGATTATTTGAAATTGAATTTAGAGTCTTGGGAAGTTCCTAAGCAGTTCATTGTTTTACCTGAATTTTTATGTACAAAATCTGGAAAAATTGATCAGCCAAATACATTAACTTTGTATTTAAACAACCTTTAGTAATAGACATGAATTTTTTAAATCAAGATTTTAAACTTTTCTACGAAAGTCCAAGTGATATTCCAGCCCCTTATCATTTTGAGGCTTTGTTTGAATTTAAAGGTTTTGAAAATGATTCGTTGTCTCTTTCTTTACACATACAATATTTGGAAAGAGAAGATTTTTCAAGTGAAGAACTAATTTCAGAAGGTTTAAGTGTAGAAGATAAATTTGAATGGTCGGGTGAATTACCCATCATTTGGAAAAATAGATTAGCTATTAGTTTTGCGAAATACAAAACAGGTTCATGTGATCCTAAAGACGCAGAACCTTTTATTGCGATTGAAGCGGCTAATTCGTCAACCTATGTGCCTAGATTTTTAGAATTTGAAGAAAACCTCATTCAAGAATTAATGCAAGCAATTTTTGAAGTGGCGGGAAAAGAATATCCCTTGTTTTTAGGTTTTCAGTTTAAAGACGTAAACGATTCCTGGAATAAATACCAAGGTGACATGTCGTTCGCGAATCTAAATTTCACTTATTCCGACTCGAATGGTACATTAGCAACTATATCAGACTGGGATAAATTACAAGACTTAGTAAATACGATTTTTATCGCCGAATTTATCACGGATAAGGCCTTGGAAGAGTTAAAAAGACCAAGTGCATTTGCCATATTCCCTGGGGATGGATTTTGGTATATTGCAGGAGATTCACTTAGAAAACCGAGTGGAAACACAAATTATTTTGATATTTTAGAAATGAAATTAAGGGATTTATTCCAACAAAATGTATGATGAACGAAACGATTAGTACTGAACAGGCCATTGAAAAGGTGTTATTCTTACAAAAATTATCGTGCCAACGGTTAAAAAATTCTACCGCAGAGGAACGTATAGCGAAGCTAAAATCGATCGAAAAATATATGCTATCGCACAAAAATGAGTTATATGATGCTCTTTTTGCAGATTTCAAAAAACCAAGTTCAGAAGTCGTTATTGGAGAGTTATTAGGAGTAAAAAGAGAAATAGCTCATATTATTAGTCATTTGAAATCTTGGATGCAGCCCAAAAAAGTAGGAACCCCCCTCCTTCTATTAGGAACCAAAGGTTACATTATGTCTGAAGCCAAAGGGCTTTGCTTAATTATAGCGCCATGGAATTACCCGTTTAATTTAGCGATTAATCCATTGGTTCATGCCATTGCAGCCGGTAATGCGGTTATTTTAAAGCCCTCTGAATTAAGCCCTAACACTTCATCCTTTATTAAAAAAATGATTGTGTCTTTATTTGATGAAAGCGAAGTGGCAGTCTTTGAAGGGGATGCCGAAGTATCCACGCATTTATTAGAGCAGAAATTTGATCATATATTCTTTACGGGTAGCCCTGCGATTGGCAAGGTAGTTATGCGAGCTGCGGCGAAACATTTGACATCTGTAACACTTGAGTTAGGTGGGAAATCACCGGCTATTATTGACTCAAATGTCGACATTCTACCTACAGCAAAAAAAATTGCTTGGGGTAAATTTTTAAATAATGGGCAAACTTGTATCGCCCCAGATTATTTGTATGTGCACGAAAAGGTTTATTATTCATTTATTGGCGCTTTAGAGGAAACGATAAAGTTATTTTATGACCAAGATAATAAGGGCATTAAAAATAGCAACGATTATGCTCGAATCGTCAATGTTAAACATTTTAACCGCATTTGTCATTTATTGGATGACGCTAAATCCAAAGGAGCTACGGTCATTTATGGCGGCGAAATGGACGAATCTTCTTGTTTTATAGGGCCTACTCTATTGGCAAATTGTACGGATGATATGTTGATCATGCAGGAAGAAATTTTTGGACCTATTTTACCCATACTAACGTTTAAAGAAGAGACTGAAGTAGTTTCAAAATTATTGAAAGAGGAAAAGCCTTTGGCGCTTTACGTTTTTTCAAAAGACACCTTGTTTTCAGACTATATTTTAAATAATACAAGTTCTGGCACTAGTGTGGTCAATGATTGCTTGATACAGTTTGGTCATTCTAATCTTCCTTTTGGGGGGGTCAATAACTCAGGCATTGGTAAATCAGGTGGATTATTTGGTTTTCAAGAATTTTCGAATCAAAAATCAGTTTTGAAACAATATACGAATCTGTTAAATAATTTTTATCCTCCTTACACCTTTAAAACTAAATGGCTCATAGAGCAAGTGTTAAAATGGTTTTAAGAATTATCTTTCCCTTCTTAATTGTAATTTCATTTTTTGGATATTCACAAATAGTATATCCAATATTAGAGCAAAATCCATCCAATTTACATTTTAAGCAAATAAGAATTCGGGGTGAGGCAGTTCGTGTAATTTACCCAGAAGGAGCTGATTCATTGGCATTTACGACGGCAAGATCTTTGTCAACTCACTGGCCAGAGGCCAAAATCTCAAACAATAGTTTACGTTCTAAATGGTCTATCATTTTACAAAATCAGGGATTGATTTCTAATGGTTTTGTAAGTCTTTTTGCTCCTAGAGGAGAGTTTTATACGACACCTAGTCAGGATGTCAGCTTGCAATCGACCAATGATTGGCTTCATTTATTATCTAGTCACGAAACTAGGCATATTTATCAAAATGAATTAGCTACCACAGGCATCAGCCGTATATTTAAACTATTTTGGGGCAGTAATGGCCAAGGTCTTTACAGTAATTTAATGATTCCAAATTGGCTTTGGGAAGGCGATGCCATCGAAACAGAAACTCGTTTGAATAACGAGGTAGGTAGATCAAATATACCGCAATTCTCAAATACCTTAAATGCCTATTTATCGCAGTTCGGTGTGCCAAGTTACAGTGAGTTAATGTCTAGGAATTATAGGGAAAATATGCCCAATCACTATGTTTTTGGCCAATTTATTACACATAAATTATCATCACAAAAGGGATTTAATGAGATTGGTTATTTATGGCAAAATACCTTAAATAAACCTGGCCTATTTTCATTTTCTAAACAAGTAAAAAAGGAATTTGGGTTAAGTATTGATCGATACGTTGAGCAGCTCTTGCAAAAACAATTGGATACAATTCAAAAAAAAGGTCTTGATTCCTCATATTCGATTATTTCTCCAAAAATAAAAAGTGGATTTACAACCTATGATTTCCCTCAAAATGTTGGGCATGGGAAAGTCATCGCAATTAAATCAGGCTTTCAAGAAATTCCTTCATTAGTCGAAATTGAAAATTTCAAAGAACGAAAATTGTGTTTGATTGGTCCCGCCTATCCGAGTAATATGCTTTCTGCTTCTGATCAATTTGTTGTTTGGTCGGAAATAGTATATCATCCAAGATATACTCAAAAACAGCATACTAAATTAGTTTTTTATGATCTTAAACATAATTTAAAGTCGACATGGACGACAAATAAAAAGGCAATATGCCCAAGTATTAGCCCTGATTCTAAGTACGTATCCTATTTAGAATTGCAGAATAATGGAGAATCTTTCCTAAAAATTTATGAGAAGGAAACTAAAGTTTTAATTGACAGTCTATATTTTAATTCATTGACTCAGGTAATTCAACCCAGAATATCTTCAAATGGTTTGTTGTCTTATATTTCACTTTATCATGGCCGCAAACAAATAGTTATTTATAATTATATATTAAAGCAGGTGATTGCCAAACGTGATTTTGGTTCAAATAACATAGCAGCTACTTTTTTGCATGAGGATTATGTGTATTTCAACTTACCCGTTGGCCAGGTGGACCAATTAGCCCGTTGGAATTTCAAGGACAATTCAGTCGTATATGTCACTAATACAAATTTTGGCGCTTATTCGATATCTTTTTCAAACGTAACATCTGAGCCCTATGTATTTTCTAAGTATTCAGCAACGGGTAATCAAATTGGTGTAGGACGCTTAAATGAATCTTACTCAATTGATTTAAATGATCACTCGACTGTTGTTCCTCGTGAGTTTAAACAAGAAAACTTTGATGTTTCTTCTTATAGTCGTTGGAATTTAATTAACCCATACGCTTGGGGTCCTTTAATTAATTCGCAATTCAATAAATTGGATTTAGGTCTTTTATCAAAAAACTTGACCAATACGCTTCAATTGGGATTAGGTTTTATCTATGATGCTAGTGAGCAAACAGGAACTAAATACATCCGAGCTTCGTATCAAGGTTGGTTTCCAGTGGTCGATTTTTCTATCCAGCAAGGTCCTCGAAATACATCTCTTTACATTGATAAAAAAAGTCCTTTGGATAGTTTAAGGTCGGATCAATGGAACCAAACCAAAATGGATATAGGCATTAGGCTGCCATTATTACTTACGCGGGGAGCATTCCAAGAACAATTATATGTGTCCAGTACTTATTCGATATTTAAAGTTGACGGCTATAATCTTCCCTTGCGATATAAATCACAAGCTTTTGATGGGACCTATTCTTCCATGATCTATCAAATCAATTATTCTAAATTATTAAATAAATCTCTTTGGGATCTTCAGTCTAAATTAGGTTATCAAATGAATCTCTATTGGAATGGAATGCCATTCAAGCAATCCCTTCAATCCGAATTATGGGGGATTCAGGCGAAAATTTATTTACCGGGTTTCTTCAAAAATCATGGATTTTTGATAAGAGCATCATTCCAACAAGAAATGAAGGGTAATTATAATTTCAATAGTCCTTTTGTGTTTACTAGAGGATATCTTTATGAAGTCAATCAGAGATGGACAAATTTGTCATTAGATTATAAATTCCCGATCGCTAATACGTCTATTAAATTAGGCCGTTTATTGTATTTTACTCGATTCAAAGGAAATATTTTCATGGATTTAAGCCAAGGAGTTCCTGATTTAACTAAGTTGAATTTGAATAAATCATATGAATCTGTTGGCCTAGATGTTTCTTCTAACTTTCATGTGCTACGTTTTTCTCAAGGTTTTGAACTAGGAATTAGACTTTTATATAAGCCTCGATTAAATCAATATGAATTTTATCCATTAGTTTTAGATTTAGGTTTTTAATGAAGGAGAAATTTCTACTATTTTTTGTAATTTCTTGTACTATTTCTTGTGAAAGCACGCAGGATTTTAAAGGTGAAGTTATTCCTGACCAAAAATACATTTACTCACTATTGAATTCTGAGAGAGGACAGAATCAAAAAGTGATTTCCTATTTAAATCAAATGATAGAAGATGGTTCATCTCCGCATATGTATTATTTGCGAGCTAACTATTTATTTGAATCTCGACAGTATAAAAAAGCCAATGCAGATATACAGCAAGCACTCAAGTCCTCACCTAGAGATTTTGAATATATATTGTTAGCTGGGCAAATCGCTTTGAATTTAGAAAATTATACCCGTGCATTAAATTATTTTAATTTGATTAAGTCAAATGAAAATAAACACGCGTTAATTTTATTTCTATTGACTGAAGTATCAATTAAACTTAATAAGGTCGCATTAGCTTCTTATTATTTAAACCAAATTCGAATAAATGAATTACCTAGAACGGATCAGGTTTATTATTCGGTTTTAAGAAATTTATGTGCCGTTAACAAAATTGCAAATCCTTATTTAATCAAAGGCCTTGATCAAAATAGCATCCAAGATATTAGATTACAAAGGTATTATTTTGAAAATTCCATGGATTATACTTCTAAATATTTGTATCAAAACCAATTATTGAAACTTATTTATCAGTATCCCAATGACCCACATCTGTTTCGATGCTGGGCTAGATTTTTAAGTAAAATAAATCAATTTAAAAAAGCTGAGTTGGCCTATCAGAAGGTGGCTAATCTATTTGAGCATAACGATTTTTTATATTTAGAGATAGCTAGGTTTTATACGAATCACAGGAGTTATTCAACTGCATTATTGTATTTGAATAAAATAAAGCCGGATTTAGAAGTTTTTATTGACGTTCCATTTTTAAAATCAAAGTGTTATTTATACATGGGAGATAAAATTCGCTATAAATCAATGATGGATTCAGCTCAAATGGTTTTGAAAAATGATGTTAGGTTTTATCAATTGAAAATCAAGTATTTTGGGATTTCAGTGGATACCAACTTAGTGGCCAAAGATTCTTTGTTGACGATTAATCCTTAATTTTTGGGGGTAAATTTGTAGCTTGCGTAAAATTAGATAGGATGATTAAAATTATTTTTCCAGACGGACAAATTAAAGAATATTCAAAAGGGATTACACCGATGGATATTGCATTAAGTATATCAGAAGGATTAGCACGCAATGTGTTAGCAGCCAAATTAAATGATCAAGTTGTTGATTCCTCCACTCCTATTCTCCTAGATTCTAATTTGCAATTACTTACTTGGAACGATGTGGAAGGTAAAAAAACCTTCTGGCATTCATCAGCACATTTATTAGCTGAGGCTATCGAATTTTTATATCCGGGAACTAAGTTTGGTATTGGTCCTGCGATTGAAAATGGATTCTATTATGATATTGACTTAGGGGGTCAAGAATTTGGTCAAGAACAATTTAAGG
>Ga0222712_10007642_pt1 | contig 10398 bp, 15 predicted proteins | sample C33_657DmetaG_FD_165043 | JGI IMG/M metagenome (GOLD analysis project Ga0222712, IMG submission 165043) | Estuarine water microbial communities from San Francisco Bay, California, United States - C33_657D | ecosystem: Environmental > Aquatic > Marine > Unclassified | place: USA: California...
CTTTTGTGGGACCCTTGATATATAGAGTATAAGCAAAATAAAAAGATCAAGCGCTTTAAGTGAATAACATTCTACAAGTTTTATTAAGTCCATTAACCAAGCTGGGTAATTCTGCAGCAGAACAGACTCGTGCACTTACTTCCATGGAAGCAATTCTTTGGCGATGGGACAACACGTATAATGTTGGAGAAGAAATTCAAGAGCAATCAGCTCTCTTAGGTGACATCAAACAGTTGCTGATCCAACAGAACAAACAGTTCTTTGGTAGAAACGCAGCGAAGTCTAGGAAAGACGAAGACAGTAATAGAGATAAAGCCCTACTTGGAGATGCTAGTAAATTTAAAGCACTAAAAGATACGGCTGGAATGGCTGCTATGGTGATTGGTATCTCGATAGCAATCGTAGGAGCCTCACTTATATTAAGTACTGTTACACCGATCTCACCAATGCAAATTGTTACAGCATTGGCAATTGCAGGCCTTATAATGCTGGTTACACCGGCTTTTGTAAAAATTGGAGATGCTTTCTTTGGTTCGAAACTAGAGGAGAATACGGACAAAGAAGGATCCTCAAAGTCAATGACAAATAAAGGTGGCTTCTTAGGAGTTGCCGGAGCACTAGTAGGTTTATTAGGAATGCTCTCAGTTGTAGTGATCGGATCTTATCTATTGACATTAATGGCAGTACCATCGATTGCACAAATTGGAACTGCTCTCTTTATAGCAGCCCTTTTCGTGCCACTTGGTTACGCATTCTCATTAATTGCTAATGCACTTGCCAAAGGCGTTAAAACACAAAAAGGTGAATTTGAAGGAATGTCATTTGAGAAGACTGATAGTTCAGGTATTTTCTCATTAGTCGGTGGATCTATGCTTGCGATTATTGGTATGCTTGCAGCAGTAACACTTGGATCTTATTTATTATTATTGATGGCAGTGCCTTCAGGTGGTCAGTTTTTAGCTGCCCTTGGAATTGCAATCATCATGATACCTTTGGCATTTTCACTTTCTCAAATCATGTCTACCATGGCTAAAAGCAAACACATGCGTGGCATGGAGGGTGTTAAGATGGTCGGCCTTGCAATGTTAGTAATGGTCGGCGGTATTGCAGGTATTGTTGCTGCATCTTATGTACTACAACTAATCAATACAAATTTAACTGCAGCTCATTTTATAACTGCAATTCTTGTCGGTATCAGTTTGATTCCGGTTGCGCTTGCAATGGGATTAATCATCAGAGCCCTAGACAATGCAGGTATTAAAGCGAACATGCAAGGAGTCGGTATGGTACTCTTAGCAGGTCTTGCTCTTGCCGTAATGGCAGCTGGTATTGTTGGAGCTGCATGGATCTTAATGATGTTACCAGACCCGAATGATATGTTGGCACATATGCCTCCTTTAATGTGGTCAGTAACTGTAGGTCTTGCGATGGTGGCATTTGCATTTAGTTATGCCTTAATCCTTAAAGCAATGAAAGGTGCCTCAATCACAGAGATGTTATTGGCCGGAGCTGCATTGGTTATTATGGCCTTAGCAATCCTAGGTGTTGCATGGATGTTTACACATCTACCAGATACTTGGAATGGCCCAGACTTTATGTGGTCATTTAAGATTGGAGTTGCACTCCTAATGTTTGGTATCTCATTTGCATTAATTGCAGTCCTAGTTAATAAATTCAACTTATCGACAACTGATCTATTAAAAGCCTTAATGGTGACTGTTGTCCTATCAATAGCTATCTTCTTAGTAGCATGGGTATTCACACTCCTACCTGGTAACTTTGTCTCACCTCCATTAGATTGGACAGCACAAGCTGCTTTGGCAATTGGTTCATTTGGTGGAGTCTTAGGTATACTAGCTAAAATTATAGGAAACCCTGGTGGTATAGCAATGATTGCAATTGCTGCTGCTGGAGCAATTATCGTTGCTGTAGCAATCTTGGCTATTGCTTGGATCTTTAACTTCTTACCGGATCTTGGTGCTATCGCAGACAATATCTCTAATTTAATCACAGTACCAATCAATAAAATGATTGACATCCTGGTAAGATTAAAAGATGAGATTGGCGTTGAAAACCTAATCCCATTAGCAATTGGTATTGGTGCTATCTCTATGGCCTTATTATTATTGGCCGGAGCTACAGCAGGTCTTGCAGCTGGTGGTGTACTTTCAGCATTAGGTAATGCTGCTTCAGAATTTATTGATGGTATCACTTCATTCTTTGGTGGTAAAAAGTCGAAAGGACCTCTAGAGATTCTAGAAACTATCGTTAGCATGCGCCAAGGTATTGCTGAAACTGTGCCTATCTTAGAAGGATTTGGTAGAGCGGCTAGTGCCATTGTAATGGCTGGTAGCGCCGGTGTAACAATTGGTGAAATCCTTAAGGGTTTTGTTGAATACGGTGAAGATGCTGGTGAGGGAGCTAAGTATTTTGCTGAAGGTATCTATGAAGTGGATCTTGGTAAGATTCAAGCTCTATGGTGGCCAATGGAAAGTATTTCTAAATCTTTGTATAACATTGGTAATAAAGTGCCTTTAACTGCAGTTAAAGCAGCTACTAATTTCGTAAAAGTACTAGGTGAAGCTACATTTGACAAACAGGCTGCAGCACTAGAACGTATTGCTAGAGCTTATAAGAGTATCTCACGTTCAACTCAGTTAATCAACCAGGTTAGTATGGATAAGACTACCGAGATGATTAAAGCATTAAGCTATCTTTCTTCTAAGGGCGGCGAGGGTGCAATCAGAGAACTTGGAGATAACCTAATTGGAGCCATTCAAGAACTTGGTAACATCTTTGACAAATATCTTGAAGGACAAGGTACGCCTGAAGGTTCTGTGGATGAAGAAGGTAACTTCACTAAAAACCCAGGTCCAATGGATCTTGGTGGAGGTGGTAGTGACGTAGTTGCTGCAATCAAATCATTACAAACAACATTGACTCGTACAGGTGTCAAAGTTAATAATGGTGGTATCTTCGGTTAATAATACACTTTACGGAAATGGCTAGAGTCCAATTTACAAATCTTAATATCCTAGAATCAGGTAAGGGTGGTTTAAACCAGATCTTCTCTGACAAAAAGGCCATGGGTGAACTTAACACTGGTCTTGGTAACGTCAACAAAGATTTTGGTGATGGTAAAGCAGGTACTAAAATCAATAATAAGGTTTCTGGTGAAAATGCCACGTTCAAGAATATGGTGAACAAGGGCAAAGGAGATGCTGACAACGGTCCTAAGAATATGAAAAAATCATTAGAGCCGAATCAGAGGGTTGATCGTAAAGCTGCCGAAAAAGTGCCAATGAAAAATGAGATCAAGACTGAGAAATGGATGACAGAGACTCATACCGGCCCGGAAGCAGATGTACGGAACAAAGAGGACTATAGTGGTAAAGTTGTAACTAAAGAGACACAACCGGTTCATGATACTGACAAGCAGCAACAAGTGGATTATATGAATGAACAAAACAGTAAATCCACTGAAAAGCAAAAGGTAAAAGAATATGACCACCAGGATAGAAACCAATACAAACCTAAGCCTTTAAAGAATACAATCGGTAAAGGTCCAAGCGTAATCGATAACCCGGTGAACGCAAGTGTTAAGGACTATAACATGAAGAGTCCTACAAACCCAAACCCGGAAATGTATCCAGGAGCAAGCAAAGCAACAGGACAGGCACCAACTCCTAAGTTTCCAAAGAACGGTGTGACCAAGATGGTTGGCGGGATGAAACAACCACCAACTTCAAAACCATCAATGAGTCTACCTAGAGGTTAATGAAACCTTTCTAGCTTGGCTGATATAACATAAAAAATTATGGTTAAATCAGTTATAGCACAGTACGATTCTACGACTATCAAGTCAGCATCTTACAATTACGAACACAAGACTATGCTGGTCCAGTTTGGACATGCAACTTATCTTTACCGAGGAGTAACCAAAGAAGACTTCTTTGCATTTAACAATGCAGACTCACAGGGTAGAGCCTTAAATGAAATCATCAAACCTAAATATGAATTTGAAAAGATTCATACTGCAGAGATTCTAGAACCAGCCGGAGGTAAACTCTAATAGGTTCTAAAGTTCTTTGACATATTGGCCAGTCTTTTAAAAATTAAGACAATTATGGAAAACATCTACTACTTCGTTTTGGGTGTACTGTCTGTATTGGCATTTGCCGGTGTTTACAGTATGTTCAGAATTAGCGCTCAGACCAAAAAGTTGAGTGCAGAGATTACAAGCCTAAACAAAGAGATCGAAGAGATCTATCAATACAATCAAAGAGCTGAAGACTCAATGTACAACACAATTAATGCTGAAGTACGCAGTCTTGTAGACATAATTAAAGAAATTACCGAAGACATTCGACAAGTGGACGGTAGAATTGATTCTAGAATTGACAAGTTAACAAATGGCGTTTCTGAACAGATAGCCAGCATGCACAGTCTATTCCACAATATGGAAGATAGTTTGTACAGACAACTTAAAGAACTAGAAAATACAGTCGAAAAAAACGCTGAAACTTTAAGTTAAGCAGATATATAACCCTTGACTGGCCAATAGTCATACGGAGGTTTGGCAGAGCGGTCGAATGCACTGGTCTTGAAAACCAGCGTGCCCGAAAGGGCACCCGGGGTTCGAATCCCTGAGCCTCCGCAAAAAGAGCACTTCGGTGCTCTTTTTTTTTGAAACAAACAATCCACCTGCAATTATAATCAACATGGAAAACACAAGCACAACTCAGATCACTTATAATTTTAAACCTTCAAAGGCAGACATCATTCAACGTTTGCTTGATGAAAAACATATTACTGTTGAAGAGGCAATGACCTTAATGTCATCAGATGCTCCGGTTACGCCGACTCCTCCATATACACCACCAACGCCAAGTTTTCCTGCATATCCACCGGCACCTCTACCTTATATGCCTAATGTGCCTTATCCAAATCAGCCTTGGATCACTTATTGCCAAACACATACTGGTACTGTAAGTGCTTCAAATCCAAATCTGACCACTCAATAATTTAACACCCATTTACGATGAAAAAGCGTAAACCTTCTTCACATGAACCTAATAGGGAAGAGCGTAAACGTAAACTTGACTTTAAGCGCAAGAAGGATCAACTTTTTGAACCTGGCAGCAAGAAGTCAAAGAAATTTGATTTTGATGAAGATGATTTCTAATTGTTAATAACTTTTGGCAAAATAGTTGCAAAAAAATTGTCACATGTCACATTTTCTTATTATATTTGTACTGTAACAATCAAACAATATGACAAAAAGAAACATCCCTCAAATCTACAAACACGGTATCCAAATCGTAAAACCTTGGTCAAACGAGATGTACGAGTACAATGAGAACATCAAAGACCTTATGTACAAAGAGATCGAGTTCTCAATCAATGCGCTTGAAGACGAAGAGATTGCAAACATGCTTGCAGGCATCATCAACCCTTACAAATATGGAAGTGGTTACGAACTTGCAGACATGAAGGCAAACATGCTGAAGAACTTACAAGGTTTCGAACTCTACTGGTACTATGAGATCTGGGATGAGTTAATTGCAGCAGACTTTGTGAAACCAATCTTTGGCGAGAATGATGAAGTTTACAACATCATTGGATTTGAATCCGCTGCTGAGATTAAAGAACTACGTGAAAAATTTGCACTATGATAAGAAGTAAAGAAGAAAGAACCGGGCCGATCATTATTGACTTGACTGGACCTGATGGCAATGCATTCGCCTTAATGGGATATGCAAAAAACTTTGCAAAACAATTAGGTTGGGATAAAACTAAATACCATGACCTTATAAACGAAATGATGTCCGGTGACTATGAACATTTGCTTCAAGTATTTGACCGTGAGTTTGGAACATTTGTAATCCTAGAAAGATAAATTATGGCAAAGAAACAACATGACCCATTAAAGGCTTTAAAGAAAGCATTTCAAGAAGAGGTGGAAGACCTTGAGTTACAGGAGAGATATGATCGATTCCAAAAAGATCTTCAAATGTATAAAGACAAACACAACGAGAATGTGCCAACAGTTAATGAGAACCTAGAAAAGCTTCGTACTCTTAAAGCAGCTGTACTTGCACAAGCGATTAGTGGTGTACTTGCACCTCAATCAGTAGAAAAGATCAAAGAGATTGAAAAAGAGAATCAAGATCTTATTAAGAACATTGAGTTCTATCAAGGTAAGATTAATGAAACCAAAGATCTTATTGAAAGATACCAAAGAAGTTCTGATACAAAAATGTTCGTCTGGTTTCAAGCTCTTAAAGCCGTAGATCCCGAAACTAAACCTTGGTTAGAATGGCGAGAAACTTATAAAAACAGAATCATATAAGCTATATGGGAGCAGATATACACATGTTCATTGAGTATCGCAACAAAGAGCAGGCTCAGAACTTAGAAAAAGCAGGTCGTAAACCTTACTGGTGGTCTTTTGGTGACCACTTGAATCCAGGGCGCAATTACACAATGTTTGCCATCTTGGCTGGAGTGCGTGGAGATTATCCGGAATCATCCGAACCGAAGGGCATTCTACCCAGAGATGAGATGAGCAGCGCAGCAGCACATGAAGCATATATGTCCATTGTTGACGATGAGGATCAATGTTGTGAGAATGGACACTTAGAACCCGGTCATCTCACCAGAGCCCAAGCTCTTAAATGGGCTGAACGAGGTTATGAGATCATTGACGATCAATGGATGGAAGCCCTTGACTATCACTCACATTCTTGGATGAATGTTGCTGAACTCGAAGAGGCATTCCAGCACTATCTTAAACGACAAGCTGAAGAATGGCCAGATGATGAGGTTCGAGTTCCTGTTGAATACCAGGCAATGTTGGCTGCAATGAAAGCCCTTGAACAAGATGGTGAGAATGAAGTCCGAGTAGTATTTTGGTTCGATAATTAATCAATATGAGCACACACTATAAACCAACCGATCACATGCGTACAAATCCACTTTCAAAAACTGAAGGAGGTTCTACGGTAACTGTGCAATACTCAAAGCACAGTGTTGAGTATACAAACATCAAAAACACCAACGCTTACATTAATAAGATTCTTAATGAAGGCAATAAACAAGAAATCATTGCGATATATGTCGGATCAACCAAAGTATATCCTAATAGCCCCGCCTAAAGGCCAAGAAGAGCTCAGCACTTACATCAAGTGGGTAGAGTCTAATGGTTTTTCTGCGGTAATCTTAGAAGAAGGTGCCCAGGACATTTCTGGGCCTCTTCTACTATGTGGAGGTGCAGACTTGGGTGTTAATCCAGCCAGAGATCAACGCGAGTTAGAGTGGATCCAAATGGCTTTAGACGTGGATCAACCGATCATCGGTGTTTGTCGCGGCATGCAGGTCTTAAACCACTTCTTTGGCGGTAAGGTCTCAAGCATTGTGGACTCAATTGTCGAAGATCACCGAAGCGATGACTTTACCGAAGATGTAGATCATAGCGAAAGAATCTCACAATACCATTGGGTGATGGATTTGAACAACAACATGCAACAAGTCAACAGCAGACACCATCAGTATTGTGAAACTGTAGCAAAGAACTTTACGGTAACGCATCTCTCTTTTGGTTGTGGTTATATTCCGGAGGCATTCGAAGACCTGCAGCATAAAATCTGGGCTGTTCAGTGGCATCCAGAACGCATGGAATCTGCAGACAATAGTTATCCTTTAGACAGGTTGAAAGTTGCGTAATCGTTACCCAAATAGCCCAGAGGCAATGCCAGATAACAGGATCCTGGTACTTGGCCAATCTCCGGGTTTTGCTGGTTCAAGAGAGGCCTCGAAAACAATCCAACGAGTAAAACGTTGGATGGAATCTCTAGGCTATAACGAAGAGGAGTATGATTGGCGCAACTGTTCTGAAGAGGCTGGAGCAAAACCAAAACTGAAAGAGATCCAACTAGAAAGATGGTCGGTTGCAAACTACGAGAAGGTGATTTGCCTGGGCTTGATCTCATCGAAGTGGTGTCAGAACCAGAAGATCGAACATTTGCAAGTTCCGCATCCCTCCGGGTTGAACCGGAAGTGGAATGACCCCAAAATAGAGCCTTCAGTGGTGGCTCAGATTGCCAGTTACCTAAATTGTTAATAACTTTGGCAAAATAATTGCAAAAAAATTGTCATATGTCACTTTTTCGTATTATATTTACACTGTAATCAAAACAACAGCACATTAAAAGCTGAAACATTTTAAAAATCAAATATATAACAAAAAACAAAAAAGTATGGCAGTTTTAACAACCCTTTCACAAACAGAGATCAACGCTCGCAAAGCCGAAACATTGAACTCACAATCAGTACGTAAGACCGTTCCGGTACGTGAAGTTACAATCATCAACGATACTACTATTGAGTATCAAGGTAAGCGTTTGGAGATCACCAAAGAGGCCTTCAAGGATCTTATGCGTATCATCGGGATGTCTCAGCAATTTGCTAAGAAGTTCGAAACTCTCTTCAGCCCAGAGACTAAAGCTCAATTCATCAACCAGATGAAGAATGCAATGTCTGCCAACTTGAACGAGATTACCTTGATCTTGGCTCCTTTGAGCAAGAAGATCGTTGGTTTCTCTAAGACTACTAACTCAATGATCAGCCACGAGCGTTTCATCAACCTTACAGATCAAATCATCGATCAAAATGGTTTTGAAATCACTAACTGGGGTGTTAATGGTAACAAAGGTGAGGTAATCATCAACGTTGCTAATCCAGCTGCTCAGTTCGGTATCGGTATTGCAGATGAGATCTTCACTGCTGGTTTGACTTTGAAAAACTCACCAATCAACGGTATCCAAGTGATGCCTTACGTAAATCGTATGTGGTGTTCAAACGGGCTTACTACTCCTCTTGCAGCAGAAACTTATGCTCTTGCTGACTTGTCAAAAGACTCAATGGAGAAGTTCTTCCAGCATATGAATGAACTTCGTCGTAATGGTTTCCGTCCAGCTGGATTTGAAGAGACTGTTAAGAAAGCAATGGTAACTCCAGCATCAATGTTCGAGCTTCAGAAAGCACACAGTCACATCAAACATTATGTTGGTGATGCTGCTGACAACTGGATTCCTTACAATGAGAATCGTAACGCTTACGTAACAGCAAACATCGAACTCGGCAACTTGAGTACACCAGAGCTTAAGAACGCTCGCTCAAATCAGTCAGTTTGGTCGGTAATGAACGGTATCACTCACGTTGCTACTCACGCTCCTGAGATGTTGGCATTCAATATGACCGACAAAGATTCTACCCACTTGATGGTACAAGCTGGTAACTTCCTAGGCAGCAATTGGGATCTTGGTAACCAAGTTCCTAACCCATGGAGAACTAACGAGCTTGATCCTCAAGCACAAGTTGGATCACTTCTTAACTAATCCTAACTAAAACACATACAAGAAGCCACCTCCGGGTGGCTTTTTTTTGCAAAAAAATGCAAAATAATTGCAAAAAAATTGTCATATGTCAATCTTTCTTATTATATTTACACTGTAATCAAACACAAAGACATGACAAAACAAGAATTTATCAAAGAACACGGAGAGTATCTTCCAGAAGAATTGTTCACCACTTGCGATGTACTTAAACGCATCGGTGCTAATCTATCAGACATGCACATTGAAAAGCAATTTATGTCTCCAGAAGAGATCGATGAGAAGTTAAACAACATGAAGCGTTACATCTACGACTACATTGATGTAATACTTACCGAAGAGCGTACGAAACGCAAACAAGAACGCGAAAACGAACAAACAATATCTTAATTATGAAACGATTTGCTAAATTAGAGAAAGAAGAGGCAATGGGCCGTACTGGTGGTAGCAGCCTAAAAGGCTACTTGGCTACTGGCATCAAGTTCAATGATTTATACAAGGCCTTTGGTGAACCAACATTCCGTCCGAAAGATTCCGGTGACGGTAAAGTTCAGTATGAATGGACTTTCGAATACAAAGGTGAAGTCTTTACCATCTATGACTGGAAGACCTACGATGAGCAATATACTTTGAATGAGTATGATCGTTGGCATGTAGGTGGCAAAACAAATGCGGATGAGTTCATAGAACTAATAGAAAAACTAACACGCAAGGCCATATGCCAGAACTAGCAGAATTAAGGTTAACTGCAGACTACGTTAACCAAGTTGCTGAGAACAAGATTTTTTACGGAGTCAGAAAGAATCCAGTCCATAAAGGCAAGGATGTAGAAGTACCCTTCAGTGACTTTACGATTAAAGCTGAGAGTAGAGGTAAAGAGTTAATGTTGACCTTAACTGAGTTGAACTCTAACAACCAAGTGAAACTCTTAATGGGTATGGGTATGTCTGGGCATTTTAAATGGATTGAAGCCGGAGTACTTTCAAAACACTCACACCTTAGA
>Ga0222712_10007645_pt1 | contig 10394 bp, 14 predicted proteins | sample C33_657DmetaG_FD_165043 | JGI IMG/M metagenome (GOLD analysis project Ga0222712, IMG submission 165043) | Estuarine water microbial communities from San Francisco Bay, California, United States - C33_657D | ecosystem: Environmental > Aquatic > Marine > Unclassified | place: USA: California...
AAGTATTTTGGAATTAGGCTCCATTATCGCTTGCATAATACAAAAGATAGCAGCAGTGAACGTTTTTCCACAACCTCTGCCGTGTACGCACATAGAGTATTGACGAGTCATCAATCCTCTAAGATTAATCTCTTGAAAAGGAGCTAGCTTAATGCCAGTCAATATCTCCGTAGCCAGTCCAATATTATTCCGCAAGAACTCTATCAGGGTGAGTCGGCACTCTTTTTCGTCCAACTCGCCCAATATAGCTAAAAACTTATCGTTTTTGTCGATAGCGGCTGGATTTGTATATTCTTTGTCACAGAACCACATACTTATAATAGCCTTGTATCGTATGCCATTTGGAGGTCATATTTTCTAGGAGCACCATCCGAACCCAATAAAATCCTAGTAACCCTAGAAGACTCCTCTCTATTCTTGACGAAAAGAAACTGTATTGACTTGTATTTTTGCGATAGGTCGCGCATCCTTCTAAAAATAAAATCTCCAGTAGTCTTCCCATGATACAGTCGAGCCTCAGTAGCCTGCATTGACCCCTCTACCAGAATTACTAAATAAGCCCCACTATCTTGCGCTCGCATAATTTCGCGCTGGAAACGGTCATTGCCCGTGCCCAACGTCCCATGAAAATCGGCAATGGATTTGCGCTCAATAAAGCAGTCGTTAGCAAGAAGGGGATTATCCAGACAGTAGTCTCCCACGTCTAATTTTCTGCGCTCTACTGAGTCATTGAATTGTAGCGGGAACTGTTCACGAGTGTCTATTACTATTTTACTGCCCAACTCTGCCCTGCCTACAATCGGCGACGTGAGGGCCTCGAATCTATTCTCGTAACCGATACTAGCCATGAGTTCATAGTATTTACCGCCACTCAAGGTGTTCAAATAGTTTACAGACGGGCACATTATCGTTCGCAATTCTGTCTGGCATGGCGTCCAAACCAATCCTTTTCGCGCCCGTCTTTCTTTAAGTAAATTTACGCAATAATCTAGTTGTTCTTGAGTACCCTTTGTCGATAACCACTTACGGAGGTTCTCTTTCTCATTAAAATCATTAGAGAAGTACGTGTCGCGACTTTTAAAAAGAATCATCTCTCCAGAGAAAAAATCCTTCCTAGGGTAAAACTGCTGATAATACGACGCGGAGGAGATTTTATGCGTTCTAAAGTGCTTTGTTTCGCACCCCAGTTCCATTTTGACTCCACATATCTTACATAGGAGTAAGTCGTTATACACCATTTAAAGCCTCTTCTCTGGTTAAGCCCATGATTCGGCACTTGACATCCTCCATAGAAGAGAGTCGGTCAATCTCTTCCTTGACTTTGTCTTTTCGGATTTGTGCTAGTTTAATTAGGTCAATCCTCGTCTTCTCAGCACGCCAAAGCTCGATAAGATTGAGTATGCTTGCGTTCTCTTTCGCCGTTTTAGAGATTCGGTCGCTCCGCTTCTCTTTTAAAGAATTAACAAGGTCTTGCTGGCGCTTTATACAAGCACTATACTCTGCTTGACATTTACCCATAGCCTCAACTAAAGACATGGCTATTTTGGCTTTTTCCTCTCCGTCTCCAGTCTGTTGCTCTAGGATTATCTCCAGCTTCTCTCCTCTGGATTGTATTTTTCGCTCTTTTACGGCCTCGTTCGCGAGAATCATATACTGGTCCGTCTCCTCTTCGGTCAGGTCGCCCTTATCGAACGTGTATCGGATAAATACAGACTCAAATAGCTCTCGGTCAGATTGCGTAACGTATGTCTGGATTTGTTTCTCCAACCTAAAAATATTAAGATACCGCATAAGCGAGCGTATGTCTTTTGTCTGCCGAACACTTAACTTGTCTTTGTCTAGCGGAGCCATCTTTAGATACTTATTTACCCTAGCGAGAGTGCGCTCAAATGTGTTAGGAGCCTTCCACTCTCCTGAAGGAACCTCGTCTGTAGGAGAGAATACCTTAGCCGCGCCGAGTTCTTTTATGTAGTCATTGACAGTTCTGGCTTCGGCGTTAAGATTATTAATCGACGGATTAGAGAACAGCGACCGAGCCATTTCTACTGCACTCATCGTCTCTAGGTTGTTTAAGATATACTCTTTCTGCTCTGCCGTGAGGATAATCTTGTCTTTGGGCTGACGGTCTTGCGCCGGTCGAGGTTTAATAGCTAACCCAGAAAAATATCTTTTAATAGCGCGGCCTTGACGGCTTCTTCCATCGAAATCAGGGCCGAAGATATGAATAGTCATCTCCGTCATTGAAGGCTTCGAGTCGTCAGGCTTCGATTCCCACAAAGATAGGGCGGCGACTTTTTGCTCTTCAGTTAGCTCTATTTCGTCTGGCTCCATAAAGTTATAATTCGGCGGAGCCGTCTTCCAGACATTTTTTTGCTTTTTCTATAATACAGCGCTGGATATTGTGAAGTTGTTTGTATCCGGGAATTCTACCTGTCTCGGAAGTCGTATAGCCCAACTCAAGCGCGACTACCTCTTCGCTTTTACCGTCAAGGTATAGGGACTGATATACCCTTTTTTCAATTGGTCTTAAGACTTGCATCAGTCGCGCCGTCAGCTTCTTAGCACCGGCTTCTATATCAGTGCTCTCGTCAATTCGTCCAGAGAGTTCGTGCTCGTGGAACTCCATAGAAACAGGGACTTTGATATTAAAGGCGTTTTTTTTGCGTTTTTGCCAATTCCTAAACAACGGACAAGCGTCACACTGAGACTCATAAACAGTACATCCTTCATCAGGCAACTGAGATGGACATTTTTGACATGGCCTAGCGTAATTACTGTAATTATTACGAATTAGATTTTTAATTTGATGGGATATCACCTTATTAAGCCACGGCTCAAATGGTAGGCTCTGGTCATATTTATCCCATTTTTTATGGATGTGTATTCGTATAATCTGAGAAACGTCATCATAGTCCATCCAAGATAGCGACGTTAGGCTCCATTTGTTGCGGCGCTTTCTAAGATTTAAGTCGATGGTTTCGGAATAGTCTTCAAAAGTTTTTGGTGGGGTTGTCATTATTTCTTATTCTTAGAGCCGGGAGGACGGCCTCTCTTGGGCGCTGAGGATGGAGCTTTGGCGGAGGGGGCTTTCGGCGTATTAAGCGTGAATTGAAAGGCCTCTTTTTTCCCGTCCTCGTCCGCGTCGCTAGAGGAGAACGTCAGTTTCCCCAAAAAACTATCTGCATTAAAAACCTGAACTCCCTCGTCGTTATCGTCGTCTTGATTAGCTCCCGCAAGAGCCGGGGCACCGGGAGCAGGACTGTCAGAGATACTCTTCCTAGCCGCACGTCGGGCTTCCCACTCTGACCTAGTAGTGGCTACTAAAGATTTTTCGGGAGCACGGACCATTACCGGTGTAAAAGTATTTGAGCTGGCTGCGGATACAGCCCCTAAAGAGTTTAAATTACCGTTACATCCAACGCAACTCTTACTTTCGGAAGAATTCTTTTTTCCGCAATGTGGGCAATAAATATTCATTTTTGTTATATCATATAATATGCAAGACCAATCACAAATGAAAGCTTTTCTAAGTCGCGTAATGACTCTGACGTTTCCGCTATGCGAGCATGAGGATGAAGCAGTATGGACTCGTTGCGTTGAAATAAACAAAATTTGCCATGAAGAATTTGTCCGTCTGGAACGTCTAGTAGCTAATGACGCACAAGATATTCCTAAGTGACACAACGACCGAGCAACAACTTCCAGATAAATACGCCCGAAAGTTCTTCGGACTAGACAGCATTCATCCAGACAGCAACAAATGGATTGTGGTGTTCAGTAAAGAAAGCGGCGAATACTCATACCAAGTTTGCGTCCAGAACGTCCCAAGGTTAGAAAATAACCACTACCATATCTTCGGCTATAGTGGCGACACCCCTATTACGTATTCGTTTTTTAAATGCGAAACTATCCTACCTCCCGTTTATGAGAAGGTCATGGGTAAAGATTATCGAGACTTCGTGGCGATTCAGCGGTATATGAACGAGGGCTTCTTCGTTAATCGCGGACTTACCCCACCAGCACTAGATGAGTCTCGTGAAGGTAAATTCCTGTATTTTCTGACCGAACCACTGGCAGAAGCCTTGGCTAAGGCCAGTGCGGGTACGGCTTACAATATAGTTGCTGTCCCAGCAGAGAAAGAGGCCGAAATTACTAGTAAGGTGATTAAAGATACTCTGCCCCTACCAGCGATATGAAGAAAATTGGCCTTTGCATGATTGTTAAAGACGAGGCGGCGATTATCGGTCGCTGCCTGAATAGCATCAGGCCGATTATTGATTATGTTTTGATTTGCGATACTGGTTCGACAGACCAGACGAGGGAGCTGATTGCTGGCTGGCTGAAGCAAACGGGAATCCCCGGAGAGGTAGTTAACACCCCTTGGGTGGATTTCGCCCATAATCGGTCACTAGCCCTGTCTCTTCTTAAGGACAAGGGCGTCGTGGACTACGCCCTGATGATTGACGCGGATGAAGTTCTGGCGTTTAAGAGCCTCCACCCCGTCCAAATCAAAAAATTCAAACAAAATCTCTCCGCCGACCTATACAACATAACAACAAAGTTAGGAAATTGCCTATACACCCGGCCACAATTAACAACAACTTCAAAAAACTTCTACTACCGAGGGGTAATCCATGAGTTCTTGGATTGCAAAGAGCCAATCCTAACTAGAGAAAACGTAAGCCTCTTCGCCAATACTCCAATCCAAGACAGTCACAGAAATTCACAACCAGATAAATACAAAAGAGACGCCGAAGTCCTTGACTTGGCGCTACTCACAGAAGAAGACCCTTTTTTGGTTAGTAGGTATCATTTTTATTTGGCGCAGAGCTTGCGGGACTCTGGCAACATGGCACGGGCGATACACAACTACGATATACGCGCCAAATTAGGCGGTTGGGAAGAGGAGGTCTATATAAGTCTTTTGTATAGTGCGAGAATGAAGAAAAGCCTAAAATACCCAATAAACGAATCAATTCAACTATTTATGAATGCGGCGGAAGTCGTTAAGGGTCGCGCTGAGGCTTTATATGAGGTAGTTAAGCTATGCCGCGAAAATGGTAGATTCTATCAAGGATACATCGTTGGTTCTCACGCTCTCAAACTTACAATACCTAAAGACGGACTGTTTCTTGAGAAGAGCGTCTATGAGTATGCGCTAATGGATGAAATGTCTATCTGTGCATATTATGCGGGGGATTATAAATTAAGTAAATTACTGTGCCAAAAACTACTTTCGCTACCCGGAGGAATACTCCCCGGAATAGAACTGGGTCGAGTAATGGACAATTTAAAACATGCGGATAAGAGACTATAGATATGTTAATTGACTTCTCTACAGCCACCAAACCAGAGAAAATCAACGTATGCGCGAAAATTCAAGGGATTTTGGCCGCTCATTTTCCCAAAAGCGTCTATACAATGACCGAACAGAACAAGGACTCCTGTCTGAAGTTCTACAATAAGCTAATCCACCAATTCGACGGTAGAGGATTAATCCTAGACGAATGTGTCTTACTCTACAAACACGTCCTTATAAGGAGTCCTCACAACGCCATAGGCGAATTTATGCAGGCGAGAAACTCGCCGCATAATATAGAAGGCAATTGCATTTTTGTGGATTTCTTTGTGGCTAATCTCCAAGGCTCACTTGATACTCACCCGATTAGAGATGTTCTATTCGGGAACTACCGGGTGGAATACTATATGCTAGCCAGACGCGGGGAGATTATAGTCTTGACTAAGGACGAATTACAAGCAAGGGCGGCTAGGTTAGAGAACCTAAAAATTTGTTAAAAGTCTCTTTATCGTTCACTAAGTCAGAAAAAGTCATTTTGCTCAGAGCCACATAGAATCTCACATCCTCAATGAGTTCTTTTAAGGTATAGCCTTTGGCGACGACCTGTTCGTTAAGATAATCCCAGTTTTTTAATCTATCCTGTCCGTCGGAAGATTCCGACCAGAATCCCGCGTCGTCCTTCGTATTTCTCTTATGGCCCATAATAAGGAACATCCGCCCTTCTTTGATAGGCTGAGAGATTCTAACGGAGTCACATTCTAAGAGAGTCTTTGCTTCTTCTAGCGCCTGTTCTTTGTTCATATTAAATAGTTGAAGTGTTCATTATTATTTATGAATCTTACATCCTACTGGGGGAGGATTCGCAGCCAATCTTTCACCTAATATATTTGAGTAATCTAACATAATTGCTTCCTGCCGTTTCAGGATATTAAATAGACTGAGTTCTTCTGGATTGGGGTCCGACGGAAACGCTGCTAAGAATGGAGACAATACTCCTAATTTTTTATCGAGGTCAATCTTGTCAAGTAATACCTGTCCCATGTATAGTAACATAATTTATTCTCCTCGACTATTCTCGTAATCTTCTACTTCTTCCATAACGAACCTAACGAATTCACTTCGCACAATATCTTCTTTGCCAAAATGAAAATAATGCACCCCATTATATCGACTATTGGCGCTATCAAATATGTCGCAAAACTTATCAAACCCAGAAGCGCGGCCTAAATCGTTTTGATATTTAGTATCTCCTAAGACGAACATTTTGCTGTGTTCAGCCATTCTCGTAGTTGCTGTTAGAAGAGAATCAAAGGACATATTTTGCGCCTCTTCTGCGATGACCGCTTTAACTGCAAAATTGTATCCCCTCAACATGGATGTAGGGTAACAAGTAATTCTTTCGTCTGTGATAAGGAGATTCGCCTGACTTTTAGGTAAAAGCTCGTCCAGTTTATCCATAAGAGGGACATTGTAATACATCGTCTTTTCAGCCAAGTCTCCACTCAAAAAACCAGTCTCGCCATCTTTAGCCTGAATCAATGAGCGAATATAAATTAAATCGCTCACTCTTTTCTGATTCATCAACATCAAACTACAGTAGATTGAAAGAGACGTTTTGCCAGTCCCCGGAAGACCGTCGGCAATGACCATTTTTGTATTTTTATCGAGGGCGACTTTGATAAACTCTTTTTGCTTGTCCGTCCAAGGGAGTTCTTTGATTGTAAGAGCCTCTTTTAATTTACTCCTCTGATGGACATGGAGCGAGGTATCGGCCTTAGCATACGCGGAATCATTTTTAGAAACCGCACCGGTGGGTTTATGTTTTTTGCTCATGTATGAGTTACTATATGTTACACGGCCAAACCGACTAACTGTTACATTTTTTCTTATACTCTTGAACTTTGACTGGATTTTCGCGCTGCCATTTACGCACTTTCTCAGTAATTTCGCCGCTGTGCTTTTCGTAATATCTGGCGTGCCGTAACTTCTCACAAAACTTACACGCGGGCTTAAGGCCGTCCTTGCTCCTAGCATACTTGCTGAATAAAGAGAAGTCGAGTGATTTTTGACATTTACTACAGGTTTTTTGGTGCATGACTATTATAGGCGCAATCTTCTAATATAGCAAATTAGTTAGGATTTTAGGATTTACTTTTGGTTGTTATTGGCCGGGGTGATATTTTAATGGGGAGTTATAATGATAGAGGTGACAGTGCGTAGATTTTGGGATTTAGTTTGGTTTTACTGACCCGGCGGTGGGGGTGTAAGACGTTCCTTTCAATAGATTGTCTTTAGCCCATAATGGCTGAAGATTAGTATACAAGTTAGCGGCCAATCGTTCCTTTTGGTCCAGAAGATTAAACAAGCATAAAGGCTTAATATGGTCTATCTCCCATTCACCATAGTTTTCCCAAGTCATACCGGGCTGGAACTCGCTCTCGATATGGACTCTTAAGTCCTTTCTTGAACATCCTATAGATGTACATATCGGGTCTCTTGTCGAGTTAGGTATTGTAGCGAATTCTCTTATTCTTTGACATAGTTTTTTTCTGATTCTAGCTATCGGATTCAGTACCCTCGCCCTCCTGCTTGCGTTAATCTTATCTTTGTTATTTTTTGACCATTTTCTAGCGGATTTATTACAAATAGCTCGGTGAGTACTGCTAGTCATGTATTTGTGTTTATAATACTTAATTATACAAGAACGGCAATGCGAACTATGTCCATCTTTAAGTTTTCTTTTCCGTTTATAGAATTCAGTTATAGGTTTATCTACTAAGCATTTGGTACAGGTCTTCATATAGATAATAGACAGCATTAGTAAAGAAGTATTTGATGGATTTTAGGATTTAGTTTGGTTTTAAGTGTCCGGGGCGATAGTTTCGCATGACCCCCCGCCGACCTGTCAAGGAAAATATTTTTATTTTTTCGTTAAACCGGCAGGGGTCTGGCACGGAACCTGCCTAGCAAGTCCCGTGCCAACCTCCGCACCGTTTAACGGTCTCCATCGTACTCATCGTCGCGTTCCCTGTCGCAATCCCCGAGTGAACGCTCGCGTTCGCGTTCAAACCAAGCTTCGCGATTTTGCTCCGCAGTGTTCCCGTCCTTGTCGAATCCTTCGTCGTCGTACTCGTTTTCATCCTCGTACCCTTCGTCACCGAACGCGGCATCAATCATTTTATCCGTAGCCCAATCGGGCAGGTTAGATGACGTTCCGCGATGCCCAAAAGAATTCAAGAGATACCCCCTTTCGCCAGCAGCGCCGCGCCTACCGCACCCGCCAGAGTGGGCGATTCGAAAATTTGACAAGGTTTGCCCTCGTGCTGCCCACGGAATACTATCGACACGGAGTACCCGATTTTTGGCTCTCGCGTACCGTCTATGTGAATGTGTGACCAAATTTGCCCTTCGACACAAATCGAATCACCGGGGTAAGCCGCTACCACTACCGCCACCGCATTTTCAATGTTTTTCATAACTTTCCGTACCGAGGGGAGGGATTCCTGCCCCGCCGCTCTCGGTACCAAGACATTAACAGACCTGTAGTACGGCACAAGGTACATCTCAAAAATAATTCGACACAAAAACACTTTTACCTCTTGACTCAATACGCTTTCCCCTGTAGCATCCCCGCCGTTTCCTTAGCTCAAAAGAAAGTGCTTGACAAGCGAAAACATTTGTGAATGGCACGCAAGCTGCTGTGGTAGCATCTACCATGCCAACCCGAAATAAATCTGTTTGGCACGCTTCCTGCTAGTGCATTGAGCATAAACCGTGCCACTAGTCACAACCCGTTGAATATCAAGTACTTGTGACTTTGCGCTCCGCACTTTTGTAAGTACTTGATGTTGAGCATGTTACGACTAATGCCCCGCGCACTAGCGTAAACCATGCCAAACGCCCCTAGCAATCGCCATGCCAACCTAATAAAAATCTTTGGCACGCTTCCTGCCCAGCATACCCCATGCCAACCTCAAAAGAATCTTCACGTCGGAAGAAAACCGGGTACTCTAATCGAAAACTCGCGCCTTGTCAACAAATACTTTCGTACCACGTCAAAAGAATTCCGAAATAAACCTTGTGTTCGCCTGCCCACCTGCTAAAGTTTGGGCAGGTAAGAACGGGACGGCGACGGAAGCGCCCCCGGCTTGCCCTAAAAAAAAGCTAAAACTATGAAAGATACATTGACAAACGCGGAATATCGAATCCTCTCCAGAGCGTTAGCCGTTGGCATTGTCGCCAGCGAATCCGCTGCCAGAAAATGCCTTGAAAAAGGGCTCCCCGCAAGCGCGGAGTACCATCAAAATGGCGTAGCAAAAATCGAAGAGGCGTACGCCGTTCTTCTCAACTTGCGTACGCAAGACTAGCACAAACGCGGGGCGTAAAAACCCCGCGCCTTTTCACACACACACACACACACACACACACACAAAGTCAAATGAAAACTGAAAAACAACAAAACGCCAAAAACATTCGCCTTCACGCTTGGTTTGTCAAGCTCCAATTCGCTCGCGAGCTTCTCGCACAAGCGACGGCAAAAGAGGCGGCGCGTGAAACGTGCTACTATTCGCACCGGAAAACTCCGTGATTGTCAAGTGTTAATTCTGACAATCCTAATGTTGGTTGGCACGTTTCTTGCGAAAGCAGGGACCGTGCCAAGTCAGAAATAAAACCAGTTGGCACGGTACCTGCTAGGTAAGCAAGTGCCGTGCCAACCGACCCTCTAAAAGCTTAATAGTCACAAGTGTCTCTGTACCAAGTACTTACAAAAACGCGCTCCGCGAAGTCACAAGTACTTGATAGTCAGAACCTTATGACTTTTGCCCACGCTCTAGCAACCTCCATGCCAAACGCTCCTAGCTAATGTCGTGCCAAGCTCAAAACAATTTCAACACGAGAAAATCGGGAATTCTACCGAAATTCTCCGAAAAAGTCAAATAAAATCTCCAAAAAAAAGAAAATAAAAAGCGCGAATTCCCTTGCGAGAACTCGCGCCGCGTGCTACTCCCAAGCTGCGGGTTCTTCGTCGGCGGGTTCTTCGTCGGCGGGTTCTTCGTCGGCGGGTTCTTCGTCGGCGGGTTCTTCGTCGGCGGGT
>Ga0222712_10007646_pt1 | contig 10394 bp, 8 predicted proteins | sample C33_657DmetaG_FD_165043 | JGI IMG/M metagenome (GOLD analysis project Ga0222712, IMG submission 165043) | Estuarine water microbial communities from San Francisco Bay, California, United States - C33_657D | ecosystem: Environmental > Aquatic > Marine > Unclassified | place: USA: California...
ACAGCTGTGCTTTGAGCGCGTCTGACAGTCGATCGTACGCCATGTAAAGATTGGCAAACAGCGTGTCGCCACCCAAGGGCGGTATTTCGCGAGCGTATAACAGTGACCCCAGCGGAGGAGTCGCCTGAAAGGTTTCATCGGTGTGCCAGGTATCGCCGATGATGTCTTTGTCAGTGCTCTCTTTGACGACCGGCATGATCTTTGGATAGGCTTCGAGCGTTCGATAAACGGGTGACCGGCTGATTTCACCAAAGCATTCTGCAAAATGGATTTGTTGCTCTGGAGTGAAGGTCTGCTCGCGAAAGAAAATGACAAGGTTGTCGAGCAGAGCCTGACGAATATCGGCGATGAGCGTTGGGGTGAGGTCTTTGGTCAAGTCAACGCCTAGTAACTCAGCGCCAATATGGCCAGTCAATTTGCGAATTTTCATGAGTTGCTCGTTTCGTCTTTGAGGTTTATTTCTTTTGGTCCATAAATACAATCAGCTCACGAAAGATTCTGGTGTATTCATCCATTTCTTCGTCCATCTGTTTCGGGCCTTTCACATCAAGAATCAGGCCGTGTTTTTCAGCAAATTGTGCAAACTCTGGGCTGTTTCCGATAGCAAGAGAGGCGGCGATGATTTTGTCTTTGATCTCGTTTGGCATCCCTTTGGGTGCCACGATGCCGTACGAGGCCGGTAGCGTCACGTTGTAACCAGCCTGTACGACTGAAGTCGCTTGTGGAAATGCAAAATATTTGTCTTTCGTAAACGAAGCAATAATCCGAATTTTGCCGGCCTGAACATGCGGCAACATGGTCGGGGCATAGCCGGTGCTCGCTTCGACTCGGCCGCCAAGCAGTGCGATCAGGGCTTCACCGCCACCGCCGGTGAACGGGATAGTGACGATCCTCACCTGAGCGATTTTGTTTAATTCTTGAATTGCCAAATCCGGTGTGGTGCGATAGCCCGAAACAGCTGCACGGATTTTCCCGGGATTTTTGCGCACGGCATCCATAAAATCTTCAAAGGTTTGCCAAGGTGAGTCAGCGCGCACCGCAATGATGGTGGGTAGATCGACGAGCTTGATGATTGATTGATAGTCTTCTGGGCCTTTCCAGGCAAGCGCTTTGTTCACCAAGGGTTGATAGGCCAGAACGCTGTTCGAGGTGAGCCCAAGCGTATAGCCATCAGGCTTGGCCCGAATGACCGCTGCTGTACCGATGGTGGCTGAGCCCCCAGGTTTGTTTTCGACGTTAACGCTGACCTTGAGCGCTTGTTCGAGTTGACTCGCAAACTGGCGCGAAATCGGGTCCGTTGAGCCACCGGGGCCATAGGGCACAATAAAAGTGATGTCACGATTGGGATAGGGCTGCGCTTGGACAGGGCTTAGAAATAAAGCGCCGATTAGGCTGACAAGCATAAAAATGTTGGTGTTTCGGGGGATTAAAAACATGGCTTTTCCTCTCAGGTGTCAGTAGCTCGTCCAGCGAACCCTCTTGTGCAGTTTTTATAACACGCGCCCAGCGCCAAGCGTTGATTGCACAGTATGCCTAAGAAACATCAGACCGCCTAGAGATCTTTGCCCAAAGGCTCGAGCTGCGGGGCTCATGATCGGAGCGATTCTCTTTGCCTAAAGCGTGCAGGACGTTTGCGCTAAACTAATTCCAAAATACATAAATCAGATCGTAGGCTTAGCTTAAGCAGGCTGGGCTTACCTTGAGACAAACAACACTTCGTAGTTACGACTAATCAGTTTGGTAGCAGTCTGTTGGCTCGCTTCATGCGCTGATCGATTGTGGCCACCCGCCCACTTTTTATAGAGACCTTGCCATGACTCAAACCGCCAGTGAAAAAATTGCCTCGTTTGTGGTGAATTTTGATCCCACAAAAATCACACCTGCAAGCCGACATGTCGCCGCACGTGCGCTGTTTGATACTGTTGTCTGTGCGATCGCGGGCGTGCAAGAGCCCGCCTCGCAACTCAGTCTTCAATATGCGCAGGGTCAAACCGGCCCGCATATGGCTACGGTTTGGGCAACTGGCCAGAAACTGTCGCTAGAGATGGCGGCCCTGGTAAACGGCACGATGGGTCATGCCTTGGATTTTGATGATGTGTCCTCACCACTGCGCGGCCATCCAACGGTCGCGATTTTGCCTGCTGTGATTGCGTTAGGCGAAACACTGCAGTCACAAGGACGCGACATTATCAATGCGTACATTGTCGGTTTTGAAGTGACCTTGCGCTTGGCACGTGCGATTGTCGATGAACAGTACGCCAAGGGCTGGCATTCAACGGCCTCCATTGCGACCTTCGGTGCAACGGTTGCGTGCGCACATTTGTTAAAACTTAATCAGACACAGATTGTGAACGCCTTGGGCATCACGGTTTCGCAGATTGCAGGCACTCGGCAAAACTTTGGCACGATGTCTAAGCCATTTCAGGCAGGGCAAGCCAATGCCGTAGCGCTGCGCGCTGTCATGCTAGCGAAGATCGGGTTTGATGCCTCAGCCAAGGCGTTGGATGGTGATCAGGGTTACACCACGCTGTATGCCGACAAGATGGATCTGCATGCAGAGCTTGACCAATTGGGTAGCTTGCCGCTTGAAATCGAGCGCAGCGGTATCGAAGTTAAAAAATATCCTTTGTGCTATGCCACACATCGCACGATTGACGGTTTGCTTGATATGCTGAAAGACACGCCATTTAAATTCGAGCAACTTGATCACGTGGATATTCAAACAAACTATCGTGCCACGGTGCCCTTGATTCATAGCCGGCCGCAAACCGGTTTAGAGGGTAAGTTCAGCATGCAGTACGCTGTCACCGCGGCCTTGCACGACGGTGCAGTGGTACTCAAAACCTTTGAAGATGCAGCGGTTCAGCGTGCTGCTATTCAGGCCTTTTTACCCAAAGTCAACGTCACAGAAGGTGCGCCACCTCTGTATCCTCGCTGGGCAGAATTAACCGTTCATCTCAAAGACGGTACCGTGCTCAAGCGTCGGGTTGAAAAACTGCGCGGTAGTAAAGAGCATCCACTGACCGATGCTGAGTTGATTATCAAGGGCGCTGACTGCTGCAGTTTTGGTCAGTTGAATATTTCAGCTGCCGAACTGGCCAACACCTGTTTTACGCTTGATCAGCAGCCTCTTGGCGTGTTGCTCAAGGCACTTGCGGGTGCTGCGTTGAGCTCTAACGCGAGTCCAAAAATGGCTGCCTGATCTTTGAGGCAGACGGCAGCTGACTAGACAATGGCCTGAGTTGTTTGCGTATCAAAGTCAATCGTTTGACAGCAGCCATTAGAATGAGAGCCTTTAATTTAGGCTCTTAGCTTGAGTTACAACGGCCCGAGTTTTTCAATCAGCGATCGCCACTTGGGGATCTCGGTCGCGATGGTGTTTGAAAACTCGGCGGTCGTGCTCGCCTGTGGCTCGGCACCAATGCTCACGAGTTTATCTTTGACCTCTTGAGTGCTCATGATCTGTGTGACTTCAGCGTTTAGGCGCTTGATCACCTCGCTCGGGGTATTGGCGGGGGCCAGCAAGCCAAACCAAGCCACCATATCGAAACCAGTTAGGCCAGACTCTGCAACCGTTGGGATGTTTGGATAGGCGCCCACTCGTTTGGCGCTGCCCATCGCTAGGGCCCGAAGCTGGCCGGACTGCACAAAAGGCATTGCCCCAGGAATTTGTTCAAACATCAAGTCGACTTGCCCGCCGATTAGATCGGTGACTGCAGGTGCGCTGCCTTTGTAAGGAACATGTTTAATGTCAACACCAGCCATTAACTTAAAGAGCTCGCCTGATAAGTGCGGCGTTGCCCCAGAGCCTGTTGAGGCGAAGTTCAGTTTGCCTGGGTTGGCCTTTGCGAGCGCAATCAACTCAGCGACACTTGTTGCTGCGAGTTTAGGATTGACGACAAGCATGGTCGGTACGGTTGCAACAATCGAAATCGGTGCGAAGTCTCGAATTGAGTCGTAGTTGGGCTTAGGCGATAGTGATTGGCTGACTGTGATTGGGCCTGTGGCACCAAGCAAAAGGGTGTAGCCGTCTGGGGCAGCCTTGGCGACAAAGTCAGATCCAATTGCCCCACCTGCGCCGGCCTTGTTCTCGACTTGTACGGTTTGTTTTAACGCGATTGTCAATTTTGCAGCAAGCAGACGGGCCACGATGTCTGTGGTGCCTGCCGGCGGGTATGGCACTACCACGCGTATTGGACGCGACGGGTAGGATGCTGGCTGGCTGTAACTCGTGACCGGAGCACAACAGCTAAGGATGAACGTGGCAAGGCCGAGCACGAGTGGTTGAATTGGGAGTGCTTTCAAATGACCCATGGCACACACCTTAAACAAGAGTATCGAAGTGGGGAGCAGAACAAGCGAGAAGAGTCCTCGCTCACGATAGCAGAATTAATATATCAGGGAAAACGATTAAGAGAAAACCCGCAAATATAAAAGCGTTTGACCAATATCAAATTCCAACGTACTTTCACACTTGCGAATTTAATAAAAAAGCGGTTTTAAGTTGCAGATGCAGATCGTTGACACAACACTCAATGTGCTGCATTTAGAAACTGTTAAACATACATTTCGATTTAGTCTTGGAGAACGGATTTGTCGAACCAGTCAGCGTCAGCATTGCTGAATGTCAAAGATATTACGGTGCGGTTTGGTGGCATCGTAGCATTAGACTCTGTCAGTTTTGATGTACCCCGCAATAAGGTTTGTGGATTGATTGGCCCCAACGGTGCCGGTAAGACCACTCTGTTCAATTGCTTGAGCCGCCTTTATCAGTATCAGTCGGGTGACCTGCTGTTTGATGGCGAATCCATCACGCAAACGCCCGTGCATGCAATGTCAAAAATTGGCATTGGTCGCACCTTTCAAAACTTAGCCATGTTTCGCACCATGACGGTGCGTCAGAATGTGATGGTCGGCGCACACGCGCGCTCTGAAGGCGGCTTTATCGGCACGATGCTAAAAACACCAGCGGTTCGTGCTGAAGAAAAACAGTTAGTCGAAGATGCGAATGCATTGTTGTCTTATTTGAAGCTGTCAGAATTCGCTGATCGGGCGGTAGGTGATTTGTCCTTTGGCACTCAAAAACGCGTTGAATTTGCACGCGCACTGGCCTCAAAGCCAAAGATGCTTCTGCTCGATGAACCCGCGGCGGGCTTGAATCACACCGAGCTGAGCGACTTAGCAGACTTTATTCGCACGGTTCGCGACGATATGGGCATCACTGTTTTACTAGTTGAACACCACATGAGCCTAGTGATGGAGGTCTCGGACTGGATCGTCGTGCTGAACTTTGGTAAAAAAATTGCCGAAGGCACGCCTGAAGAGATCCAGCGCAACCCTGAGGTCATCCGTGCGTATTTAGGAGATGGTAACTAATGAAATTGCTTGATGTTGCCAATTTGAACGCCTGGTACGGCCCTAATCAGGTGCTCTTTGATTTAAATTTTCAATTAAACGTGGGCGGCATCACGACTATTTTGGGTGCGAATGGCGCCGGAAAAACGACGACCCTGCGCGCCGTATGTCAGGCGGTTCAAACGACTGGTTCAATCACTTTTCTGGACAAACGCATCGACGGCAAAGCGACCGAAGATATCGTTAGAGCCGGGATCGCGCATGTTCCTGATGGACGCGGTACCTTTACTGCGCTGACGGTTGAAGAAAACCTGAAGCTAGGCGCCTATACGCGTAAAGATCGTCACGAGGTACAGGCTGATCTCGAGCGTATGTACAGCAGGTTTCCTCGTCTAAAAGAACGGTTTCGTCAGCAGGCGGGTACCTTGTCTGGTGGCGAACAACAAATGCTTGCCATCAGTCGTGCGCTCATGCTGCGCCCTCGTTTGCTGCTTTTAGATGAGCCTTCTTTTGGCTTGGCTCCTTTGATCGTGAAAGAGATTTTCGAGATCATGCGCCAAATCAATGAAGAAGACCAGGTCAGTATGCTGCTCGTCGAACAAAACGCGGCCTTGGCATTGAACTTAGCGGATCATGCTTATTTGCTCGAGACAGGCAAGGTTGTGTTGTCGGGTCCGGCGGCTGATATCAAAGCTGATGAGTCAATTCGACGCGTGTATTTGGGTTATTAAACTAGCGATCAGGTTGTGGAGTTTTAATGGATTCTTTTGTATTGCAAGTCACTGCGGGGTTAGCGAACGGTGGTATTTACGCCGCGGTCGGGCTGGCGTTGGTCATGATCCACCAAGCGACCCATCACATTAATTTTGCACAAGGCGAGATGGCGACGTTCTCGACCTTCATCGCCTGGGCAATGATTCAGGCAGGCGTGCCTTACTGGATAGCGTTTGTCGTAACGATGGTCGTTTCGTTTGTCGCAGGTTTACTGATTCAGCGGATTTTTCTCAAGCCTGTTGAAAAAGCGCCAATCCTCACGAATGTGATCGTGTTTGTTGGTTTACTCGTGATTTTTAACGCTTTTGCCGGTTGGATTTTTGAGCACACGATTAAATCCTTTCCGAGTCCGTTTCCGGTTGAGGGTATGTTCTTGCCTAAATACTTTTCTGGCCATCAAATCGGCTCAATTTCGGTCACACTCGTTGTGCTGCTCTCAGTGTTCTGCTTCTTTCGATTCACTCCGCTTGGTCTGGCGATGCGTGCGGCTGCATTTAATCCCGAGTCGGCTCGCTTGGTGGGGATTCGCGTGTCTTGGATGTTGGCGCTTGGCTGGGGGATGGCCGCCTTGATCGGAGCCGTGGCCGGCATGATGATCGCACCCATTGTGTTTCTTGATCCAAATATGATGGCGGGTATTTTGCTTTACGGTTTTGCCGCAGCTTTGCTTGGCGGGATAGATAACCCGTGGGGCGCCGTTGTTGGTGGCGTTATTTTAGGTGTGCTTGAAAACATCCTAGGCGCTTATGTCATTGGCAGCGATCTAAAGCTAACGATGGCGTTGGTCTTAATCGTGACGATTCTGATCTTCCGCCCCTATGGCCTTTTCGGCAAACCGATTTTCTCGCGCGTCTAAGAGAGCCAACATGTCTGCCATTTCCAAAAAAATAAGTTTAGTAGTCGCGGCACTTGCCGCGGTCTTGCTCCCCTTCGTACTTGAAGATTTTCGGGTGTTTCAATTGAATTTGGTGTTGATCTATGCAATCGCGATTCTGGGCTTGAACATCTTGACCGGCTATGGCGGTCAGATTTCGCTAGGGCATGGGGCGTTTTTTGCGGTCGGCGCTTACACGTCTGCGATCTTAATTTCGCAGGTAGGCATGTCGACGTATCTGACCATACCGATTGCCGCGGTAGTTTGCCTGGTAATGGGTGTCTTGATGGGGTTTCCGGCGCTTCGTCTTGCTGGCCATTACTTGGCCCTGGCAACTTTCGCGTTGGCAATTGCGACACCGCAGTTACTCAAATACAAAGGAATTGAGCATTGGACTGGTGGCGTACAAGGAATTATTCTTGATAAGCCTACGCCTCCCTTTGGGTTCACGCTCTTTGGCAATGAGCTCAGCGAGGATCGGTGGCTTTATCTAGTGATCTTGGCAATTGCCTTGGGCCTATTTTGGTTGGCTCATAATTTGCTGTCTGGGCGAGTGGGGCGCGCCATTGTGGCGATTCGAGATCAGCCAACTGCTGCCGCTGCCCTTGGTATTAATTTAACGTTCGTGAAGACCGCCACCTTCGGCCTCTCGGCTGCTTACACCGGTATCGCGGGTGCACTGAGCGCGCTGGCTGTGGCCTATATCGCGCCAGACAGCTTCCCGGCATTTTTATCGATTAGTTTGTTGGTCGGGGTCGTCGTCGGCGGCCTGGGCTCAATATCGGGCGCAATTTTTGGTGCTCTGTTTATTCAGTTTGTACCCAATGTCGCTGATCAAATTTCAAAATCTGCCCCTTGGGCAGTGTATGGAGGCATGCTGTTGGCGCTAGCGTACGTCGCTCCAGATGGCGTGATGGGAATTTTGAAAAAAATTAAAAACAGGAGACAAGCACAATGAAAAAAATAAATCATATAAAAGCTCTAGTTGCAGTTGTCGCGCTAGCGTCTGCCAGCTTTGGCTTAAACGCGCAGCCTTATGATCCGGGCGCGACCGACAAAGAAATAAAAATTGGCAATACGAATCCGTATTCGGGCGCCTTTTCGGCCTACGGCTCCTATGGCAAAGCACAAGCCGCTTACTTTAAGAAAATTAATGATGAGGGTGGCATTAATGGTCGCAAAATCAATTTCATCTCAACGGATGATGGTTTTTCACCACCTAAGACGCTCGAGAACGCTCGTAAATTAGTCGAGCAAGAAAAAGTTTTATTCTTTTTTGCAACACTAGGTACCGCGCCTAACACTGCGATTCATAAGTACATGAATCAAAAAAAGGTGCCACAGCTTTTCGTGCAAACCGGTGCGTCAAAATGGGGTGATCCAAAAAATTACCCTTGGACAATGGGTTGGCAACCTAACTACATCAGCGAGGGCAAGGTGTTTGCCCAAGCGATTTTAGATAATCAACCAAAGGGCAAGATTGCGCTGCTTTATCAGAACGATGATTCGGGCAAAGATTTGTTGCTAGGCTTAGAGCAAGGTTTAGGCGCCAGAAAAGATATGCTCGTGGCGCGCGAAACCTACGAGGGGACCGATCCGACCGTTGACAGTCAGATCGTGAAACTCAAAGCGTCTGGGGCAGACATATTTATTCACGGTAGCGGGCCAAAGTTCGCCGCGCAATCGATGAAAAAAATTGCTGAGTTAGGTTGGAAGCCGACGCAATACGTGTGGCAGGTTTCTAGCTCAATTGGTGCTGTGTTGACACCAGCAGGAATTGATAACACCGTCGGTTTGATTACCTCTGCTTTTTCTAAAGATCCGAGCGATCCGCAGTGGAAAAACGATAAGGCGATTTTAGAGTACGAAGCGTGGTTTAAAAAATATCTACCCGGCGCTGATCCGACAGACAGTTTTTATATCCAAGGTTATATGAATGCTCAGACGATTGAGCAGGTTCTGAAGCAGGCGGGCAATAATTTGACGCGTGAAAACATCATGAAACAAGCCGCCAGTATCAATGACTTTAGGTTGCCTTTGTTGTTGCCCGGCGTAAACGTACAGACTAGTGCGACTGATTTCTATCCGATCGAGCGTATGCAGTTAGCCCGATTTGATGGAAAAGCTTGGGTGTTGTTTGGTAAGACGTACGGGGATTAGATTCAATTTAATATGTTTTTACAAGGGAGTATTTGTTATGAAAAAAGAACTTGGTAAATTAAGTGCGATCTTCATGACCGTCGGTCTTGCACTTGCAAGCACGATCGCCTGCGCACAGCCTTATGGGCCAGGCGTAACTGACAAAGTCATTAAGATCGGCAACATTAATCCGTATTCGGGTCCGGCATCGTCCTACAGTTCATACGGTAAAGCGCAAGCTGCTTACTTCAAAAAAGTCAATGATGAAGGCGGTATTAACGGGCGCATGATTGAGTTCATTTCTTTAGATGACAACTATCAGCCCCCCAAGACCCTAGAGCAAGCGCGTAGACTGGTCGAGCAAGACAAAGTGCTGTTGATTTTCGCTCCACTGGGCACACCCACCAACTCTGCGATTCACAAGTATATGAATCAAAGAAAGGTCCCACAACTCTTTGTGCAGACTGGCGCGTCAAAATGGGGTGATCCCAAAAACTTTCCGTGGACAATGGGTTGGCAGCCTAATTACCACAGCGAAGGTAAGATTTACGCGCAGGCAATCTTACAAAATCAGCCTAATGGAAAAATAGCGATTTTGTATCAAAATGACGATTATGGTAAGGATTACATCACCGGCATTGAAGAGGGACTTGGCGATAAAAAAAATATGATCGTCGCCCGTGAAAGCTACGAGACGAGCGATCCGACGATTGATAGTCAGATCGTTAAGCTTCGTGCCTCGGGTGCTGATGTGTTCTTGAACATCACTATTCCAAAGTTTGCGGCACAAGCCATTAAAAAAATGGCCGAGCTCAACTGGAAACCGACGCATTATTTAAATCAAGTCTCTAGCTCGGTCGGTTCAACCTTGATTCCCGCTGGCCTTGAAAATAGTGTTGGCTTAATTACGACGTCGTTTATTAAGGATCCAAGTGATCCGCAATGGAAAGACGACAAGGCGTTTTTAGAGTACCAAGCCTGGTTTAAAAAATATATGCCTTCCGCAGATCAAAATGACGGTTTTTATATACAAGGCTATACCAACGCTCAGACGCTTGAGTACGTACTCAAACAAGCGGGTAATGACCTGACTCGTGAAAATGTGATGAAGCAGGCCGCAAACATCAAAGATTTGAAACTGCCCTTGTTGCTGCCTGGCATTAATGTACAAACTGGGCCAAATGACTTCTATCCGATCGAGCGTATGCAGTTAGCACGCTTTGATGGCAAAGCCTGGAGATTATTTGGTAAG
>Ga0222712_10007648_pt1 | contig 10392 bp, 10 predicted proteins | sample C33_657DmetaG_FD_165043 | JGI IMG/M metagenome (GOLD analysis project Ga0222712, IMG submission 165043) | Estuarine water microbial communities from San Francisco Bay, California, United States - C33_657D | ecosystem: Environmental > Aquatic > Marine > Unclassified | place: USA: California...
CTTAAGAAAGTTCCTCCATTTACTGTAGAAATTCCATTGGATGCTGACTTTATTTCGAAGTTCGTATCATCTAAGGGTGCATTGGCTGATGTAGATACATTTACATTGACCATGAATAAGAAAGGTAAGTTGGAAATGATTATTGGTTATTCTAGTATCAATAGTAATCGTATTAAATTGGCAGTAAATGCGGTTGCTGGTAAAGATACTGTTACCAAGAACATTAACTTCAATGCGAATCATCTAAAAGAAATTCTTGTTGCTAACAAGGATTGTACCAATGCTCATTTGAAGCTTAGTGAAGCTGGATTGGCAAGTGTTGAATTCGTATGTGGTGATATTACTGCTGAATATTACCTAGTTGAAGTCAAGAGTATTGATTAATAATTATTAATGAAATGTGACCCTGTATATTGTAAAGTATACAGGGTTTTTTGTTGGTTGACATTTAGATTTCGTATGGTAGACTAATAAAGATATGAGTTTTATTGCATTTGAAGAAGTTAAACAAACTGAAACGCAACATTATCTATGGGTTGAGAAGTATCGTCCCAACACTTTAGAGAATTATATTGGAAATCAACAGTTAAAGGATACTGTTAAAGGTTATATTGAAAAACATGACATTCCACATTTGTTGTTTTATGGTACTGCTGGTACTGGTAAGACTACATTGGCTAAGGCAATTACAAAGAATATTGATTGTGATGTGATGTATATCAATGCATCGGATGAAAATAGTGTAGACAATGTAAGAACCAAGATTAAGAGTTTTGCTAGTAGTGTTGGTTTTAGGAAGATTAAGGTTATTATTCTTGACGAATCAGATTTCTTGAGTCCAGAAGCTCAAGCAGCTCTTCGTAACATGATGGAAACTTATAGTCTGACTACACGGTTTATTCTAACATGTAACTATGTAGAAAAGATTATCCCTCCTATAGTTTCTCGTTGTCAGACATATAAAATTGAACCATTGAGCAAAAAAGAAGTGGCGGTACATTTAAAGATGATTTTGGATAAGGAAAATGTACAATATACACCAGAAGATTTGGGTTATATTGTTAATACATATTATCCAGATATCCGTAAGGTTCTAAACTACAGTCAACAAAGTGTTATTAATAATAAGATTAAGATCAGTGAATTGAATAGTACTAATGTTGATGTTAAGAACAAAATTGTAGAATTGTTAAAAGTTCGTGGTTCAACTGCCTTTAATGACATTAGACAGTTGATTGCAGATAGTGACATCAAACATTATGAAGAGATTTATGAAGTATTGTTTGATAAGGTGGACGAATATTCAAATGGTAAACAGTCTCTTGTGATTTTAACTCTTGCGGAATATATATATCAAAGTGCTATGGTAGTTAATCGTGAGATTACTTTCATGGCTTGTATTGCCAAGTTACTTAAAGATTTAAAATAATGGTTTCTACTGACAAATTTAATTTATTACATAGTTATATCTTTAGAAAGAAGAATGTTATAATGGATAATACATCTTTATATAAAGATAAATCTATATTATATATTAGCCAAAATGGTACTAGTGGATATGCTAATGCGGCTAAAGGATATATTTATGATTATATTGGTAAAAAGATACCAGTAAAAACTCAATATTTTAATTGTAACGATGAAGTTAACGAAAATGATAGATTTCATGAATATTTAAATTCTACTACATCTTCTGATATTGATTACAACACAATAATCGTACATTCTACTCCTGATATTTGGACTCAACTAATTAAAAATGCGCCAAATATTAATTTACAAGGAAAAACAATTATTGGTAGAACAGTATGGGAATTTGAAAAATTATTACCCGCATGGGTAAATTCTATTAATGTTAGTATAGTTGATATTGTGAGTGTTCCTACTGAATGGAACAAACAATGTTTTATTAATAACGGAGTAATTAAGCCTATTATAGTTGAACCACATATCTATATAGATTATCCATATAAAAAAACTGGTTTAAATCATTTACTCACTAAAAGTATAATGATATCTAAAAATACTAAAACATTAGACATTGAAAATTCACATAAGTTCTATTGTATAGGTCAGTTAATTGAACGCAAGGGTATTATTGATACTATTGATGCATTTTGTAATGCGTTTACATCAAACGATAATGTTGTTTTATTTGTAAAAACATTTAAATTAAATTATACTAAAGAAGAACAACAAAAGTGTATAAATGAAATTGTAAAAATTACTAATAAGTATAATCACGCTCCTATTATATATATAAAAGACAATTTAAATTATGATGAGATAAAGTCTTTACATGATATTGGAGATTGTTATTTTCACTTAACTAAGACTGAAGGATTTTGTTTAGGTGCATTTGATGCGTTTAATAATGATAAAAAAGTAATTATTACTGGTTATGGTGGACATACTGAATATCTAGGTAAAGATTATAATGGATTAGTAGATTATAAACTCAATTCACTGGCAATTGATGAAAGTGTATTTTTTCAATTTAAATTGGATGATACATATCAGTGGGCAATTGCAAATAAAAATCATGCAATACATTTACTAAAAAATAAAATAAAAAAAGAAACTATAGAATTATATTTAGATAAAAATTTTTATCCAAAAGAAACTTTTGAAAATAAAAATGATAATATTTCTAGATGGATTAATGGGTATGCAGAAATGGAATTTAATAGTATCATTTTAAATGAAAATGTAACTATATCATTTACTAATCACAATCCAAATAATAAAAGTATAAAGTTATATACTGATAATATTGTAATTGAAAAGGAAATTCCAGTTGGATCATTTAATATAAATTTTAATTTTAAAGGGAAGTATATAAAGATAAAATGTGAAACTACATTTGAACCTAGATTAATATGTGCTGAATGTACAGATACAAGAATTCTTGGAATTGTGATCAATGATATTTCAATATCAAATAAAAATATTGTTATAACAAATAAATTTTTGTTCGATAATCTTAAAAAAGATATAAATTATAACTCTTTAAATTTCAATTCAAAATTAATTTTAAATAAAAAAGTAGGCATAATTGGATATATTCCTAGTAATGATTCTACAAGTACTCATATATCTTTTTTGAAAAATATAAATAGATATAAATCTTTTGCAGATATAATACTGTTTTCCGAAGGATCGTGGGGTAATACACTTAAAGTAGAAAATCCAATTGATGTTGTTGATAAACATAAAGATAAAATTGGTTTGTGGACATTTTATCATTGTCTTAGAATTGCCAAAAAATATAATTTAGATTATTTTTTAATGTTGGAATCTGATTGTAGAGTATTTAAAAATAATTGGGATTATGAATTATTTGAATGTGCTATAAAAAACGATGTATACTGTCATGGAAGTCTAAATATAAATAATTTTCATAATGATTTAAATCTGTTGAATGAAATTAATGTTAAAAATAAAAATTCATATTATAATGTTATAAATCATGGAAAAACAGGAAATATGACTCCTACTGTTTGGACAAACGGAGCATTAACAGTTTACAAAACTGATATTTTCTTTGAATTTTTAAATGATGAATTGACGGATATTCTAAAACACTGGACTGCTTGGGACTTTGACAGTGGATATTTAATTATAAAATCTATAGGATTAAAAGAAAGTATTAAAAAAATAACACATTGTGATAAGATTGCATCTAATGTAGATGCACTCGTTCCTTTGAGTTATGTAATTAAAAATAGAAATGTGTTTAATGCAATTCATCCTGTAAAAACAAAATGGTCGCCTCCAATATCAAATGAATATAATTTCTATCACGGTGGTGATTTGGGTGATATAATTTATTCTTTACCTTCAATTAAATTGATTGGCGGAGGAAATTTGATTATAGGAAATCATGATTTTTCAAATGAAAAACTAACGTGTAGAGAAAAGTTTAATTCGGATAGGTATAATTTTATCTTGCCATTATTAAAGACAATTGATTATATTAAAATAATTTCATATAATGATGTTTTATCTACTGATGTTGATTATAATTTTAATGAAATGAGATATTATTGGAATGATGCCGATTATAGAAAAATTAAAAAAATTGACAGATTGACGGATGCATACTTGGATTTAGTTGGAGTTTTGCCTTTATTCGATGAAAAACAACCGTGGATCACTGTTGACAAAAAATTTGTTAGTAGATATATAATATCTAGATCATTTAGATATAGAGACAATGACTTTCCATGGAAAGAAATATATGAAATAGTAAAAAATGATGTAATTTTTATTGGCACAATCGAAGAATATAATGATTTTTGTACAAAATTTGGATACATTAAACATTATATAGTAAAAGATGCATTGGATATGGCACAAGTAATTAATGGTGCAAAATGTTTTATAGGAAATCAATCATTTCCGTGTTCATTAGCAGTAGCTTTAAATATACCAATTATACAAGAATATTTCGATGCGGCAAAAGACTGTATTTATATAAGAGACAACTTTAAAACGAAAGAAAACTACAAGGATATATTTATATGAAAATTTATAATATTAAGATTTCAAAAGAAATGACGTTTGCGTCGGAAACCAGTACAAGATTACACTTATTAAAACCTTATTGTCAAGGAAACGGAGTGGACATTGGATCTCAAGGGTCTCCTGTAAATATAAATTCGATTCAAATTGAATTTGATCGATCTAGATTTGAAGAAGATGTTCCAATTCAATGGGAAGGTGATGGTATTAGTAATTTGCCTTTTAAGAATAATGTATTGGATTATGTTTATTCCAGTCATTTAATTGAAGATTATGAAGACTGGACTTCAATATTAAATGAATGGAATAGAGTAATAAAAATAGGAGGATATATTGTCATAATGGTTCCGGATCATAATAAATTCAGAGAATGTGTATCAAAAGGACAGCCAGATAATTTAAATCATAAACATGAAAGTTATCCAGGAGAATTGTCATCATATTACAAAAAACATTTTTTAAATTTTGACATTATATGTGATTATATTACTGACAGTTATAACATTTTGTTTGTTGCAAAAAAAACGCAGTGATTCATATTATGAATATATACACTTTTTATGCTAAAATAGAAGATTCGATCCACGAAGATCAATTAAGATTAATTAATATATGGAAAAAAAGTTGGAGTTATTATGGATGGAATCCGGTAGTAATATACCCAGAAGATTTAATTAATAAAAGACAATATAATGAGTTAAAAACAGTATGTACAAATTTCCCTACAGTAAATCACCCAACTTATGAACTATATTGTTTTTTAAGGTGGTTATCTCTTTTAGACTTAGGGGGGTGGTTTACTGATTATGATGTAATTAATTATGGGTTTGAACCATTAGATTATGACAATAAAATAGTTACTACAACTTTCCAAATCGGAGGATCAACTGTATATGGACCTAAGTCATTTTACGAAAATGTTATATCTACAATAATTAACTATAAACCAGACGAGACAGATGTAACTACTTATTCTGGAAACATTGTGCCACATATTTCGGATTTAACTTTATTACTAAAAACAATGGTTCCAGATATACGTCTTAATATTGAAAAATGTTATACATATGATGGATACGATACTGCAAAACTAGTTCACTATGGAAATGCTTATATTCCAAAAACTAAAACTAGATTTGACATAATTGAAGAAGATAAAAGATCTACTTTATTTTTAAAAAATTAAATATTATTTTATATGACAAATGTAACAACATTACAATTTTTAGGAAGTAAATATAATACGGATAAATATGACATAAATCATACACATTTAAATAAATCATATTTACATGAATATGAAGAGTGTTTTTTACCTATGAAAGATGTCGCAAAAACTGTTTTTGAAATTGGAGTTTTTAACGGTTGTTCATTAAAAATGTGGGAGGAATATTTTCAGAATGCCGATATATGGGGTCTGGATATAAACCCAGAGTCAAATAAATATTATGGTGAACGAATAAAAGTTATTACTGGGAGTCAAGTCGATCAATCTGCAATTGATAATGTTGCGCCGAATCAAAACTTTGATATTGTAATAGACGATGGTAGTCATTTAGTAGATCATATAATTGAAAGTTTTAATTTAATTTTTCCAAGAGTAAAGTCAGGTGGATTTTATGTTATAGAAGATTTAGGATGTACATATGGTGATAATACCCCTTTAATCAATATTTGGCCAGGACAGAATTTAAATCCGCCAGATACTAATTTTAAAAATGATAGGAATAAATTAAATAATTTTTTCATGGATTTAATTCATAGTATGGATGCAAGACATGAGACAATTAGATCGGTGAAATTTACATACGCACAATGTTTTATTAAAAAAATATAATTTATATATGTTATTTAATATAGAAGATTTACAGATTAATATTTTAAAAAAATTTGATGGAATTAACAATTATTTTAATCCGTCTCATTTTAATGGAAAAACTATTTGTAGAAAAGAAACTATATATCAAGAAAAATTTCTTATAAATGATGTAATTGATATTAACGGGGATGTAATTTTAAAAAATAAAATTGACGATGATTATTTTTGGTGTTATGAAGATGCTAGATTTGTAAGTGAAAATGAAATAATGGTATCATGTTGTAAAAGAGATAAGATAAATCCATTGATAGTAATAAATGTTGAACAGAAAAAATATAATTTATCAACCAAATCTTTTATTAATTATAAAACTCAAAATTCTTATTTTGAAAAAAATTGGCAAATCTATAATAAAAATATAATATATCATGTTAATCCGTTCACGATCTTTACTTCCAATGAAGAAATGATGTATAAAAAACAGATTAATTGGAATCCTTGGATAAAAAGGTATGGTCCACCAGGTTTAAGTTCTAATATTTTTGATGTAGGCGATGAAAGATGTATATTATTTCATAGTTATAAGTCAATAAACGGTATTAATTTACGATATTATATTGGATTATTAAGGTTGAGTAAATCATTAATACCTATATCTTATACATCAAATTCAATCTTCCCATCTTTTGAAGATTATGATAGAGAAACATTCATGAATTATTTCAATTGGAAAAGAAAGTTGGAAACATGTCCTACTATTGTAGATGTAATTTTTCCTATGAATATAGTTGTAGATAAAAATTATATTAATATATACTGTGGAATTAATGATTGTATTTGTGCAAATGTAAAAATTGATAAAAATACATTTTTAGAAAAAATAAAAAACTCTGATTATATCATAATATGAAAATTAATGTTTATTATTCTAATAATGGTGTGGGTATTGTTAGTGATAATATATTAATTAAAAGTGTATTAAAAGACTACGATGTAATTTCTTATATTAAAGATAAAATAAATGAACATAGAAAATCAGATGTAGGAATTCACATTCAAGACTTTGATATTGGGTTATTATCAAATAATAAAGTAAATATTTTAATTATAAACGAAGAGTGGTATCCAACATCACAGTTAAATGTAATTCAATATGTAGATTTTATATTTGTAAAATCACTATACGCAAAGTCTTTATTAGATTTATATCATAAAAATGTAATTTGTACTGGTTTTTTTAGTTTAGATAGACATTTTTTCCCAACTCAAACAAATAAAATATTACATTTTAAAGGAAAATCTATACAAAAAAATACGGAATTAGTTTTGAATTATAAATTCGTTAAGGTCTTGAATTCAGAAGAAACTTATCTATCAGAAAATGAAGTGTTACATGAATTAAATAATAATGATATTCATATATGTTGTAGTTTGTATGAAGCTTGGGGACATTATTTGTGGGAAGCAATGAGTTGTGGTAAATTAGTTATATGTAGTGAAATACCTGTTTTCAAAGAATATTTAAATCCGGATTTGGTTAAATTTGTATCAATACAAAAAGAAGAAACATTTGTAATTAATCACAGATTTTTAAACAACAATTTATTTAAATTTAGAAAAGGATATTTTGTGAGCAAATCTAAAATTGATGAATTATTGAATGAAAAAGAATATTTATTTGAATTTCAAAAAAATAAAAGATGGGATATTAGACAACATTTTTTGGATGTAAATGTAACAAATAAAAATAAATTTTTAAATACAATCAAAGCCATATTATGAGTTTAACTCTTACTAAAAATATATTTAACAAATATAAATATAATCACGAAATATTTATAGAAACCGGCACTTACAAAGGTGGGTCGGTTGAACTTGCTTTACAATGTAATTTTAAAAAAATATATACTATAGACATATCAACACAATATAAATATGAATGTGAAATTAAATTTGAAGAATCATTAAAAAACAAACAAGTTGAATTATTATTTGGTGATACTATTGATGTTTTGCCTAACATAGTTAGTAATATCACAAATCCATGTTTATTTTGGTTAGATTCTCATTTTGATATGCATGCAGATGTTAAAGGTAAATTTGAATGTCCTATATTACAGGAATTAGATATTATAAAATCTTCTAAAATTAAGTCACATACGATTATGATTGATGATTTAAGAATATTTAAAAATCAAACTGAATGGGGTGTTGGTATATATATTGAAGATATTGAATCTAAATTAAAGGACATCAATCCGTCATATAAATTTTTCTATGAAAATGGATGGGCAGAGAACGATATTCTAATTGCTAGATATGAATAAAAAACTAATATTATTTAGTCATCACTATGTAAATGACATTATTGTTGACAGATTTAATGTTCTAAAAAAATTGAATCCAACATGGGATGTTATTTCTATTGGATTTGAAGGATACGATTTATTGCCAAATTCTATAATAACAAACAAAGAAAAGTATCCAACAAATCATGGATTAGTTCCATATTCTCTTGTAAAAAATGTAGATTGGGCAGATCCAGATATATTTCTTTATGATGGATATTTTCAAAAACCTAATTATGATTCTTATTTTTTATATGAATATGACACGATTAGTAATGTTTCAATTGAAGAATTTTTTAATACAAATGTCGATTTTTTTGGAAATGGAATACGAAGTCCGGCAGATGAAGAATGGTGGTGGGTGAAACAATATAGAAAATTAAATCCAAATAATCACAAATTTAATAATTTACATTCATATGGTCAATCAACATGTATATATTTTAAAAATCATATTCTAAAAAAATGTACTGAAGAAATATTAAAAAATAAATCTTTATATGATAATATGTTGTCAGAAATTCGTGGAGGTACATTGGTGAGTCAATTTACTACACTTAAAACAGGCAGAAATGATATTGAACAATATATAAGTTGGACGCCAGACGATATAAAATTTAATGTAAAAATACCTCACTTTTATCATCCCGTTAAATGATATATAATAATATGATATTGAAAAATAAAATATGTATACTATTTTTACATTATTCAAATGATGATATAACATTACGAAATTATGAGTTAATTAAGAAATATAATCCGGATAAGATATTATATACAATTGGATTTGAAAATCATAATTTAATTGAAGGATCACACATTGTTTCTAGAAAAGAAAGTTATCCTAAAAATGACATTTTAAATGAAACCAGTAAACGAGAATATTGGAGTGAAGCAGATTTATTAATATATGATTTCTATCTAAATTATCCAAATCTACCAACTTATTTAGTGATAGAATGGGATACTTACTGTAATTGTTCCTTGGAAAGTTTTTATGGCAATGCATTAACTTTGTCAAATTTTAGTCACATGACATACCATAAAGAAATTTTGAATAATTGGCATTGGTATAAACAATTGTCGGATTCTCAAAAATTAATACCCAATATTGGTGGAATAGGACCAACTTCTGGTTTATTCTTTACTAAATCAGTGTTATCATCAATAGTCAACTTAATGATTAATAATCCCCGACAATATGATAACATGTTTTCAGAATTAAGATTGGGAACATTATTACAACAAGCTGGATATACATTAAATAAACCATTTTTAAATTCTGAATCATATATTAATTGGGATTATGATAATATTACATTTGATCCGTTAAAACCAGGATATTACCATCCAATCAAAACTATCGTCTAAAATAATAGACATTAACTGATGTTTTCTTATATTTATAGTTATGTCAAAAACTATAAATGAAAATGATATGGGAGATAGAATGTATACGGGACAATCCTATATACAAGGTGGATTAGGTGGTGCGTCTAGTTTGGGTACATACAGTTCACCAGATGCATCTCAAAATATTGGTGCATTTAAAGCTAATTCCACATTAGCTGGTTTCAAATATGCTCCTACTATAGCTGGTTCTGCAAGTGACATTAGTACTCCTCCACCAGAGGATTATGATAATAAATCAACATACAGTCCAAGTCAATACGATAAAGATGTTGACGCAATCAAATA
>Ga0222712_10007649_pt1 | contig 10391 bp, 7 predicted proteins | sample C33_657DmetaG_FD_165043 | JGI IMG/M metagenome (GOLD analysis project Ga0222712, IMG submission 165043) | Estuarine water microbial communities from San Francisco Bay, California, United States - C33_657D | ecosystem: Environmental > Aquatic > Marine > Unclassified | place: USA: California...
CAAACAGACTATGACAACTCGGACAATAATTAACATCAAGTCCAAGGCCTCCAGACACAGAGAAAAATACAGTGTTTTCTTTAAATTCGAATGATAAGGGTTTTCTTTCGAAAGTGTAGGAGTAACCAAGACCCTCACAAGGCTGATCAGACCCTTGAAGTTTAAGTGGCACCTGCTTTTCAACTTCGTTTAAACCCTCCTTAAGGTTAATATCAATAGGAATGGTAATATTTGAAACAATAATCTTCGGGGGAGGAGCAACCTCTTTTACGGTAATGGGAGCCTCTGGGCTTATACTTTTACAACCGTACAGAAATAAAAAAAGGAAATAATAGAATTTCATTTTTTTCTACGTTTCAACACGACCCTTTGTGAAAAGCTCGGTAAATAAGCAAAAACCGTTGTGTCATCTTGACTACTTGTTAACTGATTGTTCGTTTTTTTACTTCCGCCAAACAAATTAAACTCCAATATTCCTTTTTCTCGGTGAGATAAAATAGAATTAAAGTACATACTATCAAGAACATAGTGATCATAAAAACAATCATTTGAGAAAAGCATTGGAATTAAAATACCGCCTTCATTTAAGGTATAAGATCCGTTTATTCCTTTACGAATGGAATAGTTTTTTTCTATTTTCCCCGACGGAGCGTTAAACACCATTAAATAAGTCCATGAGCTATCGTTTTCTATGGGTTTAATAGAAAGCGACACATCGATTATTTGTTCTGAACCCCGACCTGCTACTTTCATTTTCCCATAAAATGTTCCTAACCAATCTTCTGGAAATGATTGAGCAAAGGAAAAAACAGGAAAACTAATAAGAATTAAAACAAAAGTTTTCATTTGTGTTTTTTAATGGTCAAATGGAATCGCAAAAATAGATTTATTCATAAGAGTTTGTATACAAAATGACTTTCTACTTATTTCGTAAAAACAAAAAAGGCCTCTAGGGCCTTTTGTTAATTCATTTTGTTTTTTAATCCCTCGTTAAGCGCATCAAGAAACTCTTCTGTATAAACGTAATGTTCTCCATGGCTCACCCTGTTTCCATGTATACAAACCGCCAGGTCTTTTGTCATGATACCAGACTCAACGGTTTCAATACATACTTTTTCCAAAGTGTTACAGAAATCGATTAATTCCTGGTTTTTATCAAGTTTTCCCCTGAAGGCTAAGCCCCTAGTCCAAGCAAAAATTGAAGCAATTGGGTTTGTAGATGTTTTTTTACCTGCCTGATGGTCTCGGTAGTGTCTGGTAACCGTTCCGTGGGCAGCTTCAGACTCCATAATTTCTCCATCTGGTGTAATTAATACTGAAGTCATTAATCCTAGAGACCCAAATCCTTGTGCCACGGTATCTGACTGAACGTCGCCGTCGTAATTTTTACATGCCCAAACAAAGTTTCCGTTCCATTTTAATGCCGACGCCACCATGTCATCAATTAACCGGTGTTCGTATACAATACCAGCCTCAATGAACCTTGTTTTAAACTCATTTTGGTAAATTTCTTCAAAAATATCCTTGAACCTACCGTCGTATTTTTTAAGTATGGTATTCTTGGTTGACAAATAAAGCGGCCATTTTTTTGATAATGCCATATTAAAGCAAGATTGTGCAAAACCGCGTATTGAATCATCCGTATTGTACATGCTCATAGCAACACCATCTCCTTTAAAATTGTATACTTCAAATGATTGTGTTTCTCCACCGTCCTCCGGTGTAAATGTCATAGTAAGTTTACCTTTTCCTTTAAAAACAGCATCAGTTGCTCGGTATTGATCACCAAATGCATGTCGACCAACAATTATAGGGGCAGTCCAATTCGTTACCAACCTTGGCACGTTGCTCATTACAATAGGCTCTCTGAAAACAGTACCATCAAGTATGTTTCTAATCGTTCCATTAGGAGATTTCCACATGGATTTTAAATTAAACTCTTTTACCCGAGCTTCATCAGGTGTTATCGTAGCACACTTGATCCCAACCTTATATTTTTTTATTGCTTCTGCGGCATCAACTGTTATTTGGTCGCTTGTTTCGTCTCTTTTTTCGATGCCTAAATCGTAGTATTTAATATCGACATCTAGGTATGGAAGGATTAATTTTTCTTTAATATAACTCCAGATGATACGGGTCATTTCATCACCATCCAATTCAACTACAGGATTTATAACTTTTATCTTTGACATTTAAAAAATTTTAGACAAAAATAGTGTTTTTTTAGCTTTTTAATGCACTATAAACAGGTGCCTTAAAGAATTTCTTAGTTTTGTTTTTGACTAAAAGGAAATATGTCTCATCGCTTATTCGCCATGTTTATTTTAATTGGTTTTACTTCATGTGGGCCGACTGAAAAAACCAATGAATCACAACCAGAAGCAAAGGAAGAGGAGAAAAATCAACCTGTTTTCTTATTTGATTCAATCATTCATTATTCCATAACCATCGAAGAGGACACACTCTGGGGGATAGAACGAATTAAGGACAAAACAAAAGACCAGCGACGGTTAATTGAAATTGTCTTACATGAAAAACTTGATACGTTATCGGACACTACGGTTTTAAATTATCTACCGAGTTTAGGGTTTACAAAACGCCATTTATCACATGAAAAAACGGAGGCTTTGCGAAAGATTTTTAATGCTCAACGCATGAAAGAAGAGGAAAAAGCTGCTTGTGTACCAATTTTTCGTGACATACTGGTTTTTCGCCTAAAATCAAAAAACACAGCAGTAATGAAACTATGTTTTGATTGCCAGTACCACAGCCTAGATGGTGAAACAATAGAAACCATACACTTTACCCAAGAATACTGGGGAGAGATCAAAAAGGCACTAAAACAATAACTTAGTCTAAAGCACCAATCATTTTTGATGGATCAACATACAAATCGTATTCCTCCTCTGTAACATGACCCAAACCAACAGCAGCCTCTCTTAATGTTGTTCCATTTTTGTGCGCGTATTTGGCAATTTCCGCAGCTTTGTAATAACCAATTTTTGTGTTTAAAGCGGTTACCAACATTAAAGAGTTGTCCAAGTGCTTTTTAACCACAGGTAAATTTGCCTTAATACCAACAGCACAATTGTCGGCAAATGAAACACAAGCGTCACCCAACAACCGAGCCGATTGTAAAACATTGTAGGCTATTACAGGTTTAAACACGTTCAATTCAAAATGACCATTTGACCCGGCAACAGCAACTGCCATATCATTTCCCATCACCTGTGCACAAACCATAGTTAGCGCTTCAGGTTGAGTAGGGTTTACTTTTCCTGGCATAATTGAAGAACCGGGTTCGTTGTCAGGAATAATAATTTCTCCGATTCCACATCTAGGTCCAGAAGATAACATACGAATATCGTTGGCAATTTTCATTAAGGCTACGGCTGCGCGTTTTTGTGCTCCAGAAAGTTCAACCATAGCGTCGTGAGCAGCAAGAGCTTCAAATTTATTTTTTGCGGTTATAAAAGGTAAACCTGTAAAACCAGCAATTTTCTGTGCAACAAGAACGTCATAACCCTTTGGGGTGTTTAGCCCCGTTCCTACAGCGGTGCCGCCTAAAGCGAGTTCAGTGACAGCAACAAGCGCATTATTAATAGCACGTATAGAGTTGTCAATCTGCGCGACATAACCACTAAATTCTTGACCAAGAGTAAGTGGTGTCGCATCCATGAAATGCGTTCTCCCTGTTTTTACTACGTCTCGAAAAGCCACAACTTTTTCTTGTAATACATTTCGCAAGTGTTTCAACCCAGGCAGCGTGTTTTCGATAGTAATTTTATAGGCGGCAATATGCATTGCTGTCGGATAGGTGTCGTTTGAAGATTGTGATTTGTTTACATCGTCGTTCGGGTTTAGTACCTTTTCGTCATCCAATAAACTTCCGCCGGTTAGTACATGACCACGATTTGCAATTACCTCATTGCAGTTCATGTTAGATTGAGTTCCAGAACCTGTTTGCCAAACAACAAGAGGGAATTCTTGGTCGTGCATCCCGGTTAATATTTCGTCACAAACTTTAGAAATCAACTCTTTTTTGTCTGAATTCAACACGCCTAACTCAAAATTCGCATGAGCCGCTGCCTTTTTTAAGTAAGCAAAAGCATGAACAATTTCCAAAGGCATAGAGCCTTCCGGACCGATTTTAAAGTTGTTTCTAGACCGTTCTGTTTGGGCGCCCCAGTATTTATCAGCAGGAACTTTAACCTCGCCCATAGTGTCTTTTTCTATTCTAAAATTCATTTTTTGTGATTTATTCGTTTTTAATTTATAATTTTACCCTGTAAATCGTTGCAAAATTAATAAAGATGAGCACTTTTGGAATCGTATTGTTCTTTTTAATTGCCGGAATGGCATTTTGGTTATTGTTTTTCCTTTTAGGGTTTATTGTACCGTATTGGATTACGTTGGGAGTGTTTGAACAGCTACGACCAAAAAGAATTTTTGAAGAAAAAAACGAAAAGAAATAAATTAAGCGGCTTAGCCGCTTTTTTATTGCGCAACAATTTGATCTAAGTTTCTTTCAATTCTCCGACAGATATCATCAATAGGAAGGTCATTATCATCTGTTCCAAAAGGATCTTCAATTTCCTCTGCCAATACTTCAATACTAACTAAAACGTAGAAGAAAAACACGGAAATAATAATAGAGTAGTATCCGAACTGAACAACAAAAGCTAAAGGAAGCGTCACCACATAAAGAAAAATAAACTTTTTAAAAAACATGCTGTAAGAATAAGGAATGGGTGTGTTTCTAATTCTTTCGCAGCCACCCAAACTATCGATGAGTTGCGCGAGATGTTTTTCAAGGGCCAAAAAATTTTCTTCGGAAATAAGACTAGATTTTTTTTGTGACGCCAGTTTTTGTTGTATTTGTGTCATTATATACAGAGGCGCATGTGTTGTCTGTTCCAAATTTAATGCGGTATATGGAATATCGCGAAGATGGTCTCTCGTGGCACATGTAAAATGTACAATGTGTGATTTATGCCATTCGGCGTCTTGTTTAGGCATGACAGCATTAATTTTAAGGATAAAATTTCGCGAGTCATTTACCACGGAGCCCCATAATTTTCTACCCTCCCACCAACGATCGTAGGCAGTATTCGTTCTAAAAATTAATAAAAGAGAAATCACAAAACCAAGTAATTGGTATACTGTCGGCAACTTTTCAAATAACTCGGTATGAAATAAGTTTTGTTCAGTATAAACCAAAAGAGCAGTAAGTAAGCCAATATAAATGAGTTGTTTCCAAAGAATCCTTAACGTGTCGCTATGACTAATTGAAAAAATTAAGTTTATCCAGTTTTTTGGATTATATTGAATCATTCTAAATCTTCTTTTGTTGTAGTATCAAAAGTACTAAACCTCCTTCTTTTTCTTTAATTTCGTCAAAGAAAAAACAAAGAAAAAATGGAGATAACACCAGAAATTCAAGATCGCCTAGAAAAATTAAACAACAAATATGGAGCGCTGGGGCAAGACTTACTTTCATATCTTGATGGCCTTTTGCACGCAGATGTTACCACCTACTGGGACTATATTCAAATAGACACGTTGTTAAGCCTTCAGAAGCCAAAAACAAAATTTCCTGACGAAGTTGTTTTTATAATGTACCATCAAATTACGGAACTATATTTCAAATTAGCACTGCGTGAATTTGAACAATTAGGTCAAGCAGATCAACCAACCAAAGAGTTTTTTATAGCCAGGGTAACAAGGATTAACCGCTATTTTGAAGCGCTAACAAATAGTTTTGATATCATGGTTGATGGAATGGAGAAAGACCAATTCTTAAAATTTAGAATGTCATTGCTTCCTGCAAGCGGCTTTCAATCGGCCCAATATAGGGAAATTGAAATATACAGCACAGATTTTCTTAATTTGGTAGCGAAGGACAAAAGAAATTCTTATAATGAGAATTCTTCAATAAGAGAAATGTTTGAAGAAATATATTGGAAATACGGAGCTACAGAAGTAGAAACACAAAAGAAAACGCTAACATTAACTCAATTTGAGGAAAAATACAAGGAAACATTTATTTCGTTAGGCGAAAAATGCAAACAACACAACTTGTGGCAAGCGTATTTACGCTTGTCTAAAGAAGACCAAGAAGACTCATCCGTAAAAAGCTGTTTAAAAGAAAACGATGCCAATGTTAATATCAATTGGCCTCTTGTGCATTATAAATCAGCTGTTCGTTATTTAGCAAAATCTGACAGTGATGTGCCGGCAACAGGGGGAACCAATTGGCAAAAGTATCTACCCCCTAGGTTTCAAAAGCGGATATTTTACCCAACCTTGTGGACAGAAAAAGAGAAGGAAGAGTGGGGAAAAGGGTGGGTTGAAAAAGCACTTAATTAAGTTTTTGTACGGGCTTATAAAACACACTAGAAAAATCCAGCAGTCCCTCCATATTTACTTTGAAATCGCGCATATTTATGTTAACAACAAATATAAAATCCTGAAGAAAAAGAGGAGAAACGAAAGTGTTTTGAATTAGAAACCTATCGCAAACTAATTGTGCCGTTAGCCTATCTAATCGGTTACTTTTACGAAATGAATTAAGGTAAATGCTATCGTATTGGGCCGAATTAAAGGAGATTTGTTTGGCTAGTGTTGAACGGCTATAAAAAACACCTAAATAAGAGTCTGGATCCGGGTAATCTGCTGCCCAACCGTACTTCGCTATGTGAATTTCGCCTTTCTTCCACATCCTTTCAAAATCCTCATTATTTCCTTTGATAAGATTTATAGAAACCCCCGTGTTTTCCTGAATTTGAAGGATTAATTCATTTACCCATTTCAAACCTAATTCAGATGTGTTTTTATTAATAAAAAAGTTTATTTTTTCTCCTTTTTTTAACGCTTTTCCATTCGATTCAACATTAAGGCTTATTTCCTGCCTGACGTTATTTATGGATTTAAAATAATTAATTGGAACAAAAGAATTTTTTGTTGGTTCACCATCCCCATCTAAAACACTTTCACATAACGCAAGTGTGTTAATAGACGAATGTATTCGTTGTCTATTCGTTTTATTATCAAAAGGAGGAAAAACGGTGTTATAGACCAGGAAATTTAAGTTTTTGTTTTTTAGTTGAAATAGTCGATGTGGCTGATTCTTTCCGCTGATGGCCTCGTCTAGATTTCCAAATAAGCTATCTAATTTTTCTGAACTAATATTTTGTATCATATCTAATTTTCCAGCCTGAAACCAGTCTCGTTCATTAACCGCATAATAGGCTTCAACAGCCTCTAAGAATGGAAGCTTATTCCCATGCTCGTCGTGTTTCCAATAATTGTCATTTCTTGTAATTACTATTTTTTCCTCTGAGATTTTATCTAATATGAACGGGCCTGTACCTAGAGGGTTTTTAAAAAATCTAGCGTTATTTTTTGTATAATCGTCATAACTCAGAATCACAACGTTTGGGTGGCTTAATAATTGGGAAAACTGAGAAAACGGATAGGTTAGGTAAACATCAATTACAAAATCATTAATAATTTTAGCGCCTTTAAAATTGTTTGGGTCGAATGGGGTCGATTTCGACTTTTCGTAAAAAACCTTTGCTCCTTTTATTTTATCAATAAACAAATAAGAAAAGTTGTTTTCTTTTAGAGAAGAACATAAAAAAGCTAAAGAAAAAAAGACATCTTGTGATTTCAGATTTCCTCCTGTATTATGAAAAAAAACATTTTTTCTTAAATGTATTCTAAAAGTCTTTCCTCCGTCTAGTAGTTCGTATTTTTCTGCAAGGTTTCCAACAGATTTTTGTGTTGAATCACTAGTGAATAATGTTTCATATAACTGGGAACTTAATTGCTGTTCATAATAACTAATCGAGGAGTAAGGAAAAAGACCAGAAGGTTTATTAGGTATTGATAATTTAAAAACGCCGCCATAAACTTTACCGCCTTTTGCGATAATTTCTTTGTTTTTAGATTCGCCTTCTGAGTTGCACGCACAGAAAACAAGCAGAAAAGTTATGTTTAGCAGAACAAGCCGCGTCATTTTTTAACAAAAGATAAAAAGCTTTTCTTCCCCTCGTTCGTAATAATTAGTTGATATGACCCACTGGCTAGTTGCTCCACATTGAACTCAGCGACACTTGGATAGGATTTTATTTGTCTTCCCATTGCGTCTATAATGACCACATTGTTTACTTGACTCGACAAGAAAACAACAGTTTCTGCTGGGTTTGGATAAAGTAAAACACCAGTTAAATTAATATCTTCAATTCCAACTTCAGATTCAACAAAAACTGAATCAGTCAGTTGACAACCATTTGCATCAGTTACAACAACGCTATACCAACCACTATTTAAATAAACCGCCATTGATTCCGTTTGAGAATTCGAGTCATTCCACTCATAAGAGTAGGGAGCTGTTCCGCCTGTGACGTTCACAGTTGCTGTTCCATCTAAACTAATAATTTGAGGAGTTGAGGTTAGCGAGCTATTTAATGATTGAGGCTCATTTAAGGTTATGTTTTCAATTTGAGTTGAACAATAGTTCTCATCTGTTACATAGACTTCATATACCCCTGCTGTTAAATTTAAAATGGAGGAATTGGTAATTTGTTGATCAACCCAATAGGTATAACTTCCTGTGCCGCCTTGCCCTTGAATTAAAATTTCACCATTCGCATCTCCATTACACAAGACATTGGTCACAACCGTTGAAGCCACCAATTCTGAAGGTTCAGTGATTTCAAAATCAAGGGAATCAATACAGCCTCTTGCATCTGAAACAACTACTGAGTAGTTTCCTGATAAAAGACTGTCAGAAACGGCGGTGTTATTTCCATTTGACCAATTGTATACAACGGGTGAATAATTTGAATTTAAAAGCTCGATGGAACCGAAGCTATCTCCGAAACATATGTTATTAATAATAGTAGTGTCAATGATTATTGGTAAGGGTTCAGGAACAAATACCGAATCGGTTACCACACATCCATCGGGATGATTGATTACAACTGAATGCCAACCGCTCGTTAAAGTATTATTTGGTTTGGTGGTAACACCATTATCCCACAAGAATGTACATGTGCTAAACTGACATGGGCAGCCGGACGAGTTAACTGTAGCCATACCATTTACTCCGCCGGGACATGCTGGTGGTATTATTCCACCAAAACTTATAACGTAAGGATCAGATAAAGTAAATGAACGCGTTTCGTAGCATCCTAAAACATCAGTTACCATAACGGAATAGGTGCCAACACCTAAATTGCTTATTGAGGGACTATTACTTCCTGTGGTCCATAAATAAGTATGTGGACCGGCATTGGAATTTACCGATAATGAAACAGCACCATTTGCGAAGCCGTTACAGGAAATCGATGTAACGGCGGCACTTGTAACCACACTTCCAAAACCACAATTAATTGGCTCCAAATTATAAACACCATCATTATCGGTTCCTAAATAACTGCCCCATGCAATGCCGGCATTTGGAACATTGATGTTTAATTCATCACGATTTACGTAAATTCCTTTCCAACCTACTGGATTCAAACTATCTTTTTTTATGGCATAAACGACATCAATTAAATTATCTCCATCTAAATCAGTTATTAAAGGTGTTGAACCAAGATTTACCCCGGTTTTAGTGCTACCAACTTGAGTGATGGTGCCGCTGATAAAATTTATTTGTTGCAAACGATGTCTATATGCGCCATTTTCAAAATATGTAATTGAAACCAAACCCTCATCACGACCATTGTTATCAAAATCTAGGGCATTTGCGGAAACATAATTAAACGTACCTAAACTATCCATAAATGCAATTTGACCAGTAGAACCATTGATTAAAACTTGGTAAAAATCTGAATAAGAAGGCGCGACACCCTTAAACAAAATTGCTAAAACATCAGGAACATTGTCTCCGCCAACAAAATTTCCAAGAACAGGTTCGGCACTAGATTCTGTATTTGACAATTGTACCTGCCAAAGACTTCCAAAGTTAGCCCCTTTGATTTTTTTTATTCGACCACCAAATCCTTGAATTACAATGTCATGACTTCCATTTGTTGTTTTGTAAAGTGCTGCTGGGGCAACAAATCCTTTGTTTGGATCCGTGTCGAGTTGAATAGAATTGGCTAATGAATTATTGTTTATTAAATCGTTTAACTGACAAGCCCAAAAAGAACCCCCTAGATTTTCCCCACCTGTTCCATATAATACCCATAAATTACCGTTTCCTTGAATGTCTGCAACTAAAGGAGAGCAATAAGTTTCAGCACTATCAGGAACAACGGCTTTTGCTATAAGCTGACCATTTATGGAGTTGATAACCATAAGATGCCCTGGAGGACGATTTGTTTCCCAATCAGGAGCAGCATGATCTCCTCCGTTTGATACTAAGATATCTGGTATAC
>Ga0222712_10007650_pt1 | contig 10390 bp, 10 predicted proteins | sample C33_657DmetaG_FD_165043 | JGI IMG/M metagenome (GOLD analysis project Ga0222712, IMG submission 165043) | Estuarine water microbial communities from San Francisco Bay, California, United States - C33_657D | ecosystem: Environmental > Aquatic > Marine > Unclassified | place: USA: California...
TTCAAGGACCTGCCCTGCCGTAACCCGGACATGAAGACGCTCGACTGGGTCGGCTTCATCAGCAACGCCAACGAGAAGACCGAGTTCTACCTCGACGACCTCGCGATCCTCACGGACGACCCGGCCAGCTGATCACTTGGCGGGCTTCGGGTTCTCCTTGAAGAACCGGACGATGAGCTCGGTCGAGCCTTGGGCGTATTCGTGCCCGCCCTCATGGAGGGCGGTCACCAAAGGCGCGCCCTTGGTCGAAGCGAAGATCGTCGCGTCCAGCACGCCTTCCTTGGCCCACGGCTTGCCTTCTTCGGCGCAGCCGTTGAACCGACGGACGGCCGCAAAGGTCGCCTGCTGCCAGGCGAACTTAACCAAGGGGTCGTTCTTGCCCGCGACATGAATCACGGGGAGCGACGTCGGCGGCTTTCCATCCCCGCGGAGGCTTCCGGCGACGGAGCCGATCGCGGCAAGAACGTCCGGGCGCGCCTGCCAGAGCAGGTAGCTGAACGCCGCGCCGTTGGAATGACCCATGGAGTAGATGCGGCGCGCATCGACGGCATGGTCCTTCTTGAGGTCAGTCAGGATGGCGTCGAAGAGCTTCATGTCCCGGCCGCCCTCGCTGTCGACGGACGTCTGCCAGCCGGGCATGCGCCCTTCCTTGTCGACGAGCGGAGAGACGGTCGGCAGGCCTTGCGGGAAGACGAGGATCGAAGTGGTGTCGATCTCGGCGTAACCCCAACGGCTCGCCGAATGGGTCGAACGACCGCCATGCCCATGCCAGCCGAAGACCACCGCCAGCTGACCGCTCACGCCGGCGGGCATGCGCACGAGGGCGGTGCGCTTGACGCCGTCGATCGTCCAGGTCTTCTCCACGAAACCCTCGGGCGCCTTGGCCGAGAAGAGTTCGCGGAACTTGCCTTGGGCGGACAGCGAAGCCGCGCTCAGGATAGCCAGGAGGATCAGCAGGATACGTCGCATGAAGAAGAAGGGCTCCCCGATGTAACACCGGGAAGCCCTCGGAAGTTTCCGTGCGGACGACTTATTCGCGACGACCCGCGAAGAGGCGGATGACATAGAAGAGCAGCGTGACGAAGGACGAGAACAGGACGAAGGCCGCGGCGACATGCTGGTCGGTCTCCATGGTGTTCTTGATCTCGTTGGTCTGGTAGAGGATCACGGTGGCCATCAGGACGATCATCGCGATGGAGAACCAGGTGCCAAGCGACCAGCCGGCGAAGAGCGAGACGATGATCACGCCGAGGGCGCAGATGCTGCCGATGACGATCGCGACCTTGAGGAAGGAGAAGTCCAGGTCCGTCATGAACACCACCGCGGTGAGGGCGGCGACGAGGGCGCCGGTGGCCATGCAGGCCGGGATGAGGATCTCGCCGGGATTACCCTTGGTGACGTGGGCGGTATAGTAGATGAGCGGGACGAAGATCACCGCCTGCAGGAGGATATAGAGGCCGAGGCCGGCGTACTGGGTGACGCGGGAAGCCCGATTGAAGGCCAGGGACTGGGCGACGGTGGTACCGATCCAGAAGAGGACCATCACTCCGAGCATGCCCAAGGAACCGACGCCGACGATGGCGCGCATGAACGTCTCGGCGATGCCGGAGACGAAGAGCCCGTAAAGGGCGAGGGCGAAGGCGCCGAACGACACGGCCACGAGGCCGTAGGTGCGACGAAAGAAGGCGGCGCGGTCGGCGGCCGGGGCGTCAGCGACGATGAAGGGATTGGATTCCATGCCCTCCATCTTAGCCCTTTCCCCCGCCAGTCAAGTACACCCCACCCTTCACGGGTTACGAAAACGCACCGAAATTATCCTGAACCTTCGGCCGAGATGAGGAGCCGCGTGCTCTTCCGCCACCCTTTGGACGGTCATTTCGCAACGGCAGGCTCCGCCGAACCCCACGGCCTGGCCGACGACCATGAAGGTGTCGCCCCTGACCGTCAGCAACGGCGACCAGGCTTCGAGCAGGTCCTCCGCCTTGAGCTGGATCGGCAACTCCCAAGGCATCGACCCATAAGGCTGATTGATGCCAGACTCCGCCAAGGCCCGCGTCAACAGGCCCGAGCGGACAAACGCCGCCATCGAGGAATAGGGCCAGCCATGGCTTGGTTGCAGCTCCACGATGCTCCGGGCGAGTTCGCGCAACTTGGCCTTGGCGACCGCCCTCACGCCTTGCTGACCGGACAGCCCAGCCAACGGTATCTCCGACAAGGTCGCCGCCTCCTGGTCCGTGATGTCGACCGGTGTCATCGTCCCGCCCTTCGCCAAGGTCGCCCCTTGAGGCTGAGTGAAGAAAAGCGGCCCGCTCAAGGTCGCCGGCTCGAACGGTCCGCCCGCCTCGGGCCGCCATCCCCCGCTCGTGCCGGCGAGAAAAGCTTCCCACGCATCGACGTCACGGGAGTTCACGTTGAAAGGACCGACGACCTGCAACCCTCTCGCCCCTTCGCCACCGACTTGCGCGGCGCCCTCGCCGCTCGCCACCAAGAACGGGTTATGGGAGATGACCCCGGTTTCGGGCGTGCTCAAAGGTCCGCTCGCGAAAAGGCGATCCGCCGCCCCCGCCAAGCTCGACCGGCCCGACCCATCCAAGTGACGCAGCGCGCCGACGGACAGCCAAGGCCAGCCAGGGAAGTCTCGCAGCCTGATCGCCGCATAGGCGCCCGCCTCGGTGGCGTCGTGCCGATTCGCACGCCGGTCCCACAGCGGTCCGGCCAAAGGCGATGCGTCGTGGTCAACGACATCCAAGGCGGCAAGCACGGGATGGCTCGTGAGCCACTCGGCGGCATCGGCCGGCTGCGCCAGGTCCCACCGTGCCTTAGCGAATATCCCCGCCTGCGCGGCCGACCAGAGTTCCCCCGCGTCCCGCGGCCTCAAGCGAAGCCGCAGGCATGCGCGGCGTTCGCCGATCACATAGCCTACGCTGTCCTCCCGGGAATAGTCCTCCCCGGTGGTCCGGAGCAGGAAATCCGGGAAGGCGATGTTGTCCCAGGCGATGACCGGCGCGGCCGGGTAGTCCGAGATCGCGACGTCGCGATCGGGCTCGCCGGCATAAGGACGCAGGCGAAGCCCGACCTTGCTCCTGAACCGGACGGCGATCTCGATCCGGTCTGTCGGCAGGAAGACCGTCGGCTCCGGACGCTTCCAGGCCGGCCCGTGATAGCCTCGCTCCATCTTCCAGGTCAGCCGCGTGAGGATCCGCGCCAAGCCCTGCGGCTGGTTCGTCGGCGATGGATTGACGAGCGCGTAGACCTCCCCGGGCAGCAGCCCGCGAGCCGACATGCCATTGGTCGATGGATCCGTCACTTCGGCCCAGAACCAAAGACCCCGCTCCCGCAGGCTTTGCCTGATGATGCCGAAATCCTCCTGCGGACAATCATCCAGGTCGACCGTGAAGGCGCTCGCGGTCTCGAGGTTGGTGACGGTCACCTCCGGCGAACCCACCACTTCCACGAGGAACATCTTCCCCTGCGGGCCGGCTAACACCGGTACCGCCAGACGATTCCAGAGGACCATCGAGCCATGGAAGCGAAGCCGATGTCGTCCGTCGCTCCGGGCATTGAAGAAGCCGAGGCTCAAGCGGAAATCAGCCAGCACGGGCAAGGTGTCCAACGCCGACCCCGGACCCGCGAGACGTGCCAACGGATAGCCCTTGCCCGGAACGTTCGTGAAAGCCGCCGAACGTAAGGCCTCTGCGATGGGCCCGCCCGCCTCGGCCGCCAACACCTCCCCGGCGACAAGGTCCTTCCGCCAGCCTCCCCGCACCGGATCCGTCAGGAGACCTCGCACCTGCCAGGACGTCCCCGGCCGCAACGCAGCTCCGAAGAACTCATGACCGCCCACCGCCAAGGCCACCGCCTGCGCGGGCGTCACATCGGTCGCCAAAGCCTGCGGCAGCTTGGCCCGGCCAGCGGCGGTACGGGCCCAACGCGAAGCTTGGCCAGCGGCGACCGAACTGGCCGCGACGTCATGCCGCAAAGACAGGTCCGCGACCTTCCAGCTGAGGCTGACGGAACCTTCGTCAGCCTCGCCCGTCAACTGCCCCCAGCCTTGCCTGCCTCCGGCCGTCAGGCGGTCTGGCGGGCTTTCGAACGTATGGGCGATATCCGGACCCAATCCTGCCTGCAATTCGGCATACCCTCTTCGCGCCGCGTTTTCGGCGGCGACACGCAGCAGGCGCGTGCGATCGGCCGCCTCCTGCCGTCTGAACTCGAGGCCCGCCCACGTCGCCGACACCAGCGCGAGGGCGACGAGCAGCGCCAGCAGCATCAGCACGACCAACAATGCTAATCCGTTTCTCTTATGCATCGATGAGGAATAAGCCCCATCGTGTTTCCGTTGATAACAACAGGGCAAAACAGGAGATATCTCATGTATCGATTCCATGAAGACATCATTGCGCAAGATCCGGGTCACCCGCCCGCCCGCCGCCCGCCCGACCTTCCCGTCGCCGAAGAAGCCGAACGTACCGGCGGCGCCTGACGCCAAGAAGCGCGTGCTGGTGATCGAAGACCAATCCGCGGTCTGCGACCTGGTCGCGGAGATGATCCACGCGCACCCGCGCTGCGAGCTCGCCGGCCAAGGCTCCGACGGCGCGAGCGCCGTCGAACTGGCGCTGCGGCTACGCCCGGACATCCTCGTGCTCGACGTCATCATGCCCGGCGTCGGCGGCATCGAGGTCCTCCGCCGCCTGGGCGGCAGCCTGCCGGCGATGAAGGTGCTCATCTTCTCGGGCAAGCAGGAGCCTCACATCGTCCGCGCCCTCATGCAGGCCGGCATCCACGGCTTCGTGAACAAGAACGGCCCGCTCTCCGAACTCCGCAAGGCGCTCGAGGCCGTCGCCCTCGGCAACACCTGGTTCAACGAAGACTTCAGCCGGACGGTCCGCCAGGCCCTCGCCTCCCCCGCCCACCTTGGCGAAGGGGTGATCGACCAGCTGACCCCGCGGGAACGGGAGATCGCCGTGCTCATCGCCCAGAGCCACAGCAGCAAGGAGGTCGCCGGCCGCCTGAACATCAGCATCAAGACCGCCGAGAACCATCGGGCCAACCTGATGCGCAAGCTGGGCGTGCGCGACGTGGCCGGGCTGGTCCGGTTCGTGGTCCGCCAGGGCCTGGTCGATCCGGCGGCGGAATAAGATAATTATCAAGCGGCGCCTTTTTGCGTTCGCCTGCGGCCGGGGGCAGGACAGAATCGTCTTCAATCCCCCATGAAGACAACTTCCCGGAAGGCGAAATCGGTCGTGGTCGTGGAAGACCAGACCGCCATCTGCGAACTGATCATCGAGATGCTCGAGGCCCGCGGCGCCTACCGCGTCCTGGGTTCGACGGCCGACGGCCACGAAGGGCTGGCCCTCGCGAAACAGCTCAAGCCGGACATCCTCATCCTCGACATCCTCCTGCCGGGCATCAGCGGACTGGAGATCCTCCGCCAGCTCCATGACAGCCAACCGGACCTGAAGGTGCTCATCTTCTCCGCGAAGTCCGAGAAACAGATCGCCCGCGGTCTCCTCAAGGTCGGCGTCCGCGGCTACGTGCCGAAGAGCGCCCGTCTCTCCGAACTCCGCCAGGCGGTCGACGCCGTCGCCGCCGGCGACACCTGGTTCAGCGAAGCCTTCCAGAAGGCGATGGCCGACGCCCTCACGGCCCCGGAAAGCGACGTCGACGCCAAGGGCTCGACGCTCACGGAACGGGAGAAGGAGATCGCGATCCTGCTGGCGAAGAGCTTCTCGAGCAAGGAAGTGGCCGTGAAACTCGATATCAGCGCGAAGACGGTCGAGAACCACCGCACGAACCTGATGCGCAAGCTCGGCGTCCATGACGTGGCCGGCGTGATCCGTTTCGTCGTCCGGCAGGGCTTTTACGACCCCACTGACGGCTGAGACGCCGGTTTCTGCCGATTTCTCGGTGTTCTGAGCGATTGGTTTGCGGCCGCGCAGAATCCGCCGATAATATCTCCGTGCCCTGCTCCCGGCTCCATCGGCTGACGTTGACCGCCCTCGCTTGCTCGCTGACGGCTTCGGCCGACGCCTGCGAGCTCTGCCGCCAAGCCTATGTCGCGGCGATAGAAGCCGCCCCGAAGGCCTCCGCCCTCTACCCGCAGGCCCGCGTCATCGAGTACAAGCTGGCCATCACCGAACAGACGCTCAGCCCGGCCGGCTCACCGGCGCAGGTGCTGACGATCAATGGTGGCACGCCCGGCCCCGTCCTCCGCTTCCGCGAAGGCGACGTCGCCCGCATCACGGTCACGAACGGCCTGACCGACGACACGACCTCGCTCCACTGGCACGGGGTGCTGGTGCCGAACCTCGAAGACGGCGTGCCGGTCGTGACGACCCCGATCATCGCCCCCGGCAAGTCGCGGACGTTCGAATTCCTCATCCGTCAGCATGGCACCTACTGGTACCACAGCCACACGGGCCACCAGGAACAACGCGGCGTCTATGGCGCGATCGTCATCGAACCGAAAGAACCGACGATCAAGGCCGACCACGACCAGGTCATCGTGCTCGGCGATTGGACCAACGAGCACCCTACGGAAGTGCAACGCACGCTGCTGCGAGGCAGCGATTGGTACGCCTTCCGTAAAGGCACGAGCCAATCGCTCCTCGGCGCCTATCAGACCGGCAAGCTCGGCGAATACCTCGACCGTGAGAAGGCGCTGGTGCCACCGATGGACCTCTCCGACGTGGCTTACGACGCCTTCCTGATGAACGGGAAGCGCGGCCTGACGCTCCCGGGCAAGCCCGGCGAGACGGTCCGCGTCCGCCTCATCAACGCCGGCGCAGCCAGTTACTTCTACCTTGATGCCGCGACCGTCCCGCTGCGCATCGTCTCCGCCGACGGCCAGGACGTCGTGCCGTTCGAACAGCAACGCCTGCTGATGGGCCCGGCCGAGACCTACGACCTGCTGATGACAGTTCCGGCTGACGGGAGCCATGAACTCCGGGCCACGGCCCAGGACGGCAGCGGCTCGGTCTCCGCGTGGCTGGGCGCAGGCTCGGCCATCAGGCATGCCACGCCCCCGCCCTCACCCGAACGCTACGGGATGAACGGCTACCTGACCTCGATCCTGGACCAACTCGACCCCGAACCCGGCGCGAAGGAAGCCGACCGGCCGCTCTCGCCCTACGCCAAGCTGCGCGCCGCCAAGGCCCATCCGGTGGCGACCACGCACCGCGAACTCACGCTCAAGCTGACGGGCGACATGATCCGTTACGAATGGAGCTTCGACGGGCTCGACCCGCACGAAGCCGAGGCGATCAAGGTCAAGGAAGGGGAGTCGCTCCGCGTGCGTCTCGTGAACAACACGATGATGCATCACCCGATCCATTTCCACGGCCACTTCTTCCGGCTGGTCGACGCAGGCGACAAAGACCCGGCGACCTCACTGCTCAAGCATACGGTCGACGTGCCGCCGATGAGCGTGCGTACGATCGAGTTCACGGCCAATGAAGGCCAAGGCGACTGGCTGCTGCACTGCCATCTGCTCTATCACCATCTCACCGGTATGGTCCGCACGATCCGCGTCACCGCCGCCGATGGCGCCGAACCGCCCCACCCCGCCGCGACGCATTCGATGCCGACGGTCTACGCCTGGGGGCAGGCGGCTTTCACGACGGCCTCCGCCTCCGGCTACGCGACCGTCCAGTCAGGCCGAAACAACCTGAACGTTCGCTGGGACGAAGGCATGCGCCACGACGATGGCCATGAACGCGAACTCAGCTACTCCCGCTACGTGGACACCCGCCTCACCCTGCTCGCCGGCTACCGCTTCGACACCATGGAGGAAGGACGCGACGGCCCCTTCGCCGGCGCCTCCTTCCGCCTGCCCTACTTCATCGATTTCGCCCTGACCCATCAATCGGGCGGAGAAACCCGCGGTATGCTGATGAAAACGCTACCGCTCACCGACCGCCTTTCCCTCGACCTCGGGTATCGCTACGGACGGCAGACCGGCGTCTCCACCTCCGCCGACCTCCGCTACCTCCTCACGAAGCAGCTCTCGCTTACCGCGGGCTACAGCTCAGACTTCGGGGCAGGCATCGGCATTCTCATTCGCTTCTGAAAACTTCACCATGAAATCGCTCCTCACCCTCGCTCTGCTGGCTACCTCCTTCGTGGCTTCCGCCGCGGACAAACCGGCCGAGAAAGACAAAGGCCATGACCACGGCGCACCGGCCGTGAAGCCGGCCGAAGAAAAGAAGCCCGACGCGGCCGCCAAGCCTTACCCGCTCAAGACCTGCATCGTCTCAGACAACGACCTCGATTCGATGGGCGAACAAGCCTCCTTCGTCTACCAAGGCCAGACGATCAAGGTCTGCTGCAAGCCCTGCATCGCCAAGTTCGAGAAGAACCCGGCGAAGTATTTGAAGAAACTCGAAGGCAAGTAAGCCTGGAATCTTTAATAGTGGTAACGGGCCTGCAGGACGTAGATCACGCCCCTCTCGACGCGATAGACCAGCCGGTGCTCCAACGTGATCCGACGGGACCACCAACCAGATAGGTCTCCCTTCAAGGGCTCGGGCTTGCCGACGCCTTTGAACGGGGTCCGAGCGATATCGCCAAGCAGCCGCTCGATCCGTTCATAGGTCCGCGGTTCTTCCTTCTGCCAGTAGGCCCGGTCCTCCAAGGCGCCCGACGACCAGCGGACCTCAGCCACGGGGAGCCTTCTTGAACTTACCGGCCTTGAATTCCGACAGGCCCTTGCGGAGGCGATCGGCGTTACGTGGCGAGGAAAGGAGGTGGAAGGTCTCCGCCATCGCGGCGTATTCGGCGGCATCGACCAACACGACGGAGGCGGCGCCATTACGGGTGATGGCCACGGGCTCGCGATCGGCGTTGGCCGCCTCCATGAGGCTGGCGAGCTGATTACGGGCGTCGGTATAGGAGACGGTCTTCATGACGGCAGTCTGCCCTCTGTACAGAATTCTGTCAAGCAGGTCAGCCGACATCGAATCGGGCAAAGTTAAACGCATGTCCCATCCTACGCTTTCGCCCCTGAAGAATGAAATGAGGGTGAATCATTAGGCCTGACTGGAGTCTCCTCCCCGGCTTGCTTATCGCCTCGTTACGCTTACCTGTCAGGCCTCCCTTCCATGACCACCACCGCCAAGGCCTACGGTTCCGCCTCCCCTTCCTCGCTGCTCGCCCCGCTGCAGATTGCCCGCCGCGCCCCGGGCCCCACCGACGTCGAGATGGAGATCCTTTACTGCGGCGTCTGCCACTCCGACGTCCATACCGCCCGAGGCGAATGGCCGGGCACCAATTACGCGTGCGTCCCGGGCCATGAGATCGTCGGCCGCGTCACCCGCGTCGGCACCAAGGTCACCAAGCTCAAGGTCGGCGACATCGGCGCGACCGGCTGCATGGTCGACTCATGCCGCACCTGCCCGAGCTGCCAGAAGGGCCTGGAGCAGTTCTGCCTCACCGGCGCGACCTTCACCTACAACAGCCCTGACAAGCATCTCGGCGGCCATACCTTCGGCGGCTACTCCTCGGGCATCGTCGTCGACGAGGCCTTCACCCTGCGCGTGCCGAACGGCATGGACCTCGCGGCCACCGCCCCGCTCCTCTGCGCCGGCATCACGACCTACTCCCCGCTCCGCCACTGGAAGGTCGGACCCGGCCAGAAGGTCGGCATCGTCGGCCTAGGCGGCCTCGGCCATATGGGCGTCAAGCTCGCCCGCGCCTTCGGCGCCCACGTCGTCCTCTTCACCACCTCGCCTTCCAAGGTCGCCGACGGACTTCGCCTCGGCGCCCATGAGGTCGTCGTCTCCACCGACGCCGCCGCGATGGCCAAGCACGCTTGCTCGTTCGATTTCATCCTGGACTGCGTCTCGGCCAAGCACGACCTGAACGCCTACCTCGCCCTTCTGCGCGTCGACGGCACCCTCTGCCTCGTGGGCGTCCCCGAGCAGCCGCTCGCGGTCCACGCCTTCAGCGTGATCATGCCGCGCCGCAACTTCAGCGGATCCTGCATCGGCGGCATCGCCGAGACCCAGGAGATGCTCGAGTTCTGCGCCAAGCACGGCATCGTCTCCGACATCGAGCTCATCCCGATCCAGCAGATCAACGAAGCCTGGGATCGCATGATCAATCAGAACGTCCGCTACCGCTTCGTGATCGACATGGCCTCGCTGAAGCAGGCCTAAGTCCACGCAGCCAGGCAACAGAAAGGGCCGCCCGGTGGGCGGCCCTTTTAATTCCCTGATCGGACGGCTTACTTGAGCAGTTCCTTGACCTTGGCCTCGATGGCGTCGGTCCAGATCTGGTAGCCCTTTTCGTTCGGGTGCAGCAGGTCGGGCATGATGGTCTTGGACAGCGTGCCGTCGGCCTCGAGGAACTTGGCGCCGATATCGAGGAAGAAGACCTTCTTGTCGTCGGCGAA
>Ga0222712_10007651_pt1 | contig 10389 bp, 18 predicted proteins | sample C33_657DmetaG_FD_165043 | JGI IMG/M metagenome (GOLD analysis project Ga0222712, IMG submission 165043) | Estuarine water microbial communities from San Francisco Bay, California, United States - C33_657D | ecosystem: Environmental > Aquatic > Marine > Unclassified | place: USA: California...
TCCCCATCGGAGGCACGCCCATCGGAGGCATGGGCATCTCAGGCTGCGGAGCCATCTGAGGCTGCGGAGGCGGCGCATAAGCCTGCGCCGTCTTAAACATCTCTTGGATCTCAGTGCGCTGCTTGTCGATCTCGCCACGGATTGCCGCAATGTCCACCTGAGCGCCGTACTTGGCCTGTATCTCCATCGCCTTCATCATGGCGTCCACGAAGAGCTGATCGCGCTTCAGGTCAGCGTCAGCTGCCGCCTTCTGGCGCTCCAACTCCTGCTTCGCGGCCGCAATCACAATATCAGCCTTGATCTTCTCAGCCTCAACCTGCGCCAGCATTTCGGCCGGGTCAGGCTTTTGCTGGCCTTGAGCCATCTGCTGCATGAACGCCTGCACTTCCTGCGGATTGACCTCTTTCCAGAACTGGGAGGCGTCCATGAAGCCCTGAAGCGTCGTCATCTGCGCCAAGGTGTTGCGGAACTGCGACAGGTCAACCAGCGGGTTGTTCGGGCCATACTTCTCGATGACCTGCTGCTGGAGCGCCATGATGCCCTGCAAGCCCATGAGGCGCATTTCGTCAGAGCCTCGTCCCAGCGCAATGTTAACCACCATATCCATCGACGCGTCCCAGCCGCGCGGATCAATCGGCACGAACTGATTGCGCAGACGGATGATCTTCGCCTTGTCTTGGTGCTGCACGACAAGCTGTAGCAGTCCTTGGAAGCACCGCTTCAGGCCGTCGGAGAACAGACGCGCGATCATCTCAATGCGGTCCTGCGAAGCCGTCAGCTGCGCCTGAACCGCCGCACGCGTGGTGGACTGCAACACGTCAGCGTCCAGCCCCTGCGACGTGCGGGAGATGCCAGTGCGCTGCGTCTTTACCTCGTCAAGATACGCCATCACGCCCAGCGCCTGCTGGCCGACGAAGGGCTCTGCAAGAGGTTGCACCATCCCCGGCGCACGGGCGCGGATCACAGCGCCCGTCTCGACGTTCATCACGTCGTCAAGATTGACCTGCCCCTCGACCACAACCGTGCGGGGATGGATCGACTGCGCAAGGCTGTCGAGCGTATTGCGCATGATCGAGGACTTGATGAGCTGCAAGTCCATCGTCTGATCCGCAATCGACTTGCCGAAAATCGTGTGCGGCGTCGGATCAGGCTCGAACAGCGAGTAAGGCGCAGACTGCACAACCTCGTCATGCAGGATGTAGCCAGCGTTGCCGACAGTGCAGACCTTGTGCATCTCAGCGATGCCGTCGCCATCCTTGTCGATGCGGATGTACGCCTCGACGTAGAACACCTTATCCGTCGTCTCGTCGGTCGTGGTCGTAATACCAAAGAACGATTGGTCAGCCGGGTTACGCGTGATGACTTCGCCGTTCATCTCGAAGCCGCCCGTGCCGGCGTTCATTTCAATCGTCTCGCGGTCGTAGCCCATCGCCACAAGGTCTGAGATCGTCATCAGACGGCGGCGGGCGACGATCAGAGCGTCTTCAATGCTCTCAGCCTCGTTGTCGATCAGGAACTGCTCTGGCGGGACGCACTCAATGATGTAGCGCGGCGTCACCACAACCCGCTTGATGCGCAGCGAGATCTTTTGCTCGCCTGTCATCAGGTCGGTTTCTTCCAGATACTCCTCAACCTGCACGTCTGGGTCGTTCGTAATCAGAGCAACCTCTGGCTGCGTCAGGCCGGAATACGAATAATACTCGACGCGCTCGTCATCGAGCTTGTACCACGTCAGGATGCCGGTCTTGAGGATCAGCGCGTCTTTGATTGCGTCATGCAGAACACGGAAGCCGTTGTTCTCTTGCATGAAAATGTAGTTAATCAGGTCGGTCGCCTGTTCCGCAGCAGCCACGTCCTCTGCGGACTTAGGCACAAACTCCAGAACCTTGTCGCCGCCCGTGAAGATGCGCAGCAATGACGGAAGCATCGCGAGTACCGTGTCGCGAACTTCCGTCATTACCACCTGAGAACGACCTTCTTCTTCGTTCCCAAAGGGCTCCGCCAGATAGTACGCCATCGCGCGCTCGCGCTCTGGCGCAAGGTAGCTGTCAATGTACGTCTGGGCGTCTTCAATCGTCTGGCGGACGATGTAGCGAAACTGCTCATCGTCCATCGGCACTTTGTAAGGCGTCAGCAACGCCGTCTCAAGGTTGTAAGACGTGTCGAACTCGCCTTCCGCGTCAACGGGCGTAAAGCTGGGGTCGTAGGTGCCCGGCTTAATGTCTCTGGCCATGCTCAATCCCTCTTTCTGACGCGCCACCATTGCCAGCCGTTCTCTGAGCCGACTTCATAGGTGGGAAAAAACTCAGTCACTGCCCTTTTTACACCAACCATAGGCAGATCGTCACCGCCGATCACGCCGCCGGGCCGCACCTTGGGCCACCATGCGCGCAAATCAGCCAAAACGTCATCGTATTCGTGCCCAGCGTCCACCCAAACAAAGTCAACAGACTTGTCTTCAAACAAGTCGGCGGCTTCAGCCGTCTTCATGCGGTGGATCGACACGTCAACGTCGGAAACGGCTTCGATGTTCTTCTTGAACACCTCGTAAACCTTCAAAATTTCAGGATCTGACTTGTGGGCGTCCTCATCAGACCCGCCCCAGTGATCCACAAAGTGCAATTCAATCAGTTTTCCAGAATTAAGCACCTCAACCGCAAGAAAGGCCGACGAACGGCCCTTCCAGCACCCCAATTCTACAAAAACCGCACCGTCAGTCGCCTCGCGGACGGCCTGACGGTACGGTCCTTCAAAGTTAAACCAGCCCTGTATGTCTTGGTAGAAGTGGTTCATTTCTTCTTCTTCGACATACCAGCCTCAGACAGAGCAATCGCAATCGCCTGCTTCCGGCTTTTCACCTTTGGGGCCTTCGCCGGGCCTTTGGGATTAACGCCAGCGTTCAACGTGCCGCGCTTGTACTCGCCCATGACTTTCTCAATCTTCTTCTGACCGCCCATCTTATTCATTCCGCCGCCTCCTCAATGCGACGTGCTGCATCAGCAACGTCATCCTTCTGAGCTTCATCCGCCGTGTGGTCGTGCAGATAAACAAAGTTACCAGCGTGCCCAACCTCATTCGACAAGCTGTGGTCAATCCAGATCTGGTAGCCGTTAGCCTTAGCCAGCTTGCAGAAGTACATGTCCTCGCCCATCCATAGCCGAGCGTTGGGCATGTAATGGATCTGGAACCACGGATACCGAAGCTTCTTGAAGACTTCAGCCTTCACCAGCATCGCGCCCATGCCGACGGCATCGCACTCCTCAAGTCCGCCCTTACCAAGAGAATACATGTTCTCAAGGTTCTCAAACGACTTGAAGGCGACCGTTTTCACAGGCAACCGGCGTGTGGCGTAGTTGCACGCCACAATGTCTTTGTCATGCGCCATCAGACGCTCAACAAGGTTGGCCGGAAACGTCATGTCGCTATCCAAGAACAGGACGTAATCAGCGCCCTGAGACAGCGACATCTCGACCAGCTTGCACCGCTGATCTGCGATCAGCGTGCCGTTGCGGAAGTTGACGTTCATCACAGTGCCAGCCGGCGCGTTCCCGTAGAAACGCGCCGTCAGAAGCGACAAGCAATGCGCAAACGTCGTATCAACGCTGTCGCGGGCTGGGACGCATATACTCAGTTTCATATTCGTCCTCATCCTCGCCATCTTCGTACTCGCCCTCTTCCTCGTCTTCCGCGCCCTCATCCTTGATGGGGCCACCGACGATCCAAGCAGAGCAAGTGCGATTAGCCGCGCATTTGAAGTCAAAGATCTCGCAGAAACCAAGATCGCCGGCCTCAACGACTTCCATCGCGTCTTCCATGCGGTCTTCCGCCAGACCTTCTTCAATGCACTTCAACATCTTCGCTGTCTGGTTAAACGCCGCGCAGTTGCCGCACCGCATCGTCTTGGCTTCTTCAGCCGGCACGTCCCAGCGCGCAGCCATCCGACGCCAATACTGCTCATTTGGCTCATTGGGGTTCATCGGGCCGTAGTCAGCCTTATCAATCGCCTTGCCGCGATTTTGAAGGTTAATCGTCAGGTCGCGAGTGGCTACGGGGCAAGCATCGCCGCCCTCTTCGCCTTCCATCATTTCCTCATCCATGTCGGCCTCACTTGAAGCCGACGAGGAGGGTAGCGGTGGTTGTCGCCAGCACCTTCTGCGTGCGGATCGGCAGGATCGTGCCAACCGGCGGGGCCGTAAACGTCACAGTCGTGCCGTTCTCAGTCACAACCGACACGTTGCCTGCGCCACCAACATAGATAGCGGAATAGGCGTTGTTTGCCGTAGCCGACGGCGTGATCGCTTCGGCATCGCCCCACACGCGGCCATTTGCAAGAAAGCTAGACATGCTTCACTCCTACTTCTTCTTGCGCGCAGCGCGCATGTTATCGACCAAGTTAGGATAGGGGCGACCAGCTTTCGCCGCCGCTGCTTTCGCAGACGCCTTCTGTGTCGGCGTCAGCTTCTTGTCCTTCTTCGTAGGATCTTTCGTTTTCCAAACGGGCTTTTTCATTTGCCGCCCTTTCCCTTATTTCGCGAGGAGATAGCTTTGGCCTTGGCCTTCGCATCCGCCTTAGAACTCGCTCCCCACGCTTGCAGCGATAGTAATAGACGTGTTGGGCGTCCTTTTTCATCACGCTCCGGCCCCGGCATTCCTCCCATGCGAGCTAAAAAACTAGCCCTACGGGGATTATCGCCAGACTTCACTGGAGGCTTCAAGTCCATGCCCTGCGCCTTTGCAGACGCACGCCCCTTGGCGTTCAATCCGCCCTTGGGGTTCTTTCCTTCAGAACGCTGCCATGCAGGTGTTTTTGCCATCAATCGCCTCCAAGAAGCCCAGCGTCTTCACGCCGTTTCTTCATAAACACGTCCTGCGGCTTTAGACCTAACTCACGCGCAGACCAAAGTATCTGACGATATTTGCCGTCGTATAAAGGGGCATTTTCTTTTTGAAGCATAGATATAGCGTTTTCTATAGCCTCTGGCTTGGTCGGCCAATTAACCGTGTAGGAGTCTTTAGCCCTGTCATTGTGCAAAGATACAAGCGACCACAAATTTGGATCGTTCGTAATAATTGGCTCAGGCCCAGTGCCGCTGCCCGGCTGCGTGATCCTGATCGCGCCAGCGTCTATGAGCTTCTGGATGTTCAAAGGCTGATACCGCATCCGTTGCGACAAGTCGCCAAAAGCCTCCTCCGGCAAGTCTGCCGGGAGGTATTGGTCCCACTCGCTGCTCAGAAGACCAGCCATTAAACAACGCCCCTAATCCCTCGCGAAAGAGGCTTGCCGGGCTTCCAAGCCGGAGCCCGGCCACCTACAGACGCCGCCGTTCCAGCAAACGTCAGGCACAGGCTGTCAGCCAAGTCAGGCGACCGCATACCGCGCTTGCGCAAACTGTCCTTACTTTCTACCACAAGTTTGCCAGAAGACGTAAAATTGTAGCGAGGAGCCACTAGCTCCATCCGCAGCAGCTCGTCCTTCGGCAGCTTCACGGCCCGTGTCGCCAGCCAATCCTTCACCGCAATCCAAAGCTCGTCACGCAGCCGGCTCGCGTTCGGGTTCATCGCTGAACTCTCAGACACGTTCACGTCCCGAACGTCATACCCCTGCTCCCGCAAACGATCAGCCACGCCCGATCCCAGACCAATCGTGTCAACGCAGATCTCATCAGGACGATCCAACTTCGCCTCGTTCACGATCACGCCAACAGTCTGCATCAGATCAAGCCCGCCCCAAGACTTAATCTCTACAACCACGTTCCCACGCCGCTTGCACAGCGCCGTCCTGTCCGTGCCAAAGCGAGCGACGTCCACGCCGTACACCATCGGCTCGCTATTACTTACCGTAATATCTCGTGTGATCGCCGCATCAACCAGCTCCGCCGGGATCAGCGTATCGTCATCCGCCAGCGCAAACTCGCCCAGCACGCGTATCCGGTACGCGTTGCTCGTCTCGCCATACGTCGCCGCAATCTGGCGAACGAAGTCCTCCGTCACCAGCGGATTGTTGATGCAGCTCACGTGCATCCGAAACCAGTCAGACGCCAGTTGATGATGCGTCTTATAGAACAACCCGCTGTTGCGGGTCGGGTTCGAGATCAGGATCGTCGTTGCGCTGTGGCCCGACATAGAGCCCGCCGCAGCCTCGAACACCGCCTCCGGCACCGCAGACGCCTCGTCCACCACCAGCAGCACATGCTCGCTGTGCACGCCAGCCAGAGCCTCAGGCCGTTCGCTGCTGCTTGTCCTTGCCGAGATAAAGCTGCTTTCCGGTGCGGCCTTAAACACGATCTTGTCGCTGAAGACCTCAAAGCTGTCGCGCAGCACCGGGGGCAAACGGTTAATCCACGACTTCAGCTCCGCGAACAGCGCGTCGAACAACTGAGCAGCCGTTGGTGCGGTCACAACACCTTTCTGTGGATAACGGCAGACCATGTGCCAGATTAGCGCCCAAGAACAAGTCGTGGACTTACCAACACCGTGCCCCGCGCGGATGCTGATGCGCCGCTCGCCCCGCGCGACGGCACGCAGAAACTCCTCCTGCCAAGCCTGCGGATGCGCCTTCAAGACGTCCTTAACGAAGCCCACGGGGTCGTCGCCGTACAGCTCAATGAAGTTAATGAACGTCTGCTTTGGCGCGGCCATAGGGTCTATTTTTCTTCTGTATGGGGAGCGGTGGGTGCAACAGCAGCCGCCCCCGGGGGGGAGGGGGGTACGGGGGGGTCTACGGCCTCGCTCTCGTTATGCTGCACTGCACTTCGCATAACAGGTATTATGGAACCAGAATTGTCGTCGTGCTGCACTGCAACACCGTCGATTGTTTGCGCGCTAAGTAGCTGATTTCGTTTGCGCGCTGCTATCTCTTCGAGGGCCTGTAGGTGAATTTGGTGCGTTTGCACGACGTCAACCTGAAGCGTCGCCTTCGCTTTGCCCAAGTTACGGTCAAGAATCTCTTTCACACTCGCGAGCGCGACTGCCTCATTTTCACTGTCAAGCAAGCGCCCTAGTCGCGCAATCGCGCGCGGCGTCAGGTCTTCCAACTGGCGCAACATGCGCGCCTTCTTGCGGTCTAGTCCTGACGGATTGAGACGCCCGCTTGTGACGCGACCATGCGCGTCTCTTGTCACTGGCGCATCAATAGCCTTGTTCGCAACGTCTTGCGCATCAATCATGTTCGGAGAATTGAACGCGCCCGCATTTTAAGCAATGCGAAGCGCTTTTATTGCTTGACGGATAGGGCAAAGCGCCCTATAAAGGAAGCACGCCAAGCAAGGCGCAACGTGGAGCAGCAAGATGGAGAAGATAACAGAGCCAGCCCGCCGGCACGACAACGGCAAGCCGGATGATCGTTATACGCTCACATGGGAATGGATGGGATATTCAACGCCAATGCTTGCGCTGCGCTTTTGCGGCGAGCTGATTGGCGTCCCGCGCGGCATTATGTCCGCCCGCCGAATTGCTGAGGCGCATTATTGCGAAATGATGGGGCTGAACTAATGAGCGCGAACATAACCAAAGGCCAAGCCGCCTATATCGAAGACTGCAAACGCGCGCCGAATTATCACACCGGCGAGCCGCGCAAAAAATGGCATGAGCTAGGCACAGCAGAAAAAGCGACATGGGAACGCAACCCCACGCCGCGCGAATATCGCAACCTTAACAAATGAGGCGAACCAATGCGCCAGCTCATCACAGAAACCCTCGCCGCCCTAGGCTTCCTCGCCTTCCTCGCCTCGCTTGCCTTCTTCGCGCTTTTCGTCTTTTGAAAGGGCCCGCCATGCTCAAGCTATATAAAGACGCCTCGCAATCCTACGCTTCGCTGAAGCTCACGAAATATTTCGGCGCAAAGTTTGAGCTTTGCGCCGATAGCACGGGACGTCGCGGCGTTTACGTCCTCGCATGGTATCCGAAAAGCCGGGCGCGGCGCGGATATGCGTCCGCCTTCCTGCCGCGCCCGTTCTAAGCCCTTTAGAACGGCAACGGATCGTCCAGACGCGCGCCGCTAGGCGCGCGTATTTGCGCGCCCGGAAAGGCTTCTAGAACGCCCGCAATGCGGCCGCTGACGATTTTGTAGGCTTCAATCAATTCCGCCAGCGCCACGACCCGCCCGCCGCCTATATGATCGGCGCGCGCCTTGTCGTAGTCGACTGGATCTAGAACCACGACCCACGCCCGCCCGCCATGCTCCACGCCAATCGTGCGCGCCGGGAGCTTGTCCGCCCCGATCTCCATCGCCGCCGCGTCGAGCGCCTCCCAGCCCCGCATCACAACGCCAACCCGGCGCGCGATCTCCATCGGATCGTTTAAGCGAATAGCCTCATTCAACTTATCTTGAGCGCGACCGAAGCGCGCCGCAAGGTCAGGGTCGACAAGCGCCGGCAAGCGCCCGCAGCCCCATTTCAATTCCATCTCGCGCGCGAGCCTATCGAGCGGCGCAAGCGCGTTTTGAATTTCGAGCCATTGATCCGCCGGAGCGTCCTGCTGGCGTGCCGGCTTCAGGTCCGCAGCATCGCCCGCCCTGCCCGCCTTCTTTGCTTTTGTTGTCATGTTTCAACCCTCCATTTTCCGGCCGCATCGCCCGAACCCATCCGACGATCATCAAGCCCTTTTCGCCCTATCTAAGCTAGACAAGAGCGTATCACAAAAAAGCGTCCGCTTTGGGCGTCCGCGTATCAAACCTATAGGGTTTGATACGATACGTTACGCCCATTTAAATTAGCGCCGATACGTTGTGACGCTGTTGATACGCCAAAGTGATACGCTCACTGATACGCCATTTTAAAATATCATGTTTTTTCTACTTGACACAACATGGGACATTGTGCCCTAATACCACCACGCGCAATGAAGCGCGCAAGATGGAGCCCTAAAGATGTCCGCAACCTTCAACGTCACCATTAACGCCCGCGCCCTGAAAGCTGCCGCTATGTGCGCCAGCGCAGAAGAAACGCGCTATTACCTGAAAGGTGTTTTCGTGGAGCCCAGCGCCGCCGGCGTGACGCTCACCGCCACTGACGGACACCGCCTTGTCGCAATGAACCACCGCCCGGCCGCTGATCTGCCGCATGACGCCAGCGCTCCGGCCGCGATCGTGCCGCTTCACATGATTGACAAGCTGAAGATAGGCAAGCGCGCGCCGGACTATGCGACGCTCGCGATTGACACAAGCGCCGACCCTGCAAAGCTCACGCTATCTTATGACGGATTGTCGATCGTCGCCGAAGCCGTTGATGGAACCTATCCCGCCGCGCGCCGCGTGGCTGCGCCTGCCTTCAATTCACCGGACGCCGGCAAGATTGCGCATTTCAACCCGGCTTACGTCGCGACGTTCGGCAAGATGTGCGAGCTGATGACGGGCACGAAGCCGCCGGCAATTTATATCGGCCACAACGGAGACAACCCGGCGCTGGTGGACTTTCTGGGCGGCCGCGATGCGTCCGGCGTTGAAGCGTTCGGCGTCCTGATGCCGTGCCGTCTGAAGGACGATGCTGGGCGCGCGAGCCGTTACGAAGGCCATAGCGTCCCGGCCTGGTACGACCCGAACCCTGCGCCCGCTCCGGCTGCTGAAGCCGCCCCTGAAGGCTCGCAAGCGGCCTGAAGCCGCCACGCAATAGGGATGTGGATTTGACGGATCCACGTCCCTATTCAACGCAACTTAACCTTTACAAGATGGGAGCAAAGACAATGGCACGCAACAAGGACAACCTGCACCAAGTCACCGCCGCCGGCATTGAGCGCGAAGACGCTGAAGCCCTGCGCCGTATATCTATGACGCTTCACCGTTGGTTTGAGTACGAATGTAATGGCGTAATCCAACGCGATGGTGAGCGGGGCGACGGCGCGCCGTTCTGGCATAGCATACACGACGGGCGGAAGCTCGGTCGCGCGCCAGACCGCGAGCGCGGCGCCCTGCGCCGGATGGCGCAGATTATGGCGCGCTATCCTGCGCTGACGCCTTACGTTCAGGGCGACCCGCGCGGCTGCGCCTTGTACATTTTGCGCCCCGGCGACGTGCCGGAAGGCAAGGACGCTGACGCGTATTATTCGCGCGGCGTGCCGGTCTATTGAGGCGCGCCCATGTTCGAAACCCTCGCCCCATTCCTTACCGGCGAAGTCGCTGCCGCTCTTTTGATCGGCTTCGCCCTCGCCTGTTTCTGGTCGGTGTACTAATGCCGCGTCTGAACATAATGTGCGACGGCGATATCTGCGCCGTCGCAAGCGCGCCCTTGCGCCTGTACTGCTACGAAACCTTCACCTTGCACTTGTGCGAACCCTGCTTCGAGCAAGAAGCGAAAAGAGCGCGGACCATCGCCCGTGCTTCAACTGTCCCCGACCTTTGGCCCGTCCACGACTGGGCGACGGCTGAAGCCTACAAGCCCAACAACGGAGAGAACC
>Ga0222712_10007652_pt1 | contig 10389 bp, 29 predicted proteins | sample C33_657DmetaG_FD_165043 | JGI IMG/M metagenome (GOLD analysis project Ga0222712, IMG submission 165043) | Estuarine water microbial communities from San Francisco Bay, California, United States - C33_657D | ecosystem: Environmental > Aquatic > Marine > Unclassified | place: USA: California...
AGAACTGGCTGCTGCTTTGTGTCGCCAGTTTGAGGGGTTTAGGTCTAAGCCTTACCTATGCCCCGCTAACGTGGCTACGATTGGCTACGGGTCAACCTACTATTCAGACGGGCGCAAAGTGACCTTAGAAGATGCCCCTATGGATGAGCCTACAGCAAGAGCGCTGCTGATGGTGGAACTTGAGCATACTTATTTGCCAGGCGTGTTGCGGCAATGCCCCATCCTTGCAACTGATGAGCGCAAGTGCAACGCCATCGTGGACTTTGTTTATAACCTTGGGAATGGGCGACTCCAAACTTCAACCCTCAAGCGTAAGATTAACGCAGGGGATTGGGATGGCGCAAAAGAGCAATTGATGCTGTGGACAAAAGGCGGGGGTAAGGTTTTGCCTGGTTTACTCAAACGCAGACAAGCCGAGTGCAGCCTTATTTCTTAGCGTCTTTGATAAAACAACCAAAACTGCCGATTGTGTCCTTGCCAAAGGGAAGCGGCTCTATGCGTTTTGCGTAATCATCAAGGGCATCGTTCCAACCCGCATCGTAAGCAGCGCATACAGCGTCTATAGAGGCTTCTTGAGCGCCTGTGATGCGTAGCAAGTTAATTAAATCATCCTTGGTCACTTTGAGTCTCAATTAGTTTAGCTTCTAATGGTGCGCCAAGCATTTCAAGAAAACAAAGCTGACACCAATGACCCTCATGCCCTTGAATATCACTTGAAATGACATGAGCGTGTTCACCATGCTTGGGGCAGTTAATTACCCATTGTGTAGAAGTTTCCATTTTTATCCTTTAGTTGACTTTAATTTGTTCTCTTTGATGCTTGCCTATTTTCCTAGAAAGCCAGCAAGATTGGCAAATCCATTTGTGTCCCATGTCAACCCCGCCCTCTGGAGGTTTGATTTCATCACAATTATTACAGGATCGTAATTTGTGAACTGGCTGGTTGCTGTTAAGACTCAATGGTGTCATTTTAAGTTTCATTGTTGAATTATTTTCATTACACGTTGTGAGCGCCCTGATCTAGCCTTGCGCTTTTCGCCCGTATCCTCAATAAATCCTTTGCGTATCAATGGCGCAAATCTAGGTGAAATGGTTTGCACCCCGTGATCAGGAAAGTGCATCATTACTTCATCAGAAGTGCATCCATTTGGATATTGTGCAACCACTTCATAAACCATTTGCTCTAGCCGTGTAGAATCAATTGATTCCGCGGCTTCCATGCTGGTGATGGGGTCTGATGCTCTGGCCATAAATTTTGGCTCAGAGCCAAAGATAGATTCAAATACTTTACTGAATGTCATGTTTATTCCTTAAAGGTGGGGGTACTAACTGCTCGTCTGCAAGCTAGGAAAATCCTTTGCACAGCTTTCCCCCCGTTAATCAAAAATCAATGTCATCGTCTTTTGGAAAGCCTTGATCTTCTTTAGGCTTTGGCGTATTTAGGTAAGCCCAACCAGACCAGCCGCCATCCATCAAGGGAATGGTGTCTAGCTTCAGCATAGGCCCGTTCTTGGTTTCAAGAACTGATCCAATGTTTGTGTAACGTGATTTTTCCACACCATCTTTGTTTTTGTATTTACCCGAAACAACGGTAATTTCGTAGAGTTTAGACATTTTTAATTTCCATAAGTTGAGCAATTTTGATGTCAAGTTCATTTAAGAATTTGACGATTTCATCTTCCATTAGTCTGATATACATATTGTCCCGAGGAACACGTTTAACAAACAATTGAAGTTCCTCTGGCAGACGATTGTCAAACGACACAAAGTCACACCATTCACGGTCTGTGCAAGCCATTTGGAATTGCATTTGCGTGTTGTATTTGCCCGGCACAGTTTGACTTAACAAAGTTTCAATGTGTGTGGCCGTATTTGGGCATTTGATTTCTAGTAATCCATTGTCCCCAACAAGCCCGTCAGGGGACGCACCAGCCATAATGATTGATGGGTGAGGCACAAACCCCACTTCATCAACTAAAACGTCTTTGAGCGACTCATAAGCGGCTCTGGCAAGGGGTTCTGTGTCTGTGCCATGTTGCATTGCGGCAGACGTAAAGAATTCCTCACGTTGACCCGTTAGGCGTTCACACACCAACTGAGCCATGTAGTTGTCGCGGCTGGCTGAGTAACCTGATTTGGTTTTGGCAAGCACATCAGCCACACGGGATGCTGTGACTTTACCAATTCGTGCCGCAAACCATTGGTCTGAGCGTTGTTCAATCATTTCAATCATAGTGGTGCATCCTCATAGTTATCTGGGTTGAACTTGGGGCGCTTTGTCCCCTTGTCCTGTGGGTTTGGGAATGGTGGGAAAGGCCACATCACAGTTTTGCCTTTGCTTCATCTTTGGCGGCAATGACTTTGATCTGCCAAGCCTTGTCCCCATCACAAGCTGAATAAGCTATTTTGTAAGCCAACTTCAATTCATCTTGCGTCTTGGCGTTGTGGATGGCTAAAAACAAGTCTGTCATGCTATTTGGGTCAATGGTTGACTCTGGTTCATCACCTTGAGGAATATCATCACCAGCGTAGATGTATAGACCCAAACCATGCAAGCTGAGTGCCTTGGTCATACAGCGCATGATGGCGGTGTTGACTTGGAAAGCATCAGGGCTTTGAATGGCTTTGTTGCGGTGATCCATGACGGGTAACTGGCAAGTCATTGGCTTGTCAAACATGGTGACTGTGACCCACACCATTGCTGTGCCGTTAATGTCCATGAAACACTTGTCGCCAAACATTTCTACTTTGAACGTGGCTTTAGCGTCAGCTATAAGTGCTTCAGCCCATGCCCAAGCCCATGACAGATAAGTCAGATTGGCTTTCTTTTCTGTATGCTCATTGACATTCAGTTTAAGTAATTCTTGGACGTTCATGTTTCTTCCTTTAAATAAGCCGTGAGGCGTTTGATTCGGTCTGAGTGATAGTCACCCATGCGCTTGGCATATTCTTGTGCGCTAAGAGCCTCTAATAGCTTGCGTTGTGCCATTTCAAGTTCTTTAGCCGCCAGTTCTTTGGCTGATGGCAAGCGAAAATAATCTTTTAGGTGTTCAATCATTAGCCTCTCCAAGCCAACATTACGCCAATGCCGCCAAAAATGATGATGGCAAGCGTCCATTCAACAAGGGTTTGAATAATCTTAGATTTCATTTTGTTCTTTCAACATACGAGCGTGGTGAATCTTGGTTTCAGACATGATGTGTTGAAATTCAGATAAAGGCAGATCACAAGAAATGTCATCACCCTTTAAGTTAAAGATAAACACATCGTAGATTTCCGCTGAGTTGTGGTCATGCGGCATATTGATTTCTGCGGGGTAGTAGTCATAACCAACTTTGACGTTCTCAAGCGTTGTGCCGTTGTCATAAGACACAACGTCATCAAAGTAATAGTGGAGTTTGAATTCAGTCATTTGGTTTCCTTAAAAGACCCGTTAGGGCATACATGGGGCCGAAGCCCCAATTTGATTACTTGTTTTTTAATGGTGAATTGGCTTTAAAGTCATAGCCAATACTTTTTAACTCTTTGGTGGTTTCAGCAAGACTCATGTTGCTTACTTGTTGAACAGGGTAACCAATGTTAAGTAAAGCCTTGCGTTGGGCATTTGCCAAAGTAACCATCCAGTTGCAGTTCATCATTTTGATTTCCTTAAAAGACCCCGAGAAGTTCAGGGCATGGGTGAATTGTATATCAAACTAAACACACAACAAGACTTTTTTATTAGGACTTTCCCTAATGTTGTTTTTATGCAAATGGTTAAATGTTTATTTTGATATACTTGCCAAATGGACAAACAAAAGGCTATCACCCTTGCTGGCTCACAGAGTGAACTAGCCCGCATCTTGGGCATTACTAGGGCGGCAGTACACCATTGGAAAATCATTCCAACAGGCCGTTTGTATCAATTGATGGTGTTAAAACCTGAATGGTTTGACAACAAATAAAAAATGTGCTTATAATTTAATCGTTGCCGTGAGAAGCGACTTGATGAAGCCACTTAATTCTACTCTCGCCCTTGGTATTTGCCGCAGGGTTCTCACCGAGGGTAGAGCTAAGTGGCTTTTTTTACGTCTATTTTCTTTGCATCCGTACTCCACACGACAGCAGAGCATTTGCATGGATGGCTTGGAAGAAAACACCGACAACAGGACACACCCCCTGCATTGCCGATCAGCGTTGGTTGAGCGACTGATAAAGGATTGGGTACAACGGTGGAACAAGGCCCAATCTATAAGTGAATTAACCCGTCAAGCGCACTTGGTTGCTCTTGTTTTATTTAGACGAATTAAGATGAATTATGCAAAACAGAGTGATGGAGAAAGGTGGTATATCCACCCTTGGAGAACCTATGCCTAAAGAAAAAACAATGGATTTATTTGGCTTTGAACAACCAAAAACACCGTCATTGACAGACGAAGGTTTTGAAGAATTTTGGGGGCTTTATCCCAAATGTGTTCGTAAAGGTGAAAAGTCAGCTTGCAAGAAAAAATGGGTTGAATCCTATTATTTCAGCCAAAAGCACATCATCTTGAAACACGTTCAATGGATGGCTACCACAGCGGCATGGTTGAAAGACAACGGGGCATTTATTCCAGCCCCCAAGGTCTATTTAAACCAACAGCGATGGGACGGTGCTGACGTTCCTGATTTAACGCCCAAACCCTTGATTGACCCCGCTTTGGCAAAGATAGAAGCTGACAGCAAAAAAGCCGCACCTATGCCAGAACACATCAGGGCAAAACTTGCGGAGTTACGCAAATGAAAGATTTATTTGGTGATGAGGAGTTTGATTGGAAAAAAGAATGGCAGGGAATGCCAGAGTTTATTCAGGATGATTTGTCAGAAATTCACAGCATTACAGTTCATTTTTTGACCACAGAGGACATGATTAAGTTTTCAGAATTGATTGGCAAAAACATTACTTTTACAACTAAAAGTGTTTTGTTTCCTGTAACGCAAACAGAAAAAAAGGTGTGGATAGATGAATCCTAAACACCCTGTTTACATTGTTTCTAAAGGACGATGGGAATCCCGGCTGACTAGCAAAGCGTTTGACGAAATGCAAATGCCTTATTTCATTGTTGTTGAGCAACAAGAATTTGATAAATATGCCCAAGTCATTGACCCATCCAAAATCCTTGTTCTTGATAAACAATATTTAAAAGACTACGACACTTGCGACAGTTTGGGAGACAGGCTAGGGGTTGGGCCGGGCGCGGCAAGAAATTTCTGTTGGGATCATTCAATCTCCATTGGCGCTAAGTGGCATTGGGTACTTGATGACAACATTGATGGTTTTTGCCGCCTTAACCGCAATGAGCGCCACAAAGTCACTTCTGGAACAATTTTTAAAATTGCAGAGGATTTTGTTGAGCGTTATGAAAATGTATCTCAAGCTGGCTTTGAATACCGTTTTTTTGCTGGTGGTAGCAGACGCAAAAAGCCGCCATTTCGCCTAAACACAAGGATTTATTCTTGCATTCTTAACCGTAATGATGTGCCTTACCGTTGGAGAGGACGCTACAACGAGGACACAGACCTTTCCTTACGAATGCTTAAAGATGGCTGGTGTACCGTATTGTTTCAATGTTTTTTGCAAAACAAAGCGGCAACACAAACCGTTAAAGGCGGCAACACAGCAGAGTTCTATGAAAAAGAAGGAACGCTTCCAAAATCACAAATGCTGGTTGATTTACATCCTGATGTGTCCAGATTGGCTTTTCGCTATGGCAGACACCATCACCATGTTGATTACAGCGAATTCCAGAAAAACTTGTTAATTAAAAAACAAGGAATTGAAATTCCAACAGGCATTAACAATTATGGAATGAAATTAAATGACGCACCATGAAGCAAACAGAATTCTTGACAGAACCAGAGAAGGGCAACAATTTAGCGAGTTTGTCATTCTCAGAGCGCTTGAACTTACGGGAGACTATGAGGGAATCGGAAGCAAGGGAATGGATCAGGCGCTTCAAAAAGAAAGCGCTGGAGGAAGGCAGGGGAGAAGCCCACTACTGGTGGCAACAGACCCTGTTAGACATTGCCAAGAAACGTGGGCAACCAGCCGCTGATGACTTACGCAAGCGCATGAACGAACAAAAGGATAAAAAATGATTTCCATCATGTTTACGGTGTACGGGCATCCCGTGGCCAAGGGCAGACCGCGGTTTTCCACAAGGGGAAAGTTTCCCGTTGCTTACACCCCTGAAAAGACAAAAACCTATGAATCTGAAGTTGGAATGATGGCAAAGGCGGCAATGGGTGCTTCACAAGCCCTAGAAGGGGCATTAGAGGCGTTTATTTACGTTACCTTTCCCGTCCCCGCCTCATACTCAAAAAAACGCACAGAGGCTTGTTTAAGCGATGTTGAGAAACATACAAAACGCCCCGATTTGGACAACGTAATTAAAGCGGTCATTGATGGCATGGACAAAATTGTGTTTTTTAACGATTCACAAATAACTTCTATCCACTCAACCAAAGTTTATGGCGAGGTGGCAAAGGTTGAAGTCATGGTGAGGCAAGCATGAGCAATAAAGCTATTTACGCCCTTTTATGTTTAATACTGATTGTCCATTGGGGATTGGTTGTTTACTTTTTTGGGTTTAAGCCATGATTTACACATTGCACAATAGCCAACAAGCCCACACAGTCTTAAAAGACTTGTGGCCCAAAATCAAAGAAACACTCCAAGCGGGCAAGCAGCTGCGCCTAGAAGTTAAAAAAGCCACACGCAGTTCTGACCAAAACGCCATGTTTCACAGTTTGATTGATTTGGTTGCTAAACAAATGAAAACGGCAGGGTCTGCCTGGTCATCAGACGATTGGAAAAGATTACTGATTGACCAATGGGCGCATGAGACAGGGCGCAAGATTGGCAAGGTTGCCCCAAGTTTGGACGGTGAAAGGGTTGTGCAGCTGGGATTGCAAAGCCACAAATTTACCGTTGAGGAAGGTTCTGAGTTTATTGAGTGGCTTTTGTGCTGGATGGCAGAAAAAGGAATAGAAGCATGATGTGTCCAGTTTGCAAAATTCGTGGCAACAAAGTTTTAGATACTAGGGCAAACCCCGAATTTATCGTTAGAAAGCGAGAATGCAAAAACGGTCACAAATATCAAACCAAAGAATATGCAATATCTGAAACACCAGTATGTGAGAAGCCAGAAGTTACTGAAGCTAGTGGCAGCTCTCTCTTGTCAAAACTGTGGCATGGACAATGGCGTTCAAGCGGCCCATAGCAATTGGGGTGGGGGCAAGGGCAAAGGGATAAAGGCAGACGATAACCTGGTGGCTGCGTTGTGCCTTAAATGCCATTATGAAATTGACCAGGGGGCGCACTTATCCAAAGATGAGCGCAAAGAAATGTGGCTAAAAGCCCACAAAGCAACGATTGAGGCACTTGGAGACAGATGGCCTCCAGAAGTGCCAATCCCTTACTTACCCTTGTGAGCCTTGTCCAAGCCCTGTGCCTCATGCTGCTTCAATTCTTTTTCAACAGCCTTAATGCGTGACATTTCAGAGCGATGCTCAGAAACCTTTTCGTAGTGCATAGGCTCACGGGGAGTTTTTGATTTAGCTGGGGTGATGATAAATTTTGAAGCCATGATAAATCCTGTTAAAATGGTGATTGACATTGTGCCATATTGGACATAAAGTCAAATCCATAAATTCTTTGCAAGGAAAAATCATGGGAAAAGCTGATACAACAATGGCTAAAAGCACAACTGGCGCAACACCCCCCAAAGGTGCTGCATCTTCTGACCGTACAGGCGAACGCATGGAAAAAATGCGTGGTGGCGTGGCTATGGGTAAGGAAGATAAAATGGGTGCTGACAAGCAATTTAATACTGGTCGCACAGACGGTATTTGCTACACCAAGACCAAATCAGAGTACCGTTAAAAAATGGCTGTCCCCCTGTCCTCCATGATGGGGATGGGACAGCCAGCCCCTGCAAGGGGAGTTGTCCCTGAACAAGCCCCTGCCAATCCTATAGAACAGGCGTATTTCCAACGCCTGATGAAAGCCTATCCTGAGTTAATTCAGGAATATGCAGCACATCCTGAATCAAAGGGTGGGCGCATTATTAACACAGACGTAGCCAGGGAAATGTCACCTGAATACAGGGCAGACCGCACCAAGTCAGCTGATGTGCATGAACCGTCTAGCGCTTTTATGAAGCAGCTGTATGCGGAAAAGCTGGCAAACCCCACACCCAAAGGCATGGATAACACCGTTGTCTTTAGTGCTGGTGGAACTGGTGCTGGTAAGACCACAGCGTTAGATTTATTGGAAAGTGTCGATCCCGCCTTGAAACGGTCGGAGATGATTTACGACACAAACATGAATAAATTTGACTCTGCTGACAAAAAGATCAAACAGGCATTAGATGCCAAGCGCAAGGTTCGTATTGTTTACACCTACCGTGACCCAGCTGAAGCGTTGGAGTTTGGCGCTTTGAGTAGAGCCAGCCGCATGGAAAAAGAAAAGGGTTCAGGCCGCACCGTCCCGATTGAGGAACATCTAAAAACTCACATTGGCGCACGAAAGGTCATTGAGGAACTCAAAGAGAAATACAAAAACAACCCAGGGTAAACATCCAAATTGTTGATAACTCTAAAGGTAAGGGTAAGGCTATTGCAAGCCAGCTTGACAAGCTACCTAAACTAGAGGAAAATGAAGTACGAAGGAGGTTACATGACACGCTTGAACGAGTTAGAAGCAGCGGCATTGGCGGCAAAGAGAGAATCTCCGATGCCATCTACCGTGGAACATCAGGAAAAGTTCGCTGATTACAAAGAAGGAAGAACCTTTGATTTAGAGAACAAGGGTTTTGCTGAACGCCTGGCTGCGGGATTAAACAAAGCAGTTTTGGCTAGAGAAGCAAAATGACTGAGAAATGCGAAAATTGTAAATATTTCCGTGATTCTCAGATTATGGGTAGTTGCAGACGCTATCCAACATTACAAAACAAACACGCTAACGATTGGTGTGGCGAGTTTCAAATTGTAGTTGCCATCATCCGTGAGCAGGATGTTTTGCCCGCACCAGCTGCGGGTTCTTTTTTACCTAAAAAACGTGGCAGACCAGCAAAGGAAGCTAAATGAACTTGCAGCCGTTGAAAGACAAGATTCTTGTTCGCCCTGAACAACGCATTCAAAGCACAATTTATTTTCAATCAGCAGAAGCTGAAAGCCGTGGAATAGTTATGGCGGTCGGGCCAGAAGCCCAGGCCGAGGGTTTGAATGTTGGCGACAAGATTGCATTTGGCACGTTCCACAAAGAATACAAAGACGAATACCTAAAGTTTGAGGAAATCAAACACAATGACGAGCGCTTACTCAAGATGAGTTGGCAAGACGTTTGTTTTGTAATGGAGGAATAATTATGGCGACTAAACCTGGCTTGTATGCCAACATCCACAAAAAGCAAGAACGTATCGAGCGCCAAAAGGCCGAAGGCAAGCCCGTAGAGCGCATGAGAACGCCTGGCTCAAAGGGCGCACCCACAGCAGCTGCTTTCAAACAATCTGCTAAAACGGCAAAGAAATGAAAAAGCACGACAAGCCCATAGAGCATAAAACTGTCGGGAAGGGTAAAACCTACAACCCCACAGAAAAAGGCGCTGGAATGACCGCCAAAGGTCGTGCTGAATACAACGCAAAGAACAACGCCAATCTAAAACCGCCAGCGCCAAACCCCAAGACCAAAAAAGATGAGGGCCGCAAGGCAAGTTTCTGCGCCAGGATGGAAGGCGTTGTTAAGAATGCTAAAGGCCCAGCTGAACGGGCTAAAGCCTCACTCAAGAATTGGAACTGCTAATGTTGGAACAAGTTAAAGCCCGAATTGCTGACCTTGAAAAGCAAAAAGAACAAATGCTGGCAAACTTTCATGCCATCTCAGGCGCTATTGCTGAGAATGAAGCATGGTTGCGCCAATTAGAGAAACCCGTAGAATTACCCAATGACTGAAACAACCGAGAAACGTCCTGTAGGCAGACCATCCCTTTACAAGCCAGAGTATTGTGAGGAAGTAATAGCCCTGGGCAAGATCGGCAAAAGCGTAGAACAGATTGCTTCAAGGTTAGGGTTTTCCCTGCGAACAATGTACGAATGGCGTGATGCACATGAAGAATTTTTGCACGCCTTAACAGAAGCCAAGGAACATGAGCAAGCCTGGTGGGAAGATCAAGCCGATTCTTACATGGTTGAGACTAAAGACGGGCCGAGATTGAACGCAACAATCTGGTCACGGTCTATGGCTGCACGATTCCCCAAAAAGTACCGTGAGCAAGTTAAGCAAGAAATCACAGGCGCTGATGGTGCGCCATTCCTGACGGGCATTCAAGTCAGCTTTGTAAAGCCCAATGAGTGATATTAGTCAAGCTGT
>Ga0222712_10007653_pt1 | contig 10387 bp, 10 predicted proteins | sample C33_657DmetaG_FD_165043 | JGI IMG/M metagenome (GOLD analysis project Ga0222712, IMG submission 165043) | Estuarine water microbial communities from San Francisco Bay, California, United States - C33_657D | ecosystem: Environmental > Aquatic > Marine > Unclassified | place: USA: California...
GAGCGTTGCTCTGAATTCCGATAGCCAACTCGATGCGCAGGACACCGACGACAGACAGGTCTGGCCTGCTGCTGCCGTGGCGATGAGATTCGGAATAGCCCGGCTGCTGGTTTCAAGGGTCCAACGGCGGTCCGAGCCCAGCCACTCAGCCGATAGGCCTGCCGTAATGTTCTGACTTACGCCATAACGCACCTGCGCGGAATGCAGGGGTGGCGGGGCGAGTTGCCCCGTGATCACGCGAGGCTCTCCGGTAAAGAATTCCCACTGTAGTTGCTGGTGCGATAGAAGTTTCCGATCGGCAGACCAGGGCAGGGTGATGGATTGGGTAACTCCGTTGGTGTCAATCAATCGTGCCTCAAGAAACCCCGGCACGGTACTCGCTCCATAGCCTTGAATCTGGTAGTTCCCAGGCGCCAGAATCTCGCTGGAATAGATTGCAACGCCATGACGATCAAAGAATTGAACTCGTGATGGGCTACGTATTGCAAGATTCGCCTCAGCCTTTCCATAGCCGCGAAGCGGCGCGGCCCGATTGGTGATGAACAGACCTCGAAATTCACCAAAGGTCTGTTCTGCACCATAGTCAGTGCGAAAATCACCAATACGAATCTGCCCGCCTGTTGCGGAGAAATACTCAGCGGTTGCGCGATCTAATCTCTGGGTGCCGGCGCTGCGCTGATTAAGAAACTGCATCGACCAGGGCCCCTGGGCAAGCGTTGCCCCAAGGCCCCGCAACCCAGAGCCGAGAAAGAGGTCAAAAGCAGCGGACGCCAGAGGCCTGGGTGTTGGCTGGCTCGCGAACTCGGGCCGTTGCGACAGAATTCCCGGATCGTGGAGAAGCGCAATACTCAGGTCACCTGTTGGATCTCCCAGCGTCAGGCCTTTGGCGGCGAGAAACTCCTGGGGCAACTGGATTCTGAGTAGATTATCTGCTTCTTGGTAGCTGCAGTAGTCTCGATTAATGACCCAGTGCTCACCCTGTCGATACTGTTTAGCGATAGCAGGCGAGACCGCCGGGCTAATCATGGCGGCCTCGACTGCGCATCGGTGCTCACTGAGTTGGATATTGGCGCCCCGAGAAACCAAGGCGCCATTAATCTCGACCGCCGCAAGCAACCAGACCGCCTCAAGCATGACTTACTGAATCACAACGCCACGAGGAATTAAGGGATCTTGACTCGATTTATAGATTGGCAGGCTAAATCGAAACCGGAAATTCACGCCCTGACCTCGAACAGTATCGTCAGGAATCTGTTCAATCAGCAGACGATAGTGTTTTGAGCGATCGATGATTCGCGCACGAATCACCTGCCGCCCAGCGCCTGCGAGCGAGAAAAACCGTGGGGAGACCTCAACCCCGAGTGGATGACTCGGTAGAGGCAGGGCAGAAACGGGCATCGCTGCCGATGGGCTAGTCTCCGGTGCCAAAGGGTCCCACGGCACAATCCTTACGGACCAGCGGCTTGGGGTTGAGAGACTTGACCGGACCTCAGTTGCGATAACACCCTGGTCATCGGGTGCTAACTGAGGCGGCGTGATGTTGAGAGCGGCCTGACCAGCGAGTGGAATGATGCTGATTAGTACAACCACAACATTGACTAGACTGCCGTGAAGCCGTGTTCGATGACACCGTTGACGTGGGGGTTGGCTATGTTCCATCGCGGCGCCTTAGTAGGTGACGGTGGCGATGATCGTGTCACTGTAAGCGCCCGTTTGAGGCACGGACTGGCCAGACGGGACACGGCCATAGATTGTGAGAGACTGATCTGCCCCATTACCCGTGCCTGCTTGTGGTGCTGCCACGTTCCATTGTGTAGAGCGTCCACTATCAGCGTAGAGATAATAGTTAATGTTGGTTGAACCATTGGTCATTCGACGACCTCCCGAGTAATTGTTTCCGTTTCCGAGAGAAACCGTATAAGGCGTCCCGTTCGAGCAGTTCACTGTCAGTGATGATGTTGCATCGGTGTTACTAGTCGTGCCGGTAGTGATGCTGCTAAAGGTCATATTGCTTGCGCTAATCGAACAGGTTGCAAGAACCTGGATACTGACGTCAAAACTACTGGTGCTGCTTGCGGCGATCACGGGCGCTCCCCATGCGATTAGCGCGAGAGCGGTTAAGGTTTTTCTAAATCTAAAGACTGCTGCTACTTTCATATCTACCTCCTGAGCGGTTGGGTTGCGCTGCAGGAGTGTTCGGGTGCCCACACGGCCACAGTCGCAGGACGATCTTGAAATTTACGCAGACCGTTGACTAGTCAAGAGGCCTGACAGCGTCAGGTGTTCTGACGGTGTCAGAAACGCTGACAGGAGGGGCGGCCCGAAAGGGCCAGCAATTGGCGGGGGACTACTTCTTGCGTTTAATGCCGTATTTCTTTAGGTAGTAATAGAGGTGTTCTCGGCTCATGTTCAGCCTGCGGGCTGCAGCAGACACATTGTGATTGGTATCGTTAAGCACTGTTCTGAAGAGCTTGGTCATGACAGCATCCTTGGTGTTCTTGGCGCTCTCTTCGGATGAGCCGTCGGCCACGATATACATCGCAATCTGGGCGTCTTTGCACATATTGGCGTGTCGGGCGTAGTAAAGCACTGCGCGATCTAAAGCTTGTTTGAGTTCCTCTCGGGTGATGGGCTTCATTAAGAAATCAAACGCACCGTGTTGAATGGCTTGTTCGGTGGCCGCCGCTGCAGTCTGGCCAGTAAGAACAATGACTTTCGTAATTGATGATCGGGCTGCTGCATCCTTCAGGAATCGCATTCCTTCGGAAAAACTATTGGGGTCTGGAGGTAGGCCTAAATCCAGCAGTACGACGCCAATCTCGCTGTCGTCGGACAACATCGCGAGACCGTCTGTGGTGTTGGTGGCTAGGTCAACCTCAAATCCTAGAGATTCAACCAATGCGCTGAGCGTGTTGCGCACCTCCGTTTGGTCTTCAACGATCAGTACACGCATGGCGTTTAGTTGGGACTAGGCGTCAGAGAAGAGAGAGGATTCTTTTGTATCAAATGTTTGAGCTAGATTCAATTAATAGTTTTAATGAATAAATATAAATGCCGCCGCTTCTAAGGGTTCAATCTTGGCGCTGACCAACGCCAAGGTCCTTGAGGTATGCGCCAAGTAGGTGCGTTAGGATCTCCCCCGCCTGGTTTCGTTGCGCCGCAAAACGAGTTAAATTTTGGTGCGACGCATGGTGCAGAAATGAACTAACTTAGTGCGTTTTTCGGCTTTTTGATCAAGGATGGATTCGATTTGAGCTGGTGGCGTCTTGGAATGAATCTTGCCTTTGACAGAGGGAAGTTCCGATCCTTGATTCCTTTGTTGAAAAAGAATACCCGCACCATAAATTTTGGCTGTTTGAGCGGGGTTAACCCTGATTCATCGGAGGGCGAAGGGCTCTAATATCCTAGATGTACTTTTAAAGTCTTACTATCTACTATAGGAGTTGACAATGAAGACACCTGTAATTTCAAGAGGGGTGGCAGCAACAGCCTTGGCGTTGGGTCTAACGCTGTCGTTTTTTGGAGCACCGGCCGTTGCGCAGACCATTAAGATTGGCGCGCCTTTGGCGCTTACCGGCGGCCTCGCTGACGAAGGCAAGAAGCAGGCAATTGCGTATGACATGTGGCTAAAGCGGGTAAACGATGCAGGTGGAATCACTGTTGGTGCGACGAAGCGGAAAGTTGAACTGGTGAAATACGATTACCAGACCAATGAGCAGCGGGCCCAGCAGCTTGCAGAGAAATTAATCGTTGAAGACAAGGTCGATTTGATGCTTGCTCCATTTGGATCCGGGCATACAAAAGTGGTGGCGGGCGTCGCAGAGCGTTATGGTGTGCCCGTGATGGCAACAAGTGCGTCCTCTGAATCTATCTTCAATCAGGGCTATAAGAATCTGTTCGGGGTTTTGGCTCCGAATACTGGCGGCATTAACGCGCTGTTAACAACAGTTTCAAAGAGTATGCCAGCCGTCAAGCGCGTAGCGATTCTTGGTCGTGAAGATGTCTTCCCGAAATCTATGGCGACTACAATGAGCGAGTTGGCTGTAAAAGCGGGTTATCAGGTTGTGTCATCAGAGTTCTATTCAGTAGGAACCCTAGATCTGTCAACACCGATCTCGAAGATTAAATCGTTGAAGCCCGACTGGATTTACATCACGGGCTATAGCAAAGATCTTATTCTGGCGAGAAAGCAGATGGCTGATTTGGGCGTGACCGCCCCAGTGGTGACTATGATCACCGGACCAGTCTATAAAGAGTTTATCGACGCGCTGGGACCTCAGGCCGAGAACGTGACGAGCATGACTTGGTGGCACCACTCGGCTCAATTTAAGGGTAATGATCCCTGGGGTTCGACGAAGGCCTTCTACGACCAATTTGTAGCCCAAGAGAAATCCGATCCGGATTACGTCCATGCAGCATCTGCTGCCGCATTGGTTGCGCTTCAAAAGGGAATTGAAAAAGCCAAGTCAACCGATAAGAAAGCTGTCCGAGAGGCCCTTGCGTCACTCGATATCGTTACGTTCTACGGGCAGATCAAGTTCTCGGACAACGGAATGAATGGCAGCAAAGAGCTTCCCATTATTCAAGTACAAAACGGTGTGCCCGTTCCTCTGTATCCGGATTCTGTGAAAAAAGGAAACTTGAGACCTTTCAAGTAATCGTCTGATCCCAGGCCCCGGGAGAGCAATTTCCCGGGGATTTTTATGATCTATACCCAAGTTTTAGCAAATGGCCTCATGCTGGGGGCAATTTACGCGTGTATCGCTGTGGGCTTTTCCCTGGTCTGGGGGGTTTTAAGCGTCATTAATTTGATGCATGGAGCCTTCATTGTGCTCGGTGGTTATCTCGCTTTCTTCTCTTGGTTGCATTTGGGTTTAAATCCCTTCTTAATGATTATTCCTGTCGCCTTAGTGCTCTTTGCGCTGGGGTATGGCATTCAACGTTACGCCATCAACGAGGTGGTCTCAAAGCCTGTCCTCATCACCCTTACGGTAACCTTTGGCTTAGAAATGATTCTGTATAACGCGATGAATCTCGCTTTTTCGGCAACGCCGCGGAGAATCGTTTTAGATCTTGGTGTGGTCGATTTTGCAGGGGCCATGTTGCCTTTGGATCGGATAGCAGCGATGGTTCTAGCGCTGGCGTTAACGGGGTTGCTCTACCTCACCCTGCGCACTTCAAAAGTAGGTCGGGCAATTGTCGCCGTTCGAATGGATCGGGACGCAGCCACGCTGATGGGTATTGAGTATAAAAAGATTTACGCAATCACTTTTGGACTTGGTGCGTTTATGGCCGGCGCTTGCGGAGCAATTGTGGCGGTTGTTTTTCCGATTTCGACGAGTCTTAGTGGGCTGTTACTCGGCAAGGCGTTTGTGATCTGCGTCATTGGTGGGTTGGGGACTGTGCCCGGCGCGCTTGTGGGCGGACTAGCACTTGGAATCATCGAGAGCTTCGCCGGACATTGGCTTGGATCGCAGAACGCAATCTTGATTGGTTTTCTCTTGATGCTCGTGTTGCTCGTCGTAAGGCCTACCGGCATTATCGGCAAGAAAGGCTATGAATGAAAAACCAGCGCATTGCTTATCTTTTGTTCGCAATCTGGGTGATTGCGTTGGCCAGTACGCCTTGGATTGCTAATAACTATATTGTGAAGATTGCAACGTTCCTGGCGATGTATGCAGCTATCGCATTGTCTTGGAACTTCATAGGCGGCTTCGCGGGCTATCCTTCTTTCGCCACCGGTGCGTTTATAGGCCTTGGCGCCTACTCTGGGGCACTACTTCAGAATACCGGTTGGTTCGCGCCACTCGCCTGGGGGGCAGCGATGGTAATTGTGGTGGTCTTCGCTGCACTGGTTGGAAAGGTGATTCTCAAGATGAAAGGCCATTACTTTGCAATTGGCTCGATTGCGTTAGTAGAAGTGTTGTCACACGGTGCATCCTCTTGGAGTGGGTTAACGGGTGGCGGTGAAGGGCTAAACGTTGCGATCATGGCGGGCGGACCGGATTTTATTGGAAAAGTATTTCTATTTACGATGATTGCGATTATGTTGATGGCCTTCATCGCAACGGTGATTGTTGATAAATCGCGTCTTGGCTTTGGCTTGAGATGTATTCAGCAAAACGAAGACGCGGCAGACATGCTTGGTGTCAATGTTATGCATTACAAGCTCTTGGCCTTCATTCTTTCGGGTGTTTTCTGCGGTGGAATTGGTGCCGCTTACGCGTCTTGGGTAGCCTATATTTCCCCGGGAGATTCGTTTTCTATCTTGGTGACATTGAAAGCCGCAGTCATGGTCTTGCTTGGCGGCGCAGGTACCGTATTCGGGCCGCTCGTTGGCTCGGCTGTGTTCGTCATCTTCGAGGAATTGATCTGGTCAAAGTTTCTAGATTATCACCAAGGTATCTTGGGGCTTGTCGTCGTCCTCTTAATATTTTTCCTGCCCAATGGATTGCTGAAGATTAAGTGGTCTCGATAAACATAGGATCTGGATCAATTTGATATGAGTAATGCGCTACTTGAGGTAAAAAACATTTCCAAGAATTTTGGGGGCGTTACAGCGGTTAAAGACGTGTCGTTCTCACTAGAACAAGGGGAAATCGTCGGATTAATTGGCCCAAACGGCGCTGGAAAGACAACCCTCGTAAATCTAGTGACAGGTGTCATCCCCGTAAGCTCGGGTACCGTGTTGTTTGAGGGTCAGGACGTAACACGACAACGCCCTTTCGAGGCGGCTCGAAGAGGACTTGCGCGTACGTTTCAAATCGTTCAGCCATTTCCGGCAATGACAGTCCATGAAAACGTAACGGCAGGAGTGGTCTTTGCCGCGAACGAGTCCGATATCGAGAAGGCTAGATCGATTGCCTTAGAGCATCTCAACTTCGTGGGCCTGGGTAAGGAAGTTGATCGGCCTGCAAGTGCACTGACCTTGCCATCTCGGAAAAAACTAGAACTTGCAAAGAGCCTCGCCATGCAACCAAAGGTCCTGTTGCTTGATGAGGTTAACGCAGGGCTAAATACTGCAGAGATCGAAGGCGCGCTCGACTTAATTCGATCGATTGCTCAGAGAGGCATCACGATTGTGATTATCGAGCATCTGATGAAAGTCGTAATGTCACTTTCAACGAGAATTCTTGTGCTGCATCACGGAGAGCTTATAAGCCAAGGTCTGCCGGATTCGGTGGTTAGTGATCCGAAGGTTATTGAAGCCTACCTTGGAACAAAGTACTTGGAACGGCGCCAGATTCTTCAAGAGGCGAAATAACATGTCCGAACCGATTCTAAAAATAAGAGGCCTGACTGCTGGCTACGGTGATGTGCAGGTGCTCTGGGGCATCGATATGGATGTCATGCCGGGCTCTATTACCTGTGTGATCGGATCAAACGGCGCAGGTAAATCAACCTTAATGCGTACGATTTCCGGCCTTGTGAAGGCGAACAGTGGCGAAATCGAATTCTGCTCGAGTTCATTGAAAAACGCTGCTCCAAAGGATGTATTGAGGGCGGGAATTGCTCATGTCCCGGAGGGGCGACGGTTGTTTAAAGGTCTGTCGGTTGAAGATAATCTTTTGATTGGTGCATATTGTCGAGATGCTTCAAAGCACGATATTGCAAAAGATTTAGATCATATCTATCGAATTTTTCCGAAACTAAAGGAGCGTTACAAACAAGATGCAACGACGCTCTCGGGCGGTGAGCAGCAGATGTGTGCAATCGGTCGTGGAATTATGTCAAAGCCGAAGCTTCTGATCATTGACGAGCTCTCGTTAGGATTAGCGCCGCGAGCTGTTGAGCTATTAAGCGAGAGCCTACAGGAGATCAATAAAGAGGGTTTGGCGATTTTAATTGTTGAGCAGGATGTGTACACTGCACTGGATCTGTCGCAGTTTGGATACGTGATTGAGACTGGGCGGGTTGCATTCTCGGGGCCGAGCGCAGAACTAATTCATAACCAGGAAATTAAAAAAGCTTATCTCGGAATTTAATCTCGGCTACGACGTCCTGGGGTAAGGTTGAGGCCAACAGCCATCGCTATGAGAATGAGCCCCAGTGCCGTCAGATCAAGGATTGTAATCGGCTCCTCCAGCGCAACTGTTCCGCTAAAAACCCCGATGACGGGAATCAGCATAATTGAGATGCTGCTCGCGACTGGGGTTAGGTTTCTAGCAATTCGAAACCACAAGATATGGCAGAGCGCGAAGGTGATCCCCGCATTGTAGAGAATTGCGAGCCACTCTCCAATGCTTGGGCTGCGCCAGTCGTTAAATTCAATCGCGATTGAGCCGATTAGCAAAAACACAGAGGTAAAAACTAGCATCCAAAATGTCAATGCCATATTTGAAATAGAAACCCGAAGGTGTTTCATCAGTACCGTACCGACCCCCCAGCTAATAGCGGACGCCAGCATGAGTCCGAACGCATAGGGCTTGCCAAAAAAAGAATTAATCTCCTCATTGGCAAGTAACGTCGTAGCCACAAGGGCCAGAGCAACGGCGATTAACGAACGTACCCTAAATGGCTCTTTAAACAAGAGCGCACCAGCGATAAACGCCCACATCGGCATTGTGTAACCAATAATTGCCGCCCGCCCCGAGCTGAGAGCCTGAATTGCGTATATCGACATCACCTGCCAGAGAAGCATGTTCCAAATCGCGAGTGTTGTTACTCTGCGTCGATCTGACACAGGAACAAAAAAACGCTCCCGTCGAAGCGTCATGTAGATACCGATCCCGACAGCACCGATCACCATACTGAGTAGACGGAATAGAAATGGCGGAAAGCTCTCGACCGCAAACTTCATAATCGGCCAATTAATGCCCCAAAAAAATGTGAGAAGTGCAAGAAGCACAACGTCGGTACGTGAAAACAAGAGTTTCTTTGAGAGTAGTATTGTTGGCGATGCTGGGCAGGCGGTAGTTTATGCCGTAGTTTTGAGCTTTTCTAAAATTACATCTCTGACGAGAGAAAACTCTCTTTCTGATTTCTGGCCGAGTTCTAACGCTTGATCAAACTCAATTACCTTGAAGTGTATCTCACAGCCGGGCGCTAATTGTGCTAGCAACGGACGCATCGGTTGGATAATTTCAAGAATTTTTGGATATCCCCCTGTTGTCTGGTGCTCGCCTAGAAGAATATAGGGCTTGCCTCCTGGGGGGAGTTGAACCGTTCCAAAACGCACGGGCTCACTCAGGATACTCGGCAGCTTTTCTGTGTCAATTGGATTGCCGGCTAACGCAATACCCTGCCGATTGCTGCGGGCATCAATTTTCCAACGTTGCTCAAGCAAGATTGCCTGTTGGTCAGAGGGCAATAGTTGGAAGTGCCGGCCCTTAATGGCCAGTATCTCCGCCCTTGGCCAGGCGATCGGCAGTGCACTCTTTAGTGACCATGAATGGGTAAGGAACACACTGTTGGTGTGTCCGGCTTGCTGCAGTGCACGCGCCTTAGCGTATGCCGTACGTTTTTTAGAATTTTCACCGAGAGCAATTTCGGTATTCGCAGCAATGCGTGGAAGGCCGACCTCTGCGGCAAGGTGGCTGCTGCGGCTCCTCAGAACAGTGGGCGTGTCGAGTCCACCTGCAAAAGCTATCCATGCTCGGAACCCGAACCGACACTCTGAGAGTTGGACTGTAGATCCTGCAGGGGCAATGACTGGTCGGTTTAACGGTAGTGAGTTACGCTTGCCGTTTGCAAATAATAAGCTTGCGTTAATTGTCGCGCCGCAGACCGCGATACATGTCGACTGCGGGAAATGAATCGAAGGGCCTAGTCCTGTGATCTCAAGTCCGGCATCGGTTTTCTCATTACCCACAAGGAGATTCGCATAAATCATCTGTTTACTGTCTAACGCCCCTCCTCGCGATAGAGCATCTCCCAGAAACCCCTCGCGGCCAAGATCTTGCACCGTTGTCAGCATTCCGGGTTTCGTAATAACTATCTTTTCGCCCATAGCCGATCAAACTGATTCTTTGTTATCGGTTGGAAGCTCACTTGATCATTGAGACTAATTGCACAGGGTATGGTCTTGGACGGATCAAATAATCTTATGGGGCAACACCCGATGAGGTTCCAGCCGCCAGGGCTTGCCGCCGGATAAATTGCAGTATGCTGACCTGCGATACCGAGGCCGCCGGGTGGTACGGCCTTTCGCGGAGTATCGAGCCGCGAAACGTGCAGCGTTGAATGCAGGCCGCCGAGATAAGCAAACCCAGGCAGAAAGCCAATCAGTTCAGCCAGATAGGTTCCTGACGCATGGAGTTCAATGACCTCACGGGTTGTGATCTCTTGTAATTTGGCAACGCGCTCGAGATCAAGGCCAAAAGAGCTCTCATAACAAATGGGCAATTCAATGACTCGCCCCATAGGGGGTGAGCCCGCTAGACATTCC